>Ga0105104_10000932_pt1 | contig 22778 bp, 17 predicted proteins | sample PPLLaktember2015_3_FD_87034 | JGI IMG/M metagenome (GOLD analysis project Ga0105104, IMG submission 87034) | Freshwater sediment microbial communities from Prairie Pothole Lake near Jamestown, North Dakota, USA - PPLs Lake P7 Core (6) Depth... | ecosystem: Environmental > Aquatic > Freshwater >... | reverse complement strand
CCGCGCGTCGAAAGGGAATCCTTTGCAGCGTAGGGGATGCCCGTCAACGGCGTCAAGCCTTCGCCGGTCTTGAGGCGCCCGTCCGCATCCCGCGCTTGTTTGATGGCATTTTCTTCTGAGACCGTGACATACGACTTGACTTGTGGGTCAAGCCGCCGGATGCGCTCCAGGTAGGTCCGCGTGAGTTCCTCCGCAGAGATCTCCCGGCTCGCAAGCAATTTACTTGTTTCCTGAATACTTAATTCATACGGTTCCATGGTATGCCTACTGTTCGATGTGGACGCGGGGGATGACGACATAATCATCTTTTGCCTGCGGCGCGTTGGAAAGAAATTCCCGGGTCGGTACAGATGCTTCGACCTCGTCTGCGCGTGTCACGCTTTTGTTCGCGGACGACAAGTAGGCGGGCGGAACGTTTTCAGTATCCAGCTCATTCAGGATGCTGAAGTATTTCAGGATGTCCTGGAACTGCGGGACGAACGTTTTCGTCTCTTCTTCCGTCAAGTCCAGACGGGCAAGAGAGGCGATTTCCCTGACCAGCTTTTCGTCAACTTTGACTTCTTCTTTTTGACTCATAGATAACTCCAGCCGTTGGTCGAGTAGCCCCGAGTGTTCTTCGAGGGCGTATCAAGACTAACAAGTACCAAGAATATTTCTGGTTATTGGTGGTCTCGATACGACGGCGAAAAGCATCGCCGTCTACTCGACCAACAATTTACGCGATCTTGATATGCAGTTCCTTCCACTGCTTTGGGTCCACTTCAGAGGGCGCGTCTGCCATTACGTCGCGGCCTGTCTGGTTCTTAGGGAAGGCGACGACTTCACGGATGTTCGGCTCGTCCGCCAGCAGCATGACCAGGCGGTCGATGCCGGGCGCGATGCCGCCATGCGGCGGGGCGCCGAACTCAAACGCTTCCAGCATGTGACCAAACTTCTGTTCGATCTCATCACCGCTCAAGCCCAGCAGTTGAAAGACCTTAAGCTGGATGTCACTGAGATGGATACGGATCGAACCCGATGCCATCTCATAGCCATTACAAACCATGTCGTACGCATCCGAAAGGATATCGGCGGGATTGGTCTCGAACTTTGGCAGGTCAGCGAGCTGCGGCATGGTGAAGGGATGGTGCTCCGCGTCCCATTTCTTTTCCTCTTCGTTCCAGGCAAACATCGGGAAGTCCACGACCCAGGCGAACGCCAGCATGTCCGGATCGGCGAGCTCCAGTTTGTCGCGGAAGATCAACCGCAAACCGCCAAGCACCTTGTTGACGATCGCACGTGCATCGGCGGCGAACAGGATGAGATCGCCGGCCTTTGCACCGACTTTGGATTTAACCGCTTCCGCTTCTTCGGGTTTGATGAACTTCGCGGCGGTGCCTTTCAAGCCTTCGCCGGTGACCGCTAAGGTGGCGAGGCCCCTGGCCCCGAACCCCTTCGCCGACTCGGTCAGGGCATCCACTTCCTTGCGTGAGTATTCGGCGCACCCGGGCGCGACGATGCATTTGATCACGCCTCCGGCTTCGATGGCGGATTGGAAGACGCGGAAATCGCTCTGCGTGAAGATGTCACTGACGTCGATCAGTTCCATGCCAAAACGCAGGTCGGGCTTATCCGTCCCATACTTTTCAACGACTTCATGATGAGAGAACTTGGGCCAGGGGGAGGCGAGCAGTTTCTTGTGCGGCGTGACCGTGGGGATCATTTCGGTGTAAAGTTCCTCCACCACTGCCAGTACATCATCGCGCTGAACAAAAGACATTTCCAGGTCAAGCTGGGTGAACTCAAGCTGACGGTCGCCGCGCAGGTCTTCGTCACGGAAACAGCGCGCGATCTGAAAGTAACGGTCCATGCCTGCCACCATCAGCAACTGCTTGAGTTGCTGCGGTGATTGCGGCAGGGCATAGAACTGCCCGGGGTAAAGGCGTGAAGGCACAAGAAAGTCACGCGCGCCTTCAGGAGTTGCTTTGAAAAGAATGGGAGTCTCGATCTCGATAAAGTCCCGTCGATCGAGAAAATCACGCATGAACTTGACAACCTTGTGGCGCAGGACCAGGTTGCGGGTCATGCGCTCGCGGCGCAGGTCGAGATAACGATAGCGGAGGCGCGTATTCTCGTCCGGCAGATCGTTCTCGCCGCTGACCATGAAGGGCAAGGTCCTGGCGGGGTTCAATACTTCGATGGAGCTGGCGATCACTTCCACTTCCCCGGTCTGCATTTTGGGATTTTCCATGCCTGCGGGACGCTGCTGGACCGTGCCTGTGACCTGGAGGACCCACTCCATACGGACGTTGGCAATCGTGTCGAGAGTTTCCTTCGACAGGTTGGGATTGATGGTGACCTGGATAATGCCGTAACGGTCGCGCAGATCGAGAAAGATGACCCCACCGTGGTCACGACGGCGATGGACCCAGCCTGCCAGTGTCACCTGCCGATCTGCGTGGGTGGCTCTCAATTCGCCACAGGTATGAGTTTTGTACATTGTGCGCCTCCAGATTCGTTTGCCACGAAGGACACGAAGAAACACCAAGGTTGGAAGACTTGCTCAATGAGAAGCTCCTTTTCAGAATTTCTTTGTGCCCCTTGGTGTCCTTTGTGGTTGATTTCAGACAAAATAAATCGCCCTTCGCTGTTTGCGTTGGGCGATTGGTTTTCTCTCAGAACTTACTTTTCAACCAGCAAGGCTTCGCCCAACGATGCGGAGATCGTCATTATCGTTATTATTATTGTGATTGGCGAAGCGAAGCTCGTATTGCATATTTGCGGCATTATAGCACAATTCTGCGGCATTTATCAATTTTGAAAGCCCAATTAATTCTGTGGGGCTTGAAATGGGATTAGGAAAGTTGTATCCTGTAGACAACTTTTAAATTCGTAGAGTAGAGAGGAGCTTCTTATGAAGTTACGAATCTTGTTGATCGTCCATATGATTGTCATGCTGATCCTGGCAGCCGGGTTATTGCTGGCTCCCAAGACGATCCTTAACCTTTTTGGCCTGACCGTGGGTACTACAGTATCATTCAACGCGAGTATGAACTTTGTGGCACAGTTGCTTGGTGCAAGCCTGATCGTTCCTGGCTTGTTCAGCTGGTTTGGCAGCACCATGGAGGAGGAGAGTGCACGGAGATCTGTTGTCCTAACACTCCTGATTTTTAATCTTGTTGGCTTCGGTGTTTCCTTCTTCGTCGGGATGCTCCCCAACGTGATGGCGATCGGGGGCTGGATCCTTGTTGTGCTGTTCCTTCTCTTTGCAGCTGGCTTCGCTTACTTCCTTTTCATGCGCTCATCAGAAATATAGCGAAAATCTCACTCCCGAGCCGCCCGCATATTGCGGGCGGTTTTCATTTCTGGCTTCATTAATATAATATTATGAATTTGACAAAATAAGTAACCTTTAGTGCTGTTCCCTGTCATGAGTATGACACTCGAAAGGCAATCCTGCTTGCATTTGCCGAAAAAAGATGGGGCCCGGGTGATCTTATGGATATATGCTGAGGTCTGATGAGCTTTTTTACCAGTAGACAGTCTGGCAGTGAAAAACAGCCTGGCCTGAAAATCCTGGTGGTGGACGATGATCTGATGAGCCAGCACCTGATGCAGGTTTTATTGACCCGCGAAGGCTATCAGGTGGATGTGGCGTCCAATGGACTGGATGCCTTTGATATCATCAAATATCAAAAATTCGATATTGTCTTCATGGACCTGCAAATGCCGGTGATGGATGGCATGGAAGCCAGCCGCCGCATCCGCGCCTGGGAAAACGACGGGCAACATACGTTTATTGTGGCTCTGACTGCCAGCTTTCTTCCGAATCAAGGGCGGGAGTTGTCCGAGTCCGGCATCGATAGCTACATTTCGAAACCCTTTCAAGTGGAACATATTCAACGGATATTGAGGCACTGTACGGAAGCCTTTTTCCTTCCCCCCACTCAGAACCCTTCAGCAGGGAAATCGCTCGACAGCTAGAAAAGGAATAGCGTACCAGCCCTAGCGTGGTGGGACCTGTTTGCCAAAACTCAGCGAACGTCCGCTGGGTTTTGTTTTACGATTCCAGAACGGCATCACTGGTTTCATCCAGCCTTGCTACTTCTGCCTCGGTTAATTTCCAGCCAAGCCCTCCCGCATTATCCTGTGCCTGTTTTGAATTCTTGGCGCCGGGGATGGGGAGAGCGCCTTTGCAAATCACCCAGTTCAGCGCCACCTGCACATTTGACTTCCCGCCATGATCCTGCCCGATGACAGTCATTTGTTTCAAGAGAGGCTCGATCCTGGGGAGCAGGCTCGGATACATCCTCCCGCGCGAACCCGGCGGAGGCGAGTCGACGCTGTATTTGCCTGTGAGCAGCCCCTTTTCCAATGGGCTGTACGCAATCATGCGAATCCCCAGTTCCTGACAGCGGGCAAGCGTCCCATTCCTTTCCACCGTCCGGTTGAGCAGGCTATAGTGCAACTGATTGGAGGCGAGGGCAATGCCGTTACGTGCCAGTGCCGAGTACGCTGCCAGCATTTGGGATTGACTGAAATTGGAAACGCCCACAGTACGCGCCATTCCACTTTTTACGCACTCTGCCATGCCAGCCATCATGGTTTCGATGCTGATCAACGGCGTGGGTGAATGGACTTGATACAGGTCCACGCCTTCCCGCTCGAGACGCGCAAGACTGGCTTTCAAGGCGCGCGGGATGGCGCCCTTTCCAAATCTCCAGGGAAGGGGAAAGAACTTGGTCGCGACCAGCACCGGCTGATCGGTCTCTTTTAGGAATTGCCCGAGCAAGCGCTCGGAACGGCCGTTCCCATAAACTTCCGCGGTATCTACAAAACGGATCCCCTCGTCCAGCGAGGCTTGAAACGCCTGACGTACCTCCGCATCACTGTAGCCATGACCGTATTGCCAGACCAGGCGGTCACCCCACTGCCAGGCACCCAGTCCCATCTCGATTGAATGCAAAAACCGGGTTTCATTGCTGAGTTCCACTGTGCTCTCCCTTGGAAAAGAATGCTCCGATTGTACCCCGCACGCTATACAAAGTGGAAGAGAAGAGGCGTGCGGTAGGGCTTTCTCAAATTAATGTCAGGCAAAAGCTTTGAACCGCGAAGCGCACGAAGAACGCCAAGAAAAACATGAAACTTTGCGCTCCTGGCGTTCCTGGCGGTTTAATTTAGCACAATGCCAATCGTCACGGCGACGTTGAGAAAACCATGAAACGTGCAGGGTTATATCTTAAAAAAACAATAAGCTTAGCCACAGGACTGCTTCGCGTGTAGTACAATTCAGCCCGCTTGATACTCCGCCCGCTTCTTCAAGCGAATTGTGCAGCGTGCGGGGTGATATTAGGAACTGATGGAACGCAATGCCCTGACCTCCATCCCCTCTCGCCCTGAGAGGGGGATGCAGAGGTGAGGGTGATGGCGCTCCCTGAGTTCCGGGAGATTGTTGTGAAGCCCCTGTCTGAATCGCGGGATTTCGAATCCGCATCTGACCTCAGCCGACGGCTGGGTCTGCCTTTTTCAAATCTGGCTCTGCTGACGCGCGCCTTTACCCACCGTTCCTATGTCAATGAGAACCCCGACTCGCTGGAGGACAACGAACGCCTGGAATTTCTTGGAGACGCCGTGCTCGATTTCGTGGTCGGTGCGTGGGTCTATAACCGCTTCCCTGAGATGCCTGAAGGCGAGCTGACGAAAATCCGTTCAGCCATTGTGCGCAATGACCAGCTGGCTTTGTTCGCGCGGCATTTGAATCTGGGTGGCGCGCTCCGCCTGGGGCGCGGCGAATTCGCATCGGGCGGGCGCCAACGTGACGGGCTGCTGGGATCCCTGTTCGAGGCACTGATCGGCGCCCTGTACCTTGATGGGGGCCTCCGGGCGGTGGAGGCGTTTGTCCATCCTTTGCTGGAGGAGTCGCACGAGTTTATCCTCGACGAGATCCATGATCCAAAGAGCCGTTTGCAGGAGTGGGCGCAGTCTGAAAAGCTGGGAACGCCGCAATATGTAACGGTTGGCGCCAGCGGACCCGACCATGCCAAAGTCTTCGAGGTGGAAGTCCGCATCCAGGGCCTGGCGTATGGCCGAGGGCATGGCTCGAGCAAACAGGTTGCGGCGCGCATTGCCGCACAGACGGCGCTTGAATCTCTGGGTGTTTCCTATAAATAGATTGGGCCAAATTCATCACACATGCCTCTTCGTCTAAAATCCCTTGAACTGCAAGGTTACAAGACCTTTGCAACCCGGACTACGTTTGAATTCGCCGGGGGTATGACTGCCATCGTCGGACCGAACGGTTCCGGCAAGTCGAACATTGTCGATGCCCTGCGCTGGGTGTTGGGCGAGCAATCGTACGCATTGCTGCGCGGCAAGAAGACCGAGGATATGATCTTCAACGGTTCCGATCATCGGCCGCGCGCTGGCATGGCTTCTGCGCACGTTCTTTTCGATAACACGACCGGCTGGCTGCCCGTGGACTTTACCGAAGTCGGTATGACACGGCGCGCCTATCGCGACGGGCATAATGACTATCTGCTGAACGACCAGCACGTGCGCCTGCGTGACCTGAATGAACTGCTGGCGGCCTCCGGTTTATCTGAGCGCACCTACACGTTCCTCGGGCAGGGACTTGTGGATGCCTCGCTGGCACTGAAAGCAGAGGATCGCCGCCGTCTCTTTGAAGAAGCAGCCGGGGTGGGATTGTATCGTGTCCGCCGCGAGGAAGCTCTCAAGCGGCTCGACAGCACCGCCCGCAACCTGGAACGCGTCCTGGATATTCTGTCCGAGCTCGAGCCGCGCATCCGAAGCCTGGAACGCCAGGCAAAACGTGCCATTGAATATACGCGCGCCCAGGCGGACTTGAAGGGCATCCTGCTCGAATGGTATGGCTATCACTGGCATCATGCCCAGCATGAATTGACCGATGCGCGCGAAGTGGTCAAGGCGCAGGACGTGCGCGTGGGCGAGGCGCGTGAAACTCATGCCAGGGTACAGAGCGAGCACAATACTTTCCGTGAGAGGCTTTCGGGTTTACGTTCCCGGCTGAATGCCTGGCACCGTCAATCCGCGGAACTGCACAGCCAGCGTGAAGAGGTAAGCCGCCAACTGGCAGTCCTTGAGGAACGCCAGCGTTCGTTGCTCACCACGCAATCCTCCGTCCTCGCCGATAAGAATCGCTCTTCCGATGAAGAGCAGATCGCACGGGAACGTTTTGCAGAGGCAGGGCAGGAAACCGCACGATTGCAGGCGGAGCATGAGGAAGCGCAGAGACAGTATGCCGATGCCCAGCAAGCCCTGCAGACCCGGCAGGCAGAACGTGCCTCGCTGGAAGAGAAAATGGGAACCGTGCGCCTCGGGATCGAGAAGTGGAGCGGGCAGCGCGCCGAGTCACAGGCACGTTTGGATGAATTGAAATCCAGGCTGGAAAGTTTACAGTCGCGGTTGAGCAGCGCGGACAAAGCCATTGAAACGGCGGAGATGCACGCCCGCGAGGCAGATGAAAAGCTGGCGCAGGCGCGTAAGCTTCGCGAAACTGCCGAAGAGGAATTTCAACGAGCAAAAGAGAGAGAAGAAAGAGGAAAGAGGGAAACCGAGGAGCTCGAGCAGGGTCGGCGCTCGAAATCGGAAGAACGCGCTCATCAGCTCGCTGCCCACACGCGTTTGAAGGCACAACTCGAGATCCTCGACCAGGCCGAGCAATCGCTGGCAGGCTATGCGGAAGGGGCGCGCTTTTTGCTCGAAGCGGCGCGCCAGGCACGTCTCAAGGGCGCACGCGGCGCCTTGAGCACCTCGCTGGACGTCCCAGCCGAACTTGAACTGGCGGTTGCCGCGGCACTCGGAGACACGCTCGATGCGATCCTGCTCGATGCCTCGGAAATCGAGGAGGCTCTGCAGCTGCTGGAAGCGGATGGGACCGGGCGCGCGGCGCTGCTGCCGCTTGAAAGTGCTTCGCGCCAGCCGCTTGTAAACCCGAACGATGAGAATTCGCTGGGTGTTGCCTCCGAGCTGGTCCACGCGCCGGAGGAACTGCGCTCGGCTGTGAACCTCGTACTCGGTCAAACGTTGATCGTCCAGGATCGCACCACCGCGCGGCGTCTGCTGCAGGATCTCCCACCCCAGGCGCGTGTCGTGACCCTGCGCGGGGAAGTTTTCCGCGGCGATGGCTTGATCATTGCCGGAAAGCCCGCCTCTTCCAACGCCCTGAGCCGGCCGCGCCAAAAACGCGAGTTGAGCGAATCCCTGGCTGCTCTGGGCGTGGAGATCGAGTCGTTGAACCGCGAAGTGGATGTGCTTTCCTCCCGGATCACGGACGCGCAGCGCGAGCTTGCGCAAGCCGAAGAGAGGTTGCGTGCCGCGCGCCTCAGCCTGGAGGCAGCTCAGGGGAACGAGCGTCAGGCCGGGTTGGAGTCTGAATCGGCGCGGCGTCAACTGGAGTGGCAGAACAGCCAACACGCCCAGCTGAAAGCAGAGGCAGAGGAAGCGGACTCTGCCCGTCAGAACCTGATCCAATCGCTAGCGGAGATCGAGGGTCAATCCACGCAGGCGCAGGAGGAAGTCCGCGCGCTGTCCGAAAAGTTAAACGCGATGGATGTGGCGGATACATTGAACCAGACTTCGTACTGGAGCACGCGAGTTGCAGTAGTAGAACGGGCGCTGGCAGACGCAAATTCGAGGAAAGAGGAAAGAGAAAAGGAAATTGCGAAGTTTGACACGCGTCGTTTTGAGCTGACTACCCGTTTACAGGACGCGGAAACTTCCTTGAGCGGGTTGACGACCGAAAGGTCAGCGCTGCGCGAGCGTGAAGTCCAACTGCAGCAGCAGATGGAAGAGCTACAGGTGCAGATCGACCCGGCGGAAAAGGACCTGGAAAGTGCGGAACAGGAGGAGACGCGCTTACAGGAGATGGAGTCAAATGCCCAGCGTACGCTGGCAACTGCTGAGCGGTTGTTGGGCCAGGTGCAGCTGGATCAGCTGCGGAAGCAGGAGGCGCTGGATAACCTCCATGAAAAGATCACCGATGACTTTGGTCTGGTCATGTTCGATTACGCCGCAGACGTCTCGGGACCGGTGCCTTTGCCGCTGGATGGGATGGTGGAAGAGCTGCCGGTGGTCACTGAAGTTTCACCCGACCTGGAGACACAGTTAGTCCAGCAGCGCACGCGCATGCGGCGCATGGGACCCATCAACCCGGAAGCGAAGCAGGAATTCGATAAAGAGTCGGAACGCTATCAGTTCATGAAGGCACAGGTTGATGATCTGCATAAAGCCGAGGAAGATCTCAAGCACGTGATCGCAGAGCTGGATGAACTCACGCAGCAGGAATTCTCGAAAACGTTCGACGCTGTGGATAAACAGTTCCGGGCGATGTTCACCCGCCTGTTTGGCGGAGGCTCTGCCCGACTAGCCCTGACCGACCCCGACAACCTGGTGGAAACCGGGATCGAGATCGAGGCGCGTCTGCCGGGACGTCGTGAGCAGGGGCTGGCTCTGCTTTCCGGTGGGGAGCGCAGTCTCACCGCGGTGGCTCTGGTGTTCGCCCTGCTCAAGGTTTCGCCGACGCCGGTCTGTGTGATGGATGAGGTGGATGCGATGCTCGACGAAGCGAACGTTGGGCGCTTCCGCGACCTGCTGCAGGAGCTGAGCAAGGACACGCAGTTCATCGTCATTACTCATAACCGCAACACGGTCCAGGCTGCCGATGTGATCTACGGCATTACCATGGGGCGCGATTCGGCAAGCCAGATCATTAGCCTGCGCCTCGACCAGGTGACGGATGAGATGCTGCAACGAGCGTAATCGAAGAAATGGTTAATATAAAAACGTCCGGCATTTTCGCCGGACGTTTTTTATTGATTGGCTATAACTATGAGGTTGGAAGTGGAAGAACAGGTTCCGCGGGAACGCGTTCTTTCCAAACCTCGTTGGTGGTAACGGTTGCTTCTTCGCGGGCGGCGGTCAGCCATTCACCGAACGCAGCTTCTTTTTTCTGTTCGATCTGGGCGGCGGTCACCGGGAGTTCCTCGCGGGCAAGCACCTGGATGATGTGATAACCAAAGTCACTCTTGACGGGTTGTCCGATCTCGCCGATCTCCTGGCTGAAAGCCGCTTCCTCAAATGGAGCTACCATTGCGCCTTTGCCGAACCAACCCAGATCGCCGCCATTGGCGCCCGAGCCGGTATCCTTCGAACTGCTCCTGGCAAGTTGGGCAAAGTCGAGTCCCTGCTGGAGGAGCTTATAGGCCTCATTTGCTTCCACTTCCGTCTCCACCAGAATGTGACGCGCCCAAACCTGTTCTTCGGTTTGAGGGATATCTGCGGAGAGAGCGTCCACTAATTTTCGGCGGTAGAGCTCTGCCTCATACACGGAACGGATGGTTTCTTCGCTGATGTTATCCAGGTCGTAGTTCTCCACCATCTTTTGATATTCCGATTGGTACCCTTCCAATGTATAGGGGGTCGCGGTCGCGGTGGGAAGCTCGGGAAGAGGCGTCGGCGAGGCCGGAGCGGTCGTGGCGGTGGGCGTCGAGGGATCGAGCGTTGCCGTCGGCTCGGGTGTGGATGTTGGTCCCGGGGTCGCGGTGGATGGGACAAGAGTTAGCTGTTGGCTCGTGAGAGTAGGGTAGGAAAATTCAGTGGGTGTGACCGTAGGGGTGGGCGTTCCATCCGGGAAGAATCCGAAGTTTTCCTTGAACAAATTATCGATTTCTTCTTTCGTAACGGTGATCCCACGCTTTTCCGCTTCCTGGCGGATCAGGATCTCATCCCGCAGCTGGTCCAGCGCCTGCTGACCAACTGTTTCCGGGGTGTACAGTTGGGCTTCGATCTGCTGCATCTGCTGGGAATAATCTGCGCCGAAATATTGTTGATACGCCGCATATTGATTGTACATACTGATCATTTGGGCGCGCTGGAATCTCACACGGTTCTGCCATTGACCGGTGGTGATTTTTTCGCCATTGACTTCCGCGACGGTCTCACGCAATTGCAGGACATTCAGCTTGAGATAGCCGTATACCACGAGACCCACGGCAGCCACAATCCCGATGGTGCCGATCACCAGGATGAGCCGGGTCTGACGCCGCTCCCGCTCCTGGCGGGCAAGATGCTTTTTTGTAACAACTTTGGGTGTAGAAGAGCTTTGTTTTGCCATTGATTTTCTCTATGAAGCAAAGACGGGGTCCTGCGACTGGCGGGACCCCGGTCTGCTATTCAGAATTAGCGCCCCTCATCAAAGGACCGGCCGGTAAAGGGCAGAAGGGCAATTTGGCGTGCCTGTTTAACAGCCGCAGCGACGGTGCGCTGATGTCTTGCGCAGGCACCGGTCTGGCGGCGCGGGCGGATCTTGCCGTCTTCGGTAATGTACTTCCGAAGCAAATCTGTCTTTTTGTAGTCAATTGTCAGAGTCTTATCTGCACAGAATTGACAAAATTTAGGCTTGGCAAAGAAGCGGCGTTCACCGCCTCCTTCCATTGAGCCTGATGGTCTTCGATCGTCAGCCATTTACGACTCCAATTTTATTTCTGTACACAGAAGGGACGACAGGTGTTGACGAAACATGCCATCGCATCTGTGTGACCTGTGGTTTGTAAAAATCTCTGGAAAGTTTCCTAGAAGGGAAACTCATCCTCGTTGGCGGAAATTTCACTTTCATCCGGGGCGATATCCGCTTGCGGGCCCTGATGGTTTTGGTCACGGCGTTCATTGCGCTCACCGAGCATCATCATTTCATTCGCCACAACTTCCACGCTGGTATGTTTCGTGCCTTCCTTGTCATCCCAGCGGCGGGTTTGCAGGCGCCCCTCGATGTACACCTGCTGGCCCTTGTTGAGATATTGCTTGCAAATCTCTGCGAGGTTGCCCCAGGCGACAATATTGAACCATTCCGTTTCACTATGACGCTCGCCGTCAACGGTGTTCCAGGAACGGCTGACTGCGACCGTGAACGTGGTGACGGGCCGCCCGGAGGGGGTGTAGCGCATTTCGGGGTCGCGCCCCAGATGACCAATAATCTGAACTTTATTAAGGCCTCGGCTCATGTCAATCTCCTTGTAAAACCCAGAATATCACTAAAAATAAATTAGACCGCGGACAACATGTGACGCAGGACCGGTTCGAGGTAGCGAATGTTTCGCTCCAGTTCGCTGGTGGCTTTCGGGTCGAGCGTAACGTTCAAGAGAACGTACTGACCTTCTCTTTGCTTGCGGATCTGGTATGCCAGCCTGCGGCGTCCCCAGATATCCACTTTGTCCACGCTGCCGCCTGCTTCGCTGACCCAGCCGGAGACGCGGTCGACCACACCTTTAAATGCAGTCTCATCCAGTTCTGGCTGGACAATGCAAACGAGTTCATATTTGCGCATGAGGATTTCCTCCTTTCCATGGGATTGTTCCTGTTCAAACCGTGGGTTCGCCAGGAACGGAAAGGCACGTTGTAACGTACCTGTTTGAAGCGGGCTGTAGTTTATCACAGTTCTCCAAAATGGGGAGGGTTATAATGAGGAAGGAAACAGGTAGACAGGTAAACAAGTAGGCGATGGGTACCTGTATACTTATCTACTTGTTTACTTGTTTTTCACGAGGAGCCCCATGTTCGATCTCCCCGACGATGAAATTCTATCCCTTTCCAGGGATCACGTTTTCTACACCTGGTCTGCACAGGCAAAGGTCAATCCCATTGCGGTGAAGCGCGCCAGGGGGGTCTATTTCTGGGATGTGAACGACAAACGCTATTTGGACTTCAATTCGATGACCATGTGTGTCAACATCGGTCACGGCGATGAACGGGTCATCAACGCCATGCAGGAACAGGTGGCGGAGCTTCCGTATGCCGCGCCAGGGATGACGACCAAAGCCCGGGCGCTGGCGAGCAAAATGGTGGCAGAGATCACTCCACATCAGGCGCTGACGAAAGTGCTTTTTACACTGGGCGGGGCGGATGCAAATGAGAACGCGATCAAGCTGGCACGCGGCTACACGGGCAGGCACAAGATCCTGACGCGTTACCGTTCCTACCACGGGGCGACGGCCGGGGCGATGGCTGCGACCGGCGACCCGCGCCGTCTCGTCTGGGAGCCGAACCTGATGTCTGGCATCGTGCATTTCCTCGACCCGTACCGCTACCGCTCGACCTTCCACCGGACGAATCCGCATATTTCAGAGGCAGACTTCGCCCAGGATTATCTCAACCACCTCGAAGAAGTCATCCAGTATGAGGGGCCCCAAACCATCGCGGCGATCATGATGGAGTCCGTGACTGGGACAAACGGGATCATCATCCCGCCCGAGGGATATATGCAAGGCGTGCGGGCCTTGTGCGATAAATATGGCATCCTGATGATCGCCGACGAAGTGATGAGCGGTTTTGGTCGCACCGGCAAATGGTTCGCGGTGGAACATTGGGACGTCATTCCGGATATGATCACGATGGCGAAGGGATTGACGTCCGCGTATGCGCCGTTGGGGGCAGTGGCGATGAAGCCGGAGATCGCCGCGGCATTCAATGAGCGCGCCTTCGAAAGCGGACTGACCTATACATCACATCCCGTTTCCCTTGCGGCTGCGATCGCGAACATCCACGTGATGAGGGAGGATCGCATCGTCGAGCACGCGGCAGCCATGGGTCCGGTTCTGAAGCGCATGCTGACCGATCTCGGGGAAGCGCATCCCTCGGTTGGCGAGGTTCGTAATATCGGTTTGTTTGGGATTCTCGAATTAGTGAAAGATCGAAAGACGAAAGAACCCATGGCACCGTGGAACGGATCCTCGCCGGAGATGACCGCGCTGAAGAAATATTGTCTGGACCATGGATTGTTCCTTTATACCCACTGGCACACCGTATTGATCATCCCGCCGTTGATCATTACGGAAGAACAATTGAAAGAGGGGTTCGATGTTTTGGATCAAGCGCTGGAGTTTACCGATAAAACGGTGAAATAAAAAAATCATCCCCGAGTTTGAAAGGTTCGGGGATTTTGTTTATTTTGTCGCTTTGGGAGTTTTCCAGGCTGTGAGGAGGAAAAGCAGCCCGGCGAGGATCAGGGGGCAGTCACGATGATCTCCAGAGTATACCCATTTTGGCTGTAGTCCACTCCAAAAATCGTAGGGATCCAAGCCCCGATACGATACCCAACACCACCAGCACGAGCCCCAGCCAAGGTTTCTTCCATGCGCCCCACATCAAAAATCCGTAGAAGATCAAAAAGATGAATAGATTGAATAAACTGGAATACCCGTTAGTCGTCTCGTCCATTTGAGGGTATAGCATAAAAGCGATCCACAGGCCGGTTAAAATCTCTGCTGCAATTTTCAATCTGTTTACGAGTTTCAGGTGGAACTCCTTTCGAGGTAGAACGAGATAACATCTCGTTTTATTTCATTCCCACTCCACCTCCGGCGAGCGAAAGAAGTTGATGCCCAGGGCTTGCATGTGTTTGCCGTGTCCAGCCAGTCTTTGACGGTACTCCTCCCAGCTTTGACCTTTCGGCGACCAGGCCAGTTCAGCGAGTCCGATCAGGCGCGGGAATACCATGTATTCAATATCCTTCATCGTCAGGATTGTCTCTGTCCATAACGGCGCTTCGATCCCCAGGATATCGCTTTCCTCCAGTTCAGACATGTAACTGCCTGGCTCCCAATCGTAGGCATCCCTGACGCTGATCAGACCGGCCCAATCCAGCCCCAGTGGAAATGCAGCATCATACTTCATGTCCAGATAGGTTTTATTGGCAGGCGAAAGGATGATCCTGGCGCCCTGCCGTTTCGCCTCCTGATAGGCGGCGCCAACCCAGTGCTGCGCGATAGTTCCGGGCAGGATCTCCGCCCCGCCGATCTCGCTCCAGCCGACGCTTCTCTTGCCGTGCGAAACGACAATTACCTGCATGCGTTTGATGAACTTCCTGTACTCCTCTTCGGGGGTTGACTGCGCTTCATCGCCGCCGATATGGATGTAGGGCGTTGGCGTGAGCGCCGCCAGCTCACGGATCACATCGTCCAGGAATTGATAGGTAATTTCACTGTTGATCCATAATGTACTGAAGCCCACCTTTGTGCCTTCATATAAAGCAGGTGCTTCCTCTGAACTGTTTAATTCTGCATAGGATGCCAGCGCCGCGTTCGTGTGACCGGGGGTATCGATCTCCGGCACGATCATCACATAGCGGCTGCGGGCGTACTCCACGATTTCCCTGTATTGCTCCTGAGTGTAATAACCACCGCCCGCGCCGCCGACCTGGGTCCTGCCTCCGACCTGCGTCAACCTGGGCCACGATTTGATCTCGATGCGCCAGCCCTGGTCGTCGGTCAGATGAAGGTGCAGGCGGTTCAGCTTGTAATGCGCGAGCAGATCGATGTAACGCTTCACATCGCCCACGCCAAAAAAGTGCCGCACCACATCGAGCATCGCGCCGCGCCAGGTGAAGCGGGGGATGTCGCGGATCGAAACGGCAGGCAGGCTCAGGGTCGCGGTGGGGTGTGCAGGCAGGAGCTGCCGGAGAGTCTGGACTCCATAGAATAATCCTGCCGGACGATTTGCATTGAGTTGAACCCCATCCGGATTGATGGAAAGCTCGTAGCCCTCCTCGCCCAGGGCGGTGTCGCCGTTTAAGGTGAGTCGGATATTTCCTGCCTCTTGATCCGGGCGATCGACGATGGTCATCCTGGTACCGCTGGCTTGTTCAAGATGGTCAGAGAGGAGATGTGCAATGGATACCATCTCATCATGACCTGTTTGTGAAAAAATTTTGACGTCCGGCGAAAGCTTAAATTCCCCCGTCCCTGGAAGGAGCGTTGCGGGCTTCGGTATCAGAGACGCGTAGCAGTCCTGTGGATTATGCATGATTGTGGTATCCTTTTCCCTGATGATACCGCTTGTCTCATTAACAAGTCAACTTTTGAATTATTTGTAAGCCAAAATCAACAATAAGATCGCTTCCCTATGAATAACCAGTCAGGATTTGACCGTGAGCTCTTGATCCCAATTGTAGTCGGCGGACTTTCTGTCGTTGGGATCATTATGGTTCTTCTTGTCGGGCGTTCCCTCAATGCACCTGCGGAGGTCCCTCCAACTCCCAGTTCAACGCCATTCCAGTATGTCTACCTGGGGACGGAACCGGCGATCACCACACTCGTTGTGGATGGTTCTGAGCTTCCCCCGACGGGAGAACCAGTTGATGAGTTCGCCACGCCCACCCGTCTGCCCATTGCTACGCCTATTATTTTCACACAACCAAATACGACACCTATTATTCTCACGCAACCGAATACGACCCGTACTGTCACTCCCAGCCGCGTGCCAACTATCACGCGAACCAGCACACCGTCCGCGGCGAATACCTATGATGATACAGATTCACGGCTTACCTATAGTGGTAGCTGGATTAATCAATCTGGTTTGAGTGGGTCAAATGCGCCATATCAAGGCACATTACATATTTCCGATGTGGCTGATAAAAAGTCGGTAACAATTCAGTTTTCAGGCCAGGAAATTTTTTTCTACTACCTGTCGGGTTCAAGTGGCGGGATTGTAACGATTTATCTCGATAATGATCCATTGGCGCTTACCACAGTAAATCAAGCTCAAGGCAGCGGGGTATGGCATTATGTTCTGGAAAGTGCACAAACGCATATAATAAGAATCGAGCACACCGGCGGTGGATCTGTAAACGTCGACAGGTTCGTCATCCCAGCTGCCACCCCCACCCCAACCCGAACACCTACTCCATAAGACGTTCCGGTTCGGCGCGCTGGAAGTGGAGGCGGTACGCTTCCGTCTCTTCGAGGATCCCCTTCACAGCCATATATAACTCACGTTGCAGGTATTGATTCAGTTCGCCATTTCCGGGGGAAAGAAGGATTGCATCATCATCCCTTTGAACGGAAACGTGTCTCCCGGCTGCCAGCCACTCCAGGCCGAGCCGGATCGCGCCTTCGCCTTGACCGGTTGCGACCGCCAGCTCCCCAACAGTTACCTTCCCACCTTTTTGATTGATCACATACTTGGTTAAACCGGCCAGGCGGGTAAGAAAAGCATCCGGTTTCTCCGTGACTGGTGAAACCCCGAACAGGTAGACTTTTTTCGGTTTTACCGTTTCAAGGGCGAAGCGTAATTCGGCGGGTGATGGGGGAGTCGTATAGATCGCGAACTCATCCGCCGGATGTAACTCGAAGCGACTTTTGCCCTTGTTTTTATCTGCCCCCTCTGCCCAAATCAACGTCTCCGCTTTTAAACTTTCCAGCTTTTCAACCTGGACACGATAATCAACGATTTCTACTTTGCGTTTCTTTAGTTCGGGAGGCGCTTCCTCGATGATCCTGTATTCTTCAAACTGGAGCGTGACCTGCTTCTCACCGCGAAAGGTGGAGGCGCGCATGGAGTAGGCAATATCGAATTTACTGCCTTCTTCCGGCAGTTCGGCACCTGCGCCGCCCCACCACAAAACGGATTGCACATTCCCGCTTTCATCCTCCACGTTGAGCCGCAGATGCTCGCGCGCCTTACCGATCGTGGAAACGGATCGCAGGCTTACCTTGTGCGTCGCCATAGTCAGCGACGGGTTGCCTGCCCCGAACGGCGCGAGCGCTTCGAGAGATTCGGCAAATTCCAGGTTGATGTCATTCAGGCCCAGCCAGGCGTCGATCTGTAATATCGGTTCCTGACGGACGACTTTCCCCAGTTGTGCCTCAATGGCTTTGCCAAGACCTCTGCGAAAACTCGCGAGTTTTCCGGCGGCAAGCGCCAACCCCGCTGCCATCGGATGACCGCCGAAGCCCAGCAACAAATCCTTTTGCGTGGTGATCGCCTCGGTAATATTTAATCCCTCAATGGAACGTGCCGACCCGCGCAGGGTTCCGTCCTCTGCCTGGTTCATAAGGATCGCCGGTTTGCGATAACGTTCCACAAGTTTATTGGCGACGATCCCCACCACACCGCCGGGCCAGTTTTGATTGGTTAAGATGAGAGCGGGTTCCGAGAGCAGATCGGGGTTTTCGCGCAGCTGCGCCTCGGCGGCTTCGAAGACCTGGTTCGTCAGTAACCTGCGCTGGGCGTTCAAGCCCTCGATCTGGGTGGCGATCACGCGCGCCCGCGTGGGATTGTGGGAAAGCAGCAATTCCACGGCCGGATTCGCGTCGCCCAACCGTCCAAGTGCGTTCAGGCGCGGAGCAAAGTTGAAGCCGATGGTTTCTTCCGTGAGCGATTCGAGGCTTGTCGCTGAAAGCTCTGCCATCACTCGCAAGCCGATCCGGCTCGTATTCCGCAACACCTGGATGCCGCGTTGCACGAGCGAGCGCGTTTCGCCTTTTAATAAGGCCACATCGGCGATCAAGCCCAGTGCTACCAGGTCCAAAAGGGAATTGGGAGCCGTGATTCGGGAATCGGATGACGTTTCCCGATTCCCAAACAACGCTTCTGCCAGTTTGTAAGCAACGCCTACCCCTGCAAGGTTTTCGAGGATATGACCCTCGGGCAATAACCTGGGATTGACGATCGCCTTTGCATTTGGCAGTTTGGCGCCTAACTCATGATGGTCGGTGACAACCACATCCACGCCGCAGGAATTGGCATAGTCGATCGCCTCGTAGGCGGTGATGCCCGTATCGCAGGTCACGATCAGTTTGGCGCCATTGTCAATGATCGGCTTGAGAGTCTCGATATGAACGCCATGGCTCTCCTTGCCGCGGATCGGGATGTAATAAACGACATTTCCGCCCAATGTTTGCAGCGCCTGCACCAGAACTGTGGTGGAGGACTGCCCATCCACGTCGAAGTCACCCCAGACGCAGATCAGTTCCTGGTTCCGGATCGCGGCCTGGATGCGCTCCACGGCGGGTTCGATGTTTGGGAATGGCGTTGACGGAATGGAATCGGGGTGAAGGAAGGCGCGTGCCGTCTCAGGAGTGTCGAACCCGCGCCGGACGAGAGTCTGCGCGATGAGCGGAGGCAGGTTGAGGTCCGCAAACGATGCGGGGATTTCCACCTGTGGAGGATCGATCCAGCGAGTCATTCACGGAATTATAAAGGTTATTTTCCGGTTCCAAACCCAGCTTCTCTGGCACGCACGATAGCTTGTGCCCGGTCGGCTACCTGTAACTTCGTGAGAATGCTGGAGACGTAATTCTGCACAGTCTTGATGCTCAAGGAAAGTTTGTTGGCAATGACAGTATTGTTGTGTCCCTGCGCGATCAGGTCAAGGATCTCATGCTCGCGCTCGGTCAACTCTCCGAATTCATCCTGCTTTTTGGATGCGGATTGGCGCGCGGGTGAGGCAGTGAAATACTGGATCATGCGTTGAGCGATGGCGGGACTGAAGATCGCTCCGCCTCTTTCCACGGCGACGATTGCCCGCACCAGTTCATCCTTGTCCGCGTCTTTGAGCAGGTAGCCGCGCGCGCCGGCGCGGATCGCGGCGAAGACAGAATCATCGTCGTCGAACATGGTGATGACCAGTACGCCGATCTTCGAGTCCGATTCGTGGATCTGACGTGTGGCATCGATGCCGTTCATGCCGGGCATTTTCAGATCCATGAGGATGACATCTGGTTTGAGCTGCGCGGCTTTGGCAATGACTTCATCGCCATTGCTGGCTTCACCCACCACAGAGACCTCGGGTGAATTACTCAGGAGCGTGCGCACGCCTTCGCGATAGAAGACGTGGTCGTCTGCGATCAGGACTTTGATTGGCATTTTTATTCCTTTGCAACCGGCAGCCGGGCGCGGACGCGCGTGCCGCCGGAGGATATATTCTCAAGGGTGCATTTGCCGCCGAGTTCCGCGGCGCGCTCACGCATGGACGCGGTTCCGATACCTGAACGCGCCTTCGTTGATAAACCTTTGCCATCATCGGATACTTCGAGCAAAAGGGAGGCATCGTCCAGTATGATCTTGATGTGGCACTGAGTGGCTTCCGCATGATGAATTACATTTGTAAACGCTTCCAACAGGATGCGATACGCGGCAACTTCGACCGCAGCCGGGAGGGGCGGCATGGGCTCTGTCACCTCAAAGCTGACCGACAAACCATTTGGTCCCGTATATTGCGCGGTATGTTCTCGGATGGCAGAGACCAATCCAAATTCATCCAATACCGGCGGGCGCAATGCATAGACAAGCCTGCGGATCTCGGCAACGGTGCTCTTGACCTGCCCTTTAAGTTCTTTCAATAACTCGACGCTTGCCTGTGGATTGTCATTTACCAGGTCGGCCGCCGCGTCCAGGCGTTGAGAAAAGCTGGCGAGTGTCGGACCGACGCCATCGTGGAGGTCGCGGCGCAGGCGGCGGCGTTCCTCCTCCTGAGCGGTGACAAGTTTCTCGCGCGAGCGCTGCAAGTCATTGGTGAGGCGCAGGTTGTGCACGGCGATGCCTGCCTGTCCGGCGATGATGGCAAGCAGGTTCATGTCCGCGGCGGAAAAGGATTCGCCAGCCGCTCGTGGAGCCAGGATCAGTTCGCCGACACGTTCGGTTTGATACGTCAATGGGAGATGGATAACCTCGGACGGAGCCACGCCAAAGCGGGAGATGAGGCGGGGTTCTTCCTCCGCAGAAAAGATCGAAATGGCGGCATACGGCAATCGCAGAGTCTGCGCGATGGTTTCGACGATCGTCTGCAAAGCAGAATCAGGCGCGAGCACTGATTCGAAGCGCTGGCTGAGCTGGGTGAGGATGGTCGCCGGATCGTCACGATCCCCGTACATCAAACGGTTGACGGCGCGCTGCAACCTCCGGCGCAGCGGCTCGAAGAGGACGGCGATCATTCCCGTGGCAAGGAAGGAAATGATAAAGTTTGCACTGCTATGTTGAAAATAATTCGAGAAGAAACCAACCACGACGATATAGAACAGCATTGTGGCGGCGGAGAGGGCACCATACACCAGGGTGCGGTTGATGATGGGGTTGATGTCCCAGAGACGATAGCGCAGGACGGCCACGGCAATGGAGATGGGCGGTAATAACATGAGAAGATGGCCGGCGATGCTCAGGGGGAGAGCAACCGGCAGGTCACCTGCCAGTGGGTCGCTGAGCGAAGCGCCGAGCGCCCGGATGATCATGTAGCCGCCGATCCCGACGCTCCATCCATAGACAACCCATTTTGTTTGCTGCTGTTCAATGACATTCGAGACGCGCAGGTAACGGTAGATCTGCGCTGCAACGCCGCTCAAGACTGCCACAGTGAAGAGCAGGTTATACCACCCGGGAAAATGTCCTCTCAGGTCCAGGGGAGAGCCAGGAAAATACTGAGGCGGGATATGAAACAGGAGCCAGGCAAGGACGATTGCCGCTGTCCAGCGCGGCGTAAAACGACCATTGGGAAAAACAAAGAAGAAGGCAAGAATGGCGACATTCCCGATCATCCCAATGGTGGTGGTGAGCCATTTAAGTTCCGGATACGTAAGCGTGATGCCGCCGATCGCGCCTGTAAATGTCGCCGTTCCAAAGGTGACCAGCATGATGGTGACGAAAATGCTCAACAGTTCGTCAGGCTTACGCATAAAGATCACCACGGCAGAGACCGTGTAGATGAGGGCTACAAGGATATCGAGGACGATGGTCAGGATCACCAGTGAATGGACGGACATCCCAAGATCATTCAACGCCGGTACGCTCGCAGGTGTTAATTGCCCGGGTGGACAGTCTGTTTGACAGATGAAGCTGCGTTGTTCGTAATTGAAAGGGATGCTGACAATAAACAGCCCAATGGCAAGACAGATCACTGTCACTTGCAGGATGCGGGCAAGGATCAACCCGAGGGATTGGCTGGAGGGGCGGGATAAAGTTAATGGTTTCATTTCTGATCTCGGCAAGCATACCGCGTTCCATTCCCAGTGTCACGGGAGCCGGTTCCTGTGCAGGCTGGGAAAGTTTCCCGCTCGAATTTCCTGCCCGATCTGTGATGGCTGCCTCATTTCAATGGGAAGGGGGAGTTGTATCCTGTGGCTATCAATTCACAAAAAGGAAGAAAAAATCATGAAATCCAAATTACTTATCACTTTTATAGGTCTGAGTCTGCTCTTCACTGCCTGTTCGTCTCCAGAAAAGGCACCTGCGACAGAAACCCCGGAAGCGATCCCCACTGTCCTCGCTGACAGCGCGATCATCGCCGAGGGACGCCTAGAACCGATCCGCTCTGCGGAGATCGCCTTCAATGCCAGCGGCGTCGTCAGCGAAGTGCTGGTCGAGGAAGGTCAGGCTGTGAAGCAGGGCGAACCCCTCATCCGCCTGGGCGACGAATCAGACAGCAAGTACGCGGCTGCCCAGCTTGAACTGGTCAGCGCTCAGAAAGCCCTGAACGACCTGCAACTGACTGCCGGCACCGACCTGGCGCAAGCCGTCATCGACCTGAAGGATGCGCAGGAGGAGTATATGGAAGCAGAAAATTACCTGCGCTACCTGCAAAACTCCAGGAAAGTGCCCCAGACCGAGACTCGCAACTTCCTGATACAGACCTGGAAAGGTTATGAGTACCGGGTCAAGACCAAGAGCTTCAAAGGTCCGGCCCCCGAGGATTGGATCATCGAAGCCGGGAACGACCTGGCGCTCAAAAAAGCCCAGTTGGAAGCTGCCCAGCGTACCTATGACCGCCTCAAGGGTGGCGTGGATGCCGATCAGCTGGCGGTACTGGCAGCACGCTTGAATGCCGCCAAAGCCGGAGTCGCCGCTTTCTCAGTTGTTGCTCCCTTCGACGGCGTGGTGGCGAATCTGAATGCCAAAACAGGCAACTCGATCAATGCCGGAGAGCCGGCTGTGACGGTCGCTGACTTTTCCCGCTGGCTCGTCCTCACCGTGGATCTGACCGAGATCGATGTGGT
>Ga0105104_10000931_pt1 | contig 22782 bp, 24 predicted proteins | sample PPLLaktember2015_3_FD_87034 | JGI IMG/M metagenome (GOLD analysis project Ga0105104, IMG submission 87034) | Freshwater sediment microbial communities from Prairie Pothole Lake near Jamestown, North Dakota, USA - PPLs Lake P7 Core (6) Depth... | ecosystem: Environmental > Aquatic > Freshwater >... | reverse complement strand
TCGGATATGAAAGAAGTTTTACTTTCGGTGATAGAAGATTATAAAATAGAATTGGAAAAAAAGAGGATCAAGGTTGATTTTATGGGCGCTGATCAAAACATTCCCAAAGTAATGCTTGATGTTGATAGGATGAAAATCGCCTTTTCTAACCTGTTTGATAATGCATTGAGATATACTCCCGAAGAAGGCAAGATTACAGTTTCGATCGCGGCATACAAAGAAGAAGTGGAAATAAAGATAAAAGATACCGGAATCGGGATACCCTTATCCCAGCAGGAAAAGATATTCACTAAATTTTTCCGGAGTTCCAATGTCAGAAAGATTGATACGGAGGGGACAGGTTTGGGGTTGTATATTTCAAGGAATATCATAGAAGCCCACGAAGGAAAAATTTGGTTTGATTCCGAAGAAAATAGGGGGACAACATTTCATTTTACAATTCCAATAAAGAAAAATTACGGAGAATTCGTGACTGGCGATTTCTATTGATTGTATTTTTTAAACAAAGAGCTATTATATTATTAAGCAATAATAATCAAAAAATATGAAAAAAATATTGGTTATAGAAGATGATAAATTTCTAAGGGAGTTGATTGCCCAGAAAATAATGAAAGAAGGCTATGACATGGCCGAAGCCGTGGATGGCGAGAAGGGGATAGAAGCTGTCAAAAAAGAGAAACCCGATCTTATTCTTCTTGATCTTATCCTTCCGGGCATAGATGGGTTTGAGGTTCTGGCGAGAATAAAAGCTGATCCCGAAATAGCCAAAATTCCAGTCATAATCCTTTCCAATCTGGGCCAGAAAGATGATATTGAAAAGGGGTTGAAAATGGGAGCTTCCGATTATCTTATAAAGGCTCACTTTACTCCAGCGGAAATAATTGCCAAAGTAAAAACAATATTAGCTCCTGCTGAAACTCCAAATTAAATGCCGGAACTTCCCGAAGTCCAAACCATAGTAGATGATTTAAACAGAAAGGTCCTGGGAAGGACCTTTCTTGATGTTTGGTCCGACCAGTCAAAGATAATAAAAAAAGACTGGAATTTATTTAAAAAAGAAATAATAGGCAAGAAGATAGAAAACATTCAGCGCAAAGGCAAGAATATCATCTTTAATTTGTCGGGCGGCTATTCAATGCTTACCCATTTGAAAATGACAGGGCACTTTCTTTATGATAAGTGGGATGAGTCGGATAGCATGAATTCTTTTGTCCATGTAAGATTTAAAATGGATAACGGAAAAATACTGGCCCTTTCAGATTTGAGAAAGTTTGCCAAAATTGAGTTGGAGGAAACTTCGAAAATAGAAAAAGAGCTTGAAAAAATAGGCCCTGATCCTTTTGAAGCAAGTTTTGAGGAGTTTGCCAAAAGATTGAAAAGGGGAAGAATAAAACAAGCGCTGATGAATCAGGAAGCAGTTTCCGGGATAGGGAATATATACTCCGATGAAATACTTTGGGAGGCGAAAATACATCCCGAGAGGAAAGTTCAGGATTTATCCGCAAAGGAATTAAGGGATATTTATGAAGTTTCAAAGAAAATTCTAAAAACAGCCCTGGAAGCAAGGGGCACGAGCATTTCTGATTATAGGGATACGGAAGGGAAAAAGGGGAAATACGGAGATATGAGAAAAGTTTACAGAAAAGAAGGAGAAAAATGTTCTCGCTGCGGAGCAATAATAGAGGGAAAGAAGATAGGCCAGAGGACTGCCCATTTCTGTCCCTCCTGCCAGAAATACTAAAATAACTTCCCGAGTCCCGTCCTCGGGAAGTTTAAAAATAAATGCCATATAGAAAAGAAAAATTTGAAAACGGAGATGTCTCTCATATGATATTGCGTGGAGTAGATGGGAATGAAATATTTAAGGATGCAGATGATTATTTTCGGATGATATTCTCCATTTACGAATTTAATAATTCCAAGCCAGTTTCTATTAAGGAACGGAGAAGATTGATAAATAGATTCAAAAAATTTTCTCAGGAAGGAACTTCCCGAGGACGGGACTCGGGAAGTTTCGAGAGTTTGATTTTAAAAGATAATCGCGATAGATTAGTTGATTTATTGTGCTTTTGTTTTATGTCTAATCATATCCATTTATTGATTAGGCAGCTAAAAGATGGTGGTATGGTAAAATTTATGTCTAAAATTGGAACTGGCTTTGGAGGATATTTGATAAGAAAATATAAAAGACAAGGCCACGTTTTTCAGGGTGCTTATACCGCGGTACCCATTGAAACGGACGAGCAATTGCTAACGGTAATTGCATATATTCACACAAATCCTTTATCGCTGAGATATCCCGAATGGAAAGAAAAAAGAATTGAAAATTCTGAAGAAGCCGTGGATTTTCTAGGGAAGTGCAAATGGTCTAGCCATTTGGATTATTCAGGAGTTAAAAATTTTTCCTCTGTCACTCAACGGGATTTTATTTTGAATTTATTCGGTAGCGTTGGAAAATACAAAGAATTTATTTTAGATTATATTAATCAAAAGGGTGAAATAAACTTCCCGAGGACGGGACTCGGGAAGGTTCTATAGAATTTATGAATTGGTTTTTAATAGCTATAATTGCTCCGTTTCTATTTTCTATATCAAATTATATTGATAAGTATTTAGTATCTAAATATTTCAAAAATAGGGGGCCGGGGGTGTTGGTAATATTTTCATCTTTAATAGGTTTATTTCTTTTACCAATAATATATTTATTTAAACCATCCGTGATTGATATTAGTTTTTGGTTTGCTGCCTTAATGATGATAAACGGTTTTCTCTATATTATTACTTTGATACCTTATCTTTATGCCCTACAGAGAAACGATACCTCAACAGTGGTCCCGCTCTATCAATTAATTCCTGTTTTTACATATGGATTAGGGATGATTTTTTTAAAAGAGAATTTGACCATCTCGCAGATAATAGCATCTTTATTAATTATTATTGGGGCAACGGGAATTTCTTTTGAATATAGCCTCGGAAAGGTAAAAATAAATAAGAAATCTCTTCTGCTAATGGTTTTATCATGTTTCCTTATAGCTCTTAATTTAGTGGTTTTTAAATTCGTCGCCGTAAAAGAAAGTTTTTGGACAACGAGTTTTTGGGAATACATTGGTTTTTCAATGTGCGCCTTGCTTTTACTGATCTTCATAGATTCTTATAGAAAACAATTCACCTCTCTTTTTAAGAAGAATAAATTTAAAATATTGAGCATCAACGCGATCAATGAAGTTATAAATATTGTCGGTAAAATCATAATAAATTTTGTTAGCCTGTTAATGCCGGTAACTTTAGTTTCGGTGATTGGCGGGGTCCAGCCATTTTTTGTTTTAATCTTGGGAGTATTATTAACTTTATTTTTTCCGAAGATCATAAAAGAGAGAATTGAGAAAAAATACTTATTGCAAAAATTAGCAGCTATATTTATTATGTTTATAGGAGCATATTTATTAAATATATGATTATATTCCTTTGCGGGGAAAATACGTTTGGGATGAAAGAGAAGCTGAGGGAGATTATTGAAAGTTACAAAAAGGCGGGGAAAACCGGGATTAATTTGAAATTGTATGATTGCGAAACAGATGGTGATGTTTTCAAATCCTTAAAAGATTCTTTCAGCCAAGTATCAATGTTCAAAGAAAAGAAGCTCGCAGTCGTTAAAAATCCTTTTGCCATTGTTTTCAAAGAAAGCTTTTTAAAGGAAAAAGGTTTTATTGATTCCGAAGACATATTGGTTCTTTTCCAAGAGGGAGAGGTGAAAAAGAGCGATGCGCTTTTTAAATATTTGGAGAAGAATGCTAAATGCCAGAATTTTGAATCTTTGTCCGGACAAAAGCTGAAAGCATGGATTCAAAAAAGATTTTTAAAATACGGCGCCAGAGTTTCAAGCGATGCAGAAAATGTTCTTTTGGATTACGCTGGAAATGATCTTTGGAGATTGGACAATGAAATTCAAAAGCTTGCTTTATACAAGAAGGGGAGAGGGGTGGAAAGGGACGATGTAAAGCTTTTAGTGAAACCAAGGATTGAAGCTGAAATATTCAAAACCATAGACGCGCTGGGGGGGAGAGATAAAAAGCTGGCATTAAGATTAATGCACAAACATATTGCAAAAGGCGAGTCCCCGATATATCTTCTTTCAATGGTTAATTTCCAATTCAGAAATCTTCTCGCAATTAAAGATTTAACTGAAAAAGGAATCTCATATCAGAAAAGCGGGCTGCACCCGTTTGTGGCCCGCAAAGCTTTTTATCAATCCCAAAAATTCTCAATATCTGAATTAAAAAAAATCTACCTTATGATGTTTCAGGCAGATATAGATGTTAAGACTGGAAGGATGGAGTCCGAGTCGGCTTTAGAATCTGTTATTTTATCTTGCTAATAGCCTTTGCAATCCTTGATTTCTTTCTTGAAGCGGTATTTTTCTTTATCACATTCACCTTAGCCGCCTTGTCCAATATTTTGTAAATGGCTGGCATCAGCTTCTTCGCTTCCTCCGCTTTCTTCTGCGCAACAAAAGAATAGAAATCCTTAACAAGGTTTTTTATCTTTTTTGCATATATTTTGTTTCCCGCCCTTCTTCTCTCGCTTTGCCTAAGGGCCTTCTGGGCTGACTTTGTGATTGCCATACGATTGCACTATATCAAAAAAGGATTAAAAAAGCAAGAGCAGGCTATTTTATTTTTTTAATCAAATCTCGAATGGCTGCGGCTCTTTCAAAATCCAAGTTTTTAGCTGCTTCTTTCATTTCGGATTCCAATATCTTCCTATCTTGAACTTCTGCAAACTCTGCCTCAATAATTTTTTCTTTCTGGGCAAAAATCCAATCCTTTATCTTTTTCTTAATTGGTTGAGGTGTAATGCCGTGTTTTTTATTGTAATCTTCTTGGATTTTTTTCCTCCTTTTAATCTCTTTAATTGCAGATTCCATAGATTTGGTTGTTTTATCTGCATAAAGAATAATATGCCCTTCGATGTGCCTGGCAGCTCTCCCCATGATTTGTATTAAGGTGGTCTCATTCCTTAGGAATCCTTCTTTATCTGCATCCAAAATCGCAACCAAAGAAACTTCCGGAAGATCCAAGCCTTCCCTCAAAAGATTAATGCCTACCAAAGCATCATATTCTCCAAGCCGAAGTTTCCTTAAAATATCGGGCCTTTCCAAGGTTTTAATCTCGGAATGGAGCCATTGGTTTTTAATCCCTTGTTCCGAAAGATACTCTGAAATAGCCTCGGCTAATCTTTTGGTTAATGATAAAACCAATGTTTTCTCTCCTTTCGCGGACCTCTCTTTAATTTCTCTAGCCAAATCTTTTAATTGGCTTTCAGTCGGCCTGATCTCAATTTCGGGTTCCAGCAATCCGGTGGGTCTTATAAGCAGTTCCACTATGTTCTTTTTCCCCGCCCTTTTTTTCTCATAATCTGAAGGTGTTGCGGAGACATAAATTGTCTTATCTTCTCTTTCTTCAAATTCTTTGAAAGTTAACGGTCTATTATCTATGGCTGAAGGAAGCCTGAAGCCGTGTTCAATCAAAGTTTGTTTTCTTATTTTGTCCTGGACCGCCATGGCTTTTAACTGGGGAATGGTTTGATGCGATTCGTCTATGAAAACGAGGAATCCTTCGGGATGATAATATTTAAAATAATCCAAAAGGCTGAAGGGAGGTTCCCCTGGTTTCCTGAACTCCATGTGCCTGGAGTAGTTTTCTATTCCATTGCAATAGCCGGATTCCTGGAGCATTTCCAAGTCATATTCGGTCCGCCTTTCCAATCTTTGAGCCTCAACGATCTTATTTTCTTTTCTTAATTCTTCCAATCTTTCTCTCAACTCTTCTCTGATCCCTGTTACGGCAGCTTTTATTTTTTGCTCCGGAGTCACCCAGAATGTCGCCGGGAATATATGCACCGGCTCTTCAGTTTCTAAATACTTCAAGTCCGGAGAATTATTTGATTTGGATATTTTGTCTATTTTATTCCCAAAGAATTCCACTTTAATTATTTCTTGCCCCGTCTTAATATTTATCTCAACAGCTTCCCCTCTGACCCTGAAAGTTCCGGGCATGAATTCCAGGTCATTCCTGTGGTATTGCAGCGCGACAAGGCTAGCCAAGAAATCCCTTCTGGATATTTTTTGGTCCTTTTTAAATTCGGAAGAAACAAATTCGTAATTTTTGGGAGAGCCGATGTTATAAATGCAGGAAACAGAAGCTGCAATTATTACATCCTTCCTTATAATCAAATCTTGCACGGCAGAATGTCTTAGCCTGTCTATTTGCTCGTTTATTTTTGCATCCTTTTCGATGTACGTATCGGTTTGCGGGATGTAAGCCTCAGGCTGATAATAGTCGTAGTAGCTTACAAAATAATGGACTCCATTGGATGGAAAGAAATCTTTGAATTCTTGATAAAGCTGGGCTGCCAAAGTTTTGTTATGGCTGATTATTATGGCAGGAAGCTTTGTCCGCTCAATCACGTTGGACATCACATATGTTTTTCCGGATCCGGTTACGCCTAAAAGCACCTGGCTCTTTTGCCCCCTTTTAATATTTTCCGCCAGCTCATTTATGGCTTTAGGCTGGTCGCCCATAGGCTTGAAATTTGAAACTAATTTGAAATCCATTGTATAATTTAAATATGATATCTTATCTTGAAGGCGCAATAATCTTAAAGAAAGAAAAATATATTGTGGTAAAGACCGGGGGAGTGGGATACAAGGTATTCCTTTCCCAGAAAACTTTATCAATGATACCAGAGGTTCCAGGCAATATCAACCTGTATTGCTTTACCAATGTGAAGGAAAATGCAATTGAGTTGTATGGATTCTTAAATGAGAAGGAGTTGGATTTCTTTGAAGTGGTGGAGGGGATAAGAGGAATAGGCCCCAAAGCTTCTTTAGAAATTTCTTCTCTGGGTTCTTTGGAAAGCATAAAGGAAAGGATATTGAACAAAGATGAAAGCGTCTTTGAAGGGATTCCAGGCATTGGAAAGAAGAAAGCCATGGCCGTAATACTGGAGCTTACGGGGAAGATAAAAGAGATCGGGAATCTGTCTGTTTCCACAGACGAGGCGGAAGAGGGGCTTGTTGGGATGGGCTTCTCCCGCCAAAAATCCAAAGCGGTTTTACAAAGAATACCAAAAACATTGAAAGCGGAGGAGCGCGTAAAACAAGCCCTCAGTCTATTGACAAATCTATAGTTTGTGGTATTTTGTAATTAGAACTATCAAACAATCTTTTTTTAAGGAGGTTCCGCATGAGAACGCAGGAGATTGTTTCGGAAACTTGTTCTGGCTGCGGGTGGTTCGGCCGGATGCCGGAAAACCTGTTGTGCCCGAGATGCAACAAGCATTTCAATGACAAGGTTTCCGAAGCCAGAGACAAGGGCGACATCGTTGTGATGACTCGGATAGAGTATGCGCAGGCCGTCGGGAAAAAGACGTTGGAGCGCTTGAAGAGCGAGCTCCAAAAGATGGTGCCGGCGCGGGAGTCCTTGATGGAGAAAGCGAAAATGCAGCTTCGTCACGAACTGGTCGCCGAGGGGACGATCACGATCGACCCGGTAGAATGGCGCCGCCGGCTGAACAGGGTCTTTGAAGGTCTTGTCGGCGGGAAGGAAACTGCGGACAATATGTTGGGGCTCGGGGAAAGCCACGCCGAGCGGATCTGCTCTCTGCGGAATTTCTTGGATGACATCTCGGAAAAACTTCGAAAGGGAGAAGGCAGCGATGAGTCCGAGAAAGAAACCGCAGCTGCAGCCTGATCCGGGCAGAAGCAAGGCAGTCAGATAGCCCCATGTGAAACGTAGTAGCATGGGGCTTTTTTTATTCAAAAAAAATGTTATAATACACCCAATTAAAACTAAGAAACTCATGATGAAATTTTTAGCAAAAAACATAATCGTAATAATCATTCTTTTTATTATCATTTCCGGAGCCTTCAGTATTCTTTATCCTTCGTTGAATCAACAAAAACAAGCAGATTTAACCCAGGTGGTGAACGACATAAACAACGGAGAGGTTAAGAAAATCACGGCTTACGGTTCTGATTTGACCATTGAGTTGAAGGATGGGACGACCGTGAAGTCAATGAAGGAGCCCGAAAAAGGATTAAGAGAAACCCTTATAGCCTATGGAGCCAAAGCAGAGAATCTCAATGCCATAGATATTTCTTTGAATTCTCCGAAAGAAGGCATTTCTTCCTGGCTGCTCCCCTTAATTATCTTTGGGATAGCCCCTTTGATCCTTTTCGGCATTTTTTTCTGGTTCATTTTCCGCCAGGCCAAAGCAGGAGCAGCCCAGACATTCAGTTTTACTCAAGCCAGGGCTAGATTGTTCGGAGCAGAAGGGCATCCGAAAAATAAAATAACTTTTAAGGATGTGGCGGGATTGAAGGAAGCCAAAGAGGAATTGAAGGAAATAGTGGATTTCTTGAAAAATCCGGAAAAATATATAAAGATGGGAGCCCAAATTCCAAGAGGAGTTTTGCTGATGGGTTCAGCCGGAACGGGGAAAACATTGCTTTCCCGCGCAGTGGCGGGAGAGGCAGGAGTTCCATTTTTCCATATTTCGGGTTCTGAATTCGTTGAAATGTTTGTGGGCGTAGGGGCGGGGAGAGTGAGGGATCTGTTTAATACAGCCAAGAAAGCCGCTCCCGCAATAATATTTATTGACGAATTGGACGCCATAGGAAGGCAGAGAGGATCAGGCTTGGGAGGCGGACATGACGAAAGAGAACAAACCTTAAATCAAATCCTTGTTGAAATGGATGGATTTGACAGGGAAACAAATGTAATTGTCTTAGCGGCCACCAATAGGCCGGACATACTGGATTCCGCCTTGCTAAGACCCGGACGTTTTGACAGAAAAGTTGTTTTGGATATGCCCGATGTAGAGGGGAGGGAACAGGTTTTATTAATCCATTGCAAGGGAAAGCCCTTAGCGCCGGACGTTAAAGTAAGGGAAGTGGCGGAAAGGACGCCCGGGTTTTCAGGAGCCGATGTTGCAAATGTTGTGAATGAAGCAGCTCTTTTGGCGGCGAGAAGAAACAAAAACCAAATATTCCAGACAGAATTTTTGGAATCAATAGACAAGGTGCTTTTAGGTCCTGAAAGGAAAAGCCATGTGTTGTCCAGGGAAGAAAAGAAGATCGCAGCTTATCATGAGGCCGGACATGCTTTGGTTTCCGCTTCTTTGCCGGGAACCGAACCCATTAGGAAGATATCTATTATTTCCAGAGGAATGGCCGCGGGCTATACTTTAAAAATGCCTTCCGAAGACAAGAGAATGAGAACTAAATCGGAATTTCTTTCGGAGCTCGCAACATTGCTTGGAGGATATTCTGCAGAGAAGCTTGTGTTCGGGGAGATGACAACAGGGGCTTCAAATGATTTGAAGAAGGTTTCCGAGCTTGCCCGAGCTTTAGTGAAAGAATATGGGATGTCTTCTTTGGGCCCGATTGCCTTTGGTGAAAAAGAAGAAATGATATTCTTGGGCAGAGGGCTGGGGGAGGAGAGAAACTATTCTGAGAAGGTAGCTGCCAAGATTGACGAAGAAGTGGAAAACTTCATTAAGGATGCCCAAGCGCAAGCCGAAAAAGTCTTGACCAAGAGGAGAAAAATGCTGGACAAAATATCCGAGGTCTTAATGAAAGAAGAAACTATTGAAAGAGAGGAATTCGAAAAGATCTTAAAAGAAGACATTGGTCCTAAAGAAGAGAAGCCGGAAAAAAGAGAATCTTCATCCTTGAAATTTAAGACAAAAGATGTAGAATAACAAAAATTTATCCACAAGCTCTTTTTGACGTTCGTGCTATAATTGAACCAAGGATAAGTATAGCTATTAAATATTCGATGGTCCAGTTATGGCTAGAATAAAAGATCGTGAAAAAGCTTTAGAGTTAAGAAAGAAGGGCATGAGTTACAGCCAAATAAAGAAGCTCTTAAAAGTAAGTAAGAGTACTTTAAGTTTATGGTTGAGGGATTATCCTCTTTCTCGAGAGAGGATTAGAGAGTTAAGGGATTGCAATGAACAGAGGATTGAGAGATGTAGGGAAACAAAAATTAAAAATAGAGAACAGAAACTGAAGAATATTTATAATAGCGAGAAAATAGCAATTTTGCCCTTGAGCAAAAGAGAATTATACATAGCGGGCTTATTTCTTTATTGGGGAGAGGGAAGTAAAATTATAGGAGCTGCTCTTTCTATATCAAATTCAGATCCAACTGTTCTCAAATTTTTTATTTCTTGGGCTACTAGAATATTGGTTTTTCCTAAAGAAAGGTTAAAAGTATATTTACAGTTGTATAATGATATGGATGTTCAAAAGGAATTAAATTATTGGTCGGAATTATTGAATATTCCGCTTTATCAATTCAGCCGCCCCTACATTAAAAAAACATCGAGTCAAAGAATAAATCATAAAGGAAGTTTTGGTCACGGAACTTGCCAAATACGAGCTGGAGATGTTAATATCGCAAATAAAGTTTTAATGGGTTTAAGGGTTGTAAGAGATAATCTTAATAGGCGCCCGTAGTTCATTGGTAGAACAATTGTCTTATAAACAATAGGTAGATGGTTCGATCCCATCCGGGCGCACACTTGACTTAATTAAGTATTTATTATATCTTTATTCAAAGAACGCACTGGCGTTCTATTGAACTTTTGCTCTTTAATGTAGGAGTAGGTGAAATGATGTTGCACAAAGTAAAAGAATTCGGAATTTTTGTATGTCTGGGTCTTGCGCCGTTCGTCCTTTTCGGTCTTCTGTGTTTTTGGGAGGGATCCCCGGGGAACATCTCCTCCCTTCATGTCTTCGGCCCAGGGAAAGAGTTTGTTTGCATTTGGACTGATGGCCAGAACCAAGCTCTTTTTGAGAGGGGGAAATTTAAGCGCCTCATCTCTATCGAGCAATCCGTAGAAGTTGGCGCGAGATACTGTGTTTTCCAAGCGTCTTCGCCAGGAAAGTTCATCCCGGGAAGGGTTTCTCTGAAAAAGATTTGAATTAAGAACAACAGAGATTCCTCGGGCGCAGCTGACAGCCGCGCCCTTTTTTATTAAGTAATTTGAAATATGTTATAATGAATGAAAAATACTCATAATTTAAAAAGCAAATGCAATTGTTTGGAAGGCTGTAAGCAATATTGAATCAAATTGTAAATTAATGTATAAACAGTATAGTTAGCAAGGGCACTTGGCGCAGTTGGTTAGCGCGTTGCTTCGACATAGCAAAGGTCACTGGTTCGAATCCAGTAGTGCCCACATGAAGATCATTTATGAGGATAAGGATCTGATTGTCGCCGATAAACCTGCAGGAATGGATATAGTTTCTTTAGGGGAGGAGCTTTCAAAGCAATATCTTGAGTTAAGGAAATTGGAAAGGAATGGTTTGATACATAGATTGGATAAAAATACCTCGGGCATAATACTATTCGCAAGGACCCAAGAATCCTTGATTTTTTTTCAAAAACAGTTTATAAATAGGGATATAGAGAAAAGATATATAGCTCTTGCAACAGGGAGAATTGAGGAAAATAAAGGGGAAATAAAGGCAGCCATTGGAAGATCCCCCAAAGATAGGACAAAACAAAAAGTCTACCTTCCTTTTGAGCCCGGAGCTCAAAATCAAAGGGAAGCCTTAACGCGTTTCACTGTTTTAAAAAGATTGGCGAGCGAAACGGGGGATAAGTATACTTTGCTCGAGGTTCTTCCCAAAACAGGAAGAAAACATCAAATAAGGGTTCATTTGGCGCATATTAACCATCCTATTGCGGGAGATGAAATGTATGGTTTTAAAAACCAACCGCGCCCGGAAGGGCTTTCGCGCCAGTTTCTCCATGCGAAATCAATAAAATTGAAACTAACGGATGGAAAGGAAAGAGAGTTTGAATCGCAGCTTGCCGAAGATTTAGAAAATGCATTATCAAAATTATATGACGAATAAAATAGTAGAATTCAATAGTCTGCAGATGAAAAAAGATCTTCCGGATATTGCTCCAGGGGATACTATTCGCGTTTACCAAAAAATAAAAGAGAAGGGCAAAGAAAGAATCCAAGCTTTTGAAGGCGTTGTTCTTGCCAGGAAACACGGAAAAGAAATAGGAGCTACCATAACAATGAGAAAAGTGGTTGCGGGGGTGGGGGTCGAGAAGATAATACCTTTGCACTCTCCAATGATTGATAAAATAGAATTTCTCAAAAAGAGCAAGGTAAAAAGAGCCAAACTCTATTATTTAAGAAGCGCTAAAGGAAGGAAAGCCAGATTAAAGAGAAAGGAATTTGCTGAAATTTTGCCTGTGGAGGAGAAGTCTGAACAGAAGGAAGAATCCGCTCCCGCCCAAGAGGCTCCCGCTTCGCCCGGACTTCAGCGAGGCGAGCCGGCGGAAAAATAAGCGGACGTGGCGGAATGGTATACGCAATAGGCTGAGGACCTATGAGGAGTAATCCTCGTGTGGGTTCGACTCCCACCGTCCGCACAGCTCGGGCACTTGCCTGCCCGCCGGCAGGCGGGGCGCAGTTATTGGGCGATTAGCTCAATTGGCAGAGCGCCGCATTTACACTGCGGATGTTGTAGGTTCAAGTCCTGCATCGCCCACCCAAATAAATACCATGCCTCGGTAGCTCATGTAGTAGAGCGCAGCTCTGAAAAAGCTGAGGTAGTCAGTGCAAGTCTGACCCGAGGCACACGAAGGCGGGTGTAGCACAATGGTAGTGCATTTGGTTGCCAATCAAAGTACGTGGGTTCGATTCCCATCACCCGCTCCAAATAGTCCGCCCCTAAACTTGCCAAAAGTCTATTGACATTTTGTAATATATATGCTAGAATAAGAGTATCCCTGATAGAACAGGGATTTTATATTAAATTATGCATATATATATTGAAAAAGAGGACAAAAATTTAAGGGTCAAAAGAGTTTTTGCCGTATTGTCTTCCATAATTTTATTGACAGCTTTTGCTTGGGTAGTTGCATCGAAAGCAGATAAGGCTCAAGCAAATTCCCTTCAAAGAGAGAGCGAATTAACCGGCATCACGCTTTTGCAGGGGAATACGCTAATGCCAGTATCAAATCCCTTTGTGCCGATTAAAACCAGAAAATTAAGCGTTGTTGTCACTGCTTATTCGAGCACCACTTGGCAGACGGATGATACTCCTTTTATTACAGCCTCGGGAGAATGGGTGAGGGATGGCATAGTTGCCAATAACTTGCTTCCTTTCGGGACAAGAATCACTCTTCCTGAAATTTTCGGGGACAAAAGCTTCATAGTGGAAGACAGGATGAATAAAAGGAAGGGGGATTTCCATGTGGATATATGGTTTCCAGCCTATGAACAGGCTAAAAACTTCGGATCTAAATTGACCTACATAGAAGTGCAAGAAAACTAAAAACCGCCGAATAATTCAGCGGTTTTTAGTTTACTTTTTGTGCCCAGAGTGGGAGTCGAACCCACACGACCTTACGGTCAAGGGATTTTAAGTCCCTCGTGTCTGCCATTCCACCACCTGGGCATTTTGAGGCCAGGGCGGGAATTGAACCCGCGTATAACAGTTTTGCAGACTGTTGCCTTACCACTTGGCTACCTGGCCCTGGATTTAAAGGGTTGTTTTTTGTTTTTCCTCGGAGAATGTCTCTAGAATGTCTCCTTCCTTAATATCCACGTTTCCTTCAAAAAGGATACCACATTCCCTTCCTTTTGCAACCGTATCTTCATCTGCTTTATCTTTTTGGAGCTTTACTATTCTGCCTGTTCCAATCTCTTCCCCGGCTCTTATAACCGCAGTTTTGGCGCCTCTTTGGGCTTGGCCCGAAATAATCTTGCCGCCTATAATCTGGCGTCCTTTTTCTGTTTTGAAGAGGGCGAGAATCTTTATCTTTCCCAATTCTTTTTTAATGATTTCGGGTTCTAGTTTTCTTTCCAAGGCATCCCTTATTGTTTGAGCCAATTCATATATTATATCAAATGTCACAATCCTTATCTTTTCCCTTAAGGCTAGTTTCTGGGCGATAGGGGAGGCTTTTATCCTAAAACCGAAAATCATGCTCCTGGAACTTTTTGCCAATTTGATATCCGATTCGTTAATATCTCCTGTTTCAGCTTTCACTACATTTATGATTGCTTTTTCTTGAGGAATATTGTCCAAAACATTGGCTACTGCTTCCAAAGATCCCAACACATCCGCCTTTAATATTATATTCAGCGTGTTAACTCCTTCTCTTGCCTCCGATTGCCTAAAAATGACTTTCTTGGCTTTTTCAATGCCCTTTTGAGCCGATTCTGCATCCTTATAAACTTTGAATTCTTCTCCTACCGCGGGAACATTTTCAAATCCCAAGGCTATTACAGGATCGGATGGGAAAGCTTCTTTGATTGGATTCCCCTGGAAGTCCTCAATTGTTTTAATCTTCCCGGCAGTGGATTTGGTTCCCAGAGCCATGCCTTCTTTCAAGGTTCCGTCTATCACAATAAGGGTGGCGGTGGGGCCTCTTTTCCCGTCTAAGAAAGATTCCACTACAACACCCTGGGCAGGCTTGGAAATATCTCCTTTCAAGTTTTCCATTTCAGCCACTAAAAGAATCATCTCCAAGAGTTCTGGAATTCCCTTCTTAGTTGTAGCTGAGGTATTTACAGAAGGCACTTGTCCTCCCAAAGATTCCGATATTATATTCTGCGCCATCAGCTCTCTTTTTACTCTTTCGGGGTCGGCTCCAGCCCTGTCTATCTTGTTAATGGCTACGATCATGGGCAGTTCAGCCTTTTTTATATGCTGTATGGCTTCTTTGGTTTGAGGCTTAACTCCTTCATCCGCTGCGATCACAAGGATTGCTATATCGGCTATTTTTGTCCCCCTTGATCTGATGGCCTCGAAAGCTTCGTGTCCGGGGGTGTCCAGGAAGGTAATCTTTTTTCCTTGATGTTCAACTTGATAAGCTCCGATATGCTGAGTGATGCCCCCAGATTCCTTAGCTGTAATATTGAAATCTTTGATTGCTTCCAAAAGAGAAGACTTGCCATGGTCTACATGGCCTAAAACAACAACTATGGGCGGTCTTGCCTGTGATTTCTTGTCCATCAGCTTATAGCTTTCTTTATTGCTTGTTTTTCTTCTTCCGAAAGGCTGTATTTGGAAAGGCTGTTTTCTACCGGCTTGCCATAAACTCTGTTGCCATCCAGAGCATAAAGGCTGGTTAAAACTATCCCATTATTGCCGCTATCCAATAACGCAACAGAAAAGCTTTGGTCTCCTCCGGCATTTGAAAAGGGATTGTATCTAATGATGCCCACTTTTTTGATAAAAAGCCTGTTTTCTTTTTTTATTTCATCCAATTCCTGGGAAAGTTCAGAACATTTCTTTTTCAAAGAATTCAGCTGTTTTTGCAAATCTTTTACAGTTTGGGGCTCTTTTTCTTTTTTAAAAGGATTAATCATGTCGCTTTATATTTATCACATTAAGAATAAAATACAACTTATCCGGCGCCTCCTCCGCCGCCGCCGCCTCCTCCGCCCGCAGATCCTCCTCCCGCCCCGCTTCCTCCCGGAGAAGAAAAAACGCCGTAAGCTGTCTTGGAAAAAGAAGATAAGGCAGAGGAGAATTCTCCGAAAGAAGCTGGCATTCCCGAGGCTCCCGAATAAACAGCTGCCGGTTGGTACCATGCCTGTTGCTGGTAAGTAAAATAGGAGAATCTTTCCATCCATTGCTTTTCCACGCCAAATACCATGGCAAAAGGAAGAAACTTGGAAAAGGTATCCAAGGTTTCGGCTTCAATCCTGAATTTCTCAGCGGTATTTAAATATTGTTTGAATCCCAGCATGTGCCATTTAGCTTCCGCTCCCTCTTTCGTCAGAGCGGGCATGAAATAGGAAAAGATAAAACCAATAATAGCAGAGGTTAAGATGCTGAAAAAAATTATTAATACGGAAATAGAAATAATGGGGGAGGGGTTAAGAAGATAAAAAGGGATGAATAGCGAGAAACCCGATATTATTATTAGAATCATCCAGATTGCGCCGTATCTTTTTCTTATTTCCTGGATATTTCCATTAAAAAAATTAGTTTGAGCCGCTGCCCTGTAGATCTCTTTTGAAATTGCTGGAATATTTTTGTAAAACTTATTTCTTAAATCAGACGAAGAGGCAAAGCTCCTGTTTTCAAATAGCGAATCGAATATTTTCTTTTCAAAACTTTCCAGATCATTTCCTTCCCTCTTTTTTTCAAAAATATATTCTTTATGTTTGAATATTGAAAATCCTTTTTCTTTTTCTGAAATTCGCAGGTATCCTCTCACGGACAAATCAATAATCTGGGCTAATATTCCCCTTATATCTGATTTTTGTTTTGCCAGAACCTGCAATAGGGCAGGGGGCATATTTTGGAAAGGTTCATATTGGGCGATAATTGTCTTATCGATTCTTGCGTCTTTCCCCGTCCTTCTCCATAATGCATATGAATAAATAAAGATAAAAAGAGGGATAAGAAAGGAAATTAAAATTACACTTAAAGCAATTGCTTGATTTTTATACAACAAAGGCTTTTGGATGAATCCTTTTTGCCACCAGGCTACAATGGTAAGGAATTCGCCTGCCTTTATATTGTATCCATTGTAGACGATGGAGTTTCTGTTTATTCCATAGTCATAACTTTGTTTGGCGCTTTCTTTCGGGCCTATAAACATCTTGGCGCGAATATCCTGTGCTTCTTGAGGAAGGTTTACTGTAACTACAGCTTTTTCAACTGTCGCATCTCTATTTTGGAAAATAGCATTCCAATAAATTTCATCATGGCTGCTGTAAAATCCCAATCCTCCGTGGACTTTGTATTTTACAGTCCAACTTTTAAGCTCTTGCTCGAAATTCTCCCTCTGGAAATTCCACTGGACATGAAGTTTCCCTCCCTTATATGCTATATCCGGGTTTGGGACCGTTTTTCCGTTGGAATCTAAAACCTGGATATCTGTAATATGGTCCAGGCCCTTCAATTCTATATCTCTGTAAAAATATCCGAAGTTTCCATCCAGAAAATAGGTTTGGTTCTCAGAAACATCAAAGGTGCTGTCCTTGTTTACTGTAATATCTATGTTTATCCTGTCATAATAATAGGTTCCCGCCGCCTGGATTAGCGCGGGGGATGCAAAAGCAAAAATAGCAAAAAATATTACAAATATAGAGGCTCTTTTCCCCATATGCATATATTTTAGAACATTTCCCTCATCAAGTCTAGGATGAATCGCATTGAGGAATCGTTTGCAATAACAACGTCAAAGGCTTCTTTGTAAGATTTTAAATTCTGCTGCGCGTTCTCATTTAAAAATCCTATTTTCAATATGTTTTCGTAACCAAACCCTTCTCCCATTCGGGCATCCGAAGGGTTGTCTCCCAATAAAAGAATATTCTTCCTGTCCCTTATTTCCTCAGCTATTCCAGGGAAATTCCTTATCTGGGTTTCGTTTTTATTCATTCCGTGCACTATCGGTTTCTTAACGGCTATTGCTTTTCCATTTTCATCCCAGTCAAAAGAGTTGGAAATGATATGCATATTATCAAAAAGAAGATTTCTTTGCGATAAGAATATTGAAATTGATTCTTTTCCAAGCCCGGCGGAAGATAGGAAAACAATAGGAATATTCCTTTCTCTTAAAAAATTAAGCAAATCAACCGCTCCGTCTCTCAAAACCAAATTGGCAGAATCCATTGCTTTTACAATGTCACCCTTTGAAAGACTAGATTTGATTAATAAATCAAAATGCAAGTTCCACCATTCTTCCATTGATTTCTTTTTCTCTTCTTCTGGAGCGGCGGGATCAATTTCTATTGCATGATATTTTGAATAAAGGGCTTTGGCTTTTTCGGAATAATCAGGAGTCAAATAGTTTTCATCTCGCAAGACGGAAAGCAGGGAGGGGATTATTTTCCCGTTTACAAAAGCTTTTGTAAATGTCAGATCAAAATCAGCCGGTATGTGGGTTTTATCCGAACAGTCTTTCTTGAACCTTTCCTTTAGCTTCGCAAACTCTTTTTCATCGGAAATGATTATATCCTCCATAAATCCATTTTAACTTAAATTAATAATTAATTTAAGCCTTAAAGGGTATTATAATAGCGCAGGGTAGCCGTACAAAACCATGAAAAACTTAAAATACGTATTCTACGCTGCTCTGGCAACCCTTATCTTGGGAGCAGGTCCTGTTTTGGGTCAAAATACTCCAGACCAAGCGGCGGCTCAGCAGCAAGCCATGTTCGAAAAAACAGCAGAAATCCTCGGCATTAGCATAGATGATGTTAAAAACGGCTGGGCGGACGGGAAAACTGTAAGCCAGATTGCCCAGGAACATGGGATTTCCCAACAGCAGCTTCAGCAGAGAATGAGAGATCTCTCTCTTCAGCAATCTAAAGATGACATCCAGATCTTAGTAGACGAAGGTGTCATCTCTCAAGAACAGGCAAACAGACGCATGCAAGCGATGGAGAATAGGATGCAAGACGGAGGGGGCGGATGGTGGAGATCTGGTTGCGGGGGCATGATGGGAGGCAATTGTCCGATGCAGGAAGAGGAGTACGAGCGAGACTAGGCCACAGTAAGATTATCTAAAATAAAAAGCTCTGCAATCTCGGAGCTTTTTAATTGCGGAGGGGGTGAGATTCGAACTCACGAGTCCCGTTAGGGACGCGGTTTTCGAAACCGCTCCGTTAAGCCGCTTCGGTACCCCTCCATGTTTTTGTGTGCCCAAGAGGAGTCGAACCTCTATTTTTAGCTCCGGAGGCTAACGCTCTGTCCATTGAGCTATGAGCACTTAAATTCTTTCGGAAAAACATTTTGCTTGACACAGATATTTTTCTGCTGAAAAATTCTTCTCGCTCGGCCCGTCGGCCTGCGCGGGGTCTCGCAAAATATCTTTCCTTCAGAATTTTTGGGCGATTGCGTATATGTTCTGCCTATTCTTGCGCATGTTCTTTATAACACCAATCTTTTGTATTTTAAAGCCTGATTTTGAAAGCAAATTAGCCAATTCTCTTTTTGAGAAAGAATGATAATACCTTGAATTTATTTTTGCCCAAGGCTTGATAAAGTCTTTCAAAAGAAAATATTTTAAACCGCGGAATTTCCAAACAGTTAAAATCAATTTTCCGTTCGGCTTTAAAACCCTTCTGGCTTCCATCAAAAATTTTAAACGAAACTCTCGAGAGGGGATATGATGCAACGCGGCAATGGAATAAACTTTATCGAAGGTTTCATTTTCAAATTTCAAGTCCAAAGCATTCTGGACCCTAAAGTCCGCATCGGGATATTTCTTTCTTGCTATCTCAATCAGCTTTTCCGAGAAATCTATTCCGGTATATCGGGTATTTTTCAGCAATTCGTAATATCTTGCATTCCCGCATCCTAAATCCAGGACCCTTTCTCCTTTTCCAGCATCAAACAAGAACGCAACTTCTTCCCATATTTTGCCCCGGGTCCTTGAAAAGTCATGCGCAATAAGGTTATAATCCTCCTTAGTCTTGTTTAAAAGATATTCAGCATATTCTTTTTTCATGGATTATTATGCTTTAGCAATAAAGGAAATGGCTAATGGCAAAGTAAAGACTTTGTCGGATTTGGCGTCTTTCAAAAGATACATAGCCAAAAAAATGAACATTTCCTTGCCTTCTAACATTAATTTATTGAAATCATATCATAAATTAGTAAAAAGTCAAAAGATTAAAAAGGATGAAAATTTGGAATACCTATTAAGAAAAAGAAGAGTGAGATCGCTTTCCGGAATTGTAAATGTCTCCGTATTAACCAAACCCTATCCCTGTCCCGGGAGGTGCCTTTTCTGCCCTTCGCAGAAAGGTATTCCCAAGAGCTATTTGAAAAAAGAGCCGGCTGTCCAAAGGGCTGTTTTGACAAAGTTTGACCCGGCGAAACAAATAAAGTCCAGATTGGATTCTCTGGAGTTGACGGGGCATCCCACGGACAAAGTTGAATTGAGGATTATAGGGGGAACATGGTCGTTCTACCCCCGCGCTTACCAAAAGTGGTTTATAAAAAGATGCTTCGACGCTTGCAATATAAAAAGCGCAAAAGATTTTCAGAAAAAAAATGAAACTGCAAAACATAGGTTAATCGGGATCACGATTGAAACGCGCCCCGATTTTATTAACGGACGAGAAATAAAAAGGTTAAGAGAATTTGGCGTTACGAGGGTGGAATTGGGAGTCCAAAGCATATATGAAGATGTTTTAAAAATGAATAGGAGGGGGCATGGGGTAATTGATACTATCAAAGCGACAAAGCTTTTGAAAGATGCCGGCTTTAAGGTTTCCTATCAGATAATGCCAAATCTTCCCGGATCTTCTTTTGCAAAAGATGCAAAAATGTTTGAGGAGTTATTTTCCAATGAAGATTTCAAGCCCGATCTTTTAAAGATATATCCCTTGGCTTTAGTAAAAGAAGCTCTGGTGTATAAATTATACATGAAAGGGGAATTCAAGCCCTATTCTCAAAAAAAGCTCAGCAAGCTTTTAATTGAAATCAAAAACTTAATCCCTGATTATGTAAGAATAGAAAGGATAATCCGCGACATACCAGCCGAAGATGTTGTTGAAGGGGGAGTGAAGATTTCCAACTTGAGAGAATTAGTCCAAAAGAAAGCAAGGTGCAAATGCATAAGGTGCAGAGAGGTGGGGGAGGGTTACAGCCTAAAAGACAAGCTTTATCTTTTCAGGGAAAATTACGAAGCCTCCGGAGGGAAAGAAATATTTCTTTCATTTGAAACCAAAAACAGGAAAAAACTTTACGCATTGTTGAGATTAAGGATCTCGAATAATTCCGCGATAGTGAGGGAGATCCATACTTATGGCCAAATGGCTAAAATAGCCCGAGGACGGGACTCGGGAAGTTTAGCGGCGCAGCATAAGGGGCTGGGGAAGAAATTAATGGAGGAAGCGGAAAAGATAACAAAGGAATTTAGAATTGGAAAGCTGAGCGTTATTTCGGGAGTCGGCGTAAGAGGATATTACAGAAAACTTGGCTACAGATTGGAAAACACTTATATGGTCAAGAAATTCTAGAGGCGCGGGGTATTGACTTTTTAGTCAATAAATGCTATTCTATTTATTAGAACATTGCAAACTGCCTTGTTGGCAGTTAATACTGGATTGGCACATGTGCCAGAAAGGACGGGAGCCATGGCTTCTTACGCAGAAGGTCAAATTCATCAATTAGCAGAGTCTTTGGAGAAGAACGATTTTACCGCGGCCAACATCACTGCTCTTGGCCAGAATTCCAATGGAGTTCTGGCCGATCTCAGGCTGGTTCTCATGGGGATGGCGGTCATCGTCCGCGCCAGTTTTAAACTGGCTTTGGACAAAGACTTCGACCCTGCCAAGTTCATTGGAAAGAATTGGGCTTTTTGGCGGGGATCTACCTGTGGTGAAGGAATGGAAGGCGACGAAGATCATGTACAGGAAACCGGCATTGTTGATTTTGAGCAGATTTTGTTGGAAACTCACCTTCAAAAAGGGGAGTCCAGCATCTCCGGCGAAGAGAAGATGAAGCGGGCTCGAGCCGGCGAGAATAAGCAACTTGGCGCCAAATCCTTCCTGGCCCTCTGGAATGATTGGAAGGAGCGCAAGGCTGAAGGCAAGCCGGAAGAAAGTGTTCTTGAACGTCTCCGCAAGTCGGGGAAGATCGAGAACGTTGTTTACTTTTTCGGTTCTACGCTTCGCAGCCCGGATGGCAATCGCCGCGTGCTGTGCCTGTGCTTCCGCGGTGGGGGGTGGGGTTGGGGCTGCAGCTGGCTCGGCCGTCACTGGCGCGCTGACGATCCGTCCGTTGCCCTCGCAAGTGTCAATCAGTCCTGAGCCCTTTGACGCTTTGTCTTGGCCCTTAGGACTTTAGCCCTTTGCTCTTCTTCTTTCGGAAGATTCGCAGAGGGCTTTTTCTTTTGAATAAAATTTGTATAATTAAATTGGTAATAGGCGAATCGTGCGGGAGATCAAGGTTTCCCGCGGCCGAATCCAGCATTTGCAAATTGAGAGCGTTTGCGGCCAAGGCTTCAAACGGAGGATTTGCAAAGAGCTTAAAAAATAAAGACACTTGGTGCAGGATGCTATCGCATTTAAGATGCGGAATTAGATACAGCTCTAAGATCGTTGAGTAAAATTCAAAGAGCAGTGGCATTGACGGTATTCTGCAAATTCGCAACCCGGATGGCAATCGCAACGTGCTGTACCTGTACTTCAACGATGAGAAGTGGAATTGGAACTACAACTGGCTCGACAATCACTGGAACGCTGACAATCCATCCGTTGCCCTCGCAAATTTCTTTGTTTCTCTCTCATTTTTTGAGAGAGTTTTCTTTTTTAATTTTTCCATGCCATCCGCCCAAGTTTCTGCCGATTTCATTTAGCTTTTCGGACAAAGCAATATATTTTTTGTTGTCTAAAGATTTTGTTTCCCAGAGCATCATTAAAAACACCTTCAAAACATCAAGTCTTTTAATTGCAAAACGCACAAAGGGGAGCTTTTCTTCGCGTGGAAGAAAATTTGCGGTTGCTATTGCATCGATGATTTCCACAAAAAATCTATCTATTTTCTCGCCTAATGAAAACCTGTGATTCTTTGGAATGTTTTGGTAATATCCAAACCAGAGCAAGTAGGCTGATTTTGTTTTTTCCAACACGGGTGAATCCGGAGCAGGGGATGCATGCAATAATTTGACAAGCGATTGCGCAAACCTATAATAAAATCATGAATAAAGACTTTTCTGAACTGATTGAGTATTTGGACAATAAATTTGTCGGAGTAGATAAAAAGTTTTT
>Ga0105104_10000930_pt1 | contig 22795 bp, 31 predicted proteins | sample PPLLaktember2015_3_FD_87034 | JGI IMG/M metagenome (GOLD analysis project Ga0105104, IMG submission 87034) | Freshwater sediment microbial communities from Prairie Pothole Lake near Jamestown, North Dakota, USA - PPLs Lake P7 Core (6) Depth... | ecosystem: Environmental > Aquatic > Freshwater >... | reverse complement strand
TGATAACAAACAGTTTCAGAAGGTTCTTAAGTCTAAGGATTTTGAGAAGCTATGTAATGAGGAATTGGACTTACTGAAAAGCCACAAGCACTCTAACAATCAACTTCAGGCTCAGTTTGATTTCGGTTGTGTGCTTTTGTCCCGCATCAAGGGAATAGAAAAGAAGATGGCCGAGCTTAGGCGTTCACCTGTAAATAAAGAGGACATCATGGGCGTTTAAGAGCCTGAAAACTTCACCTTCAATATCCACTGTTACAAAACCATTCGGTGAATGTAAAACCTTATCGCCTATTTGTATTCCATGGTCTAATGCGGGAAGATGGTCGCCCACAAGGACTACCTCGCCTACGTGCGTGCGTTGTTTCATAACCTCGACAGGCTTATAAATCAAACCAGTTTTCTCAGGCTCTTTAATCTCTTTAACGAGTACCCTCCCGGGGAGTATTCTACCTTTATCAAGCATGTTTTTCTGTTTTTGTTCCCACAAAAGTAATCAAATATTTTGACAGTTCGAATTTAATCCTTACCTTTGGTAAAACTATTTTTATGGCAAAAACAGAAAAGGAACAGGAAGATTTCTTAGATGAGATAATAGAATTTGTTAAGTCTTTGCCGGATAACGACAGGCAGAACTTTGCCTGTAACTCTACCTTCCAGATTGCTCTATGGGCTGGCGTGAACCACATAGAGATGGTGGGCATACTTGAATGTGCTAAGGCTGATATAATCAAATTTGTCGTCTATCCAGAGAATGACAAAGAGGACGGCGATGAGTGGAAAAGACTAATAGATAATAACTAATGGCACGGAAGCAGAGATATAAAATGGGTGAATCTGTATATCTAAGGACGGGTACCGATAGAGAACCACGGCTTATCACTCAGATCACTGCTTTTCCGGGTGGGAAGAAATATGAGTTGTCATGGGGGTTAGAAACATCTTGGCATTACGAGATTGAGTTTACAAGAGAGGCATCTAGTCGGGTAAAGGTGAGAGGGCTAGGGAAATGACATGGCATCTTACTAAAATCCCGAAGATATTACACTGCTATTGGGGTGGGAATAGTTTGCCCTACCTAAGATACCTAACAATAGACACATTCCATAGATTAAACCCAGATTGGCAGATAAGATATTACTACCCTATTAATCCTAAAAAAGAACACTCTTGGGTTACTACCGAGCAGAAGTATAAAGAAACGTGGGACAACTGGATTGATAAGATTGATACGTCTTATGTTAGTGCTATTGGTATTAGTTTCGAGGATGCGAAGAAGAATATGTCTGAAGTACATCGGTCTGATTATTTAAGGTGGCAGTTGCTTTCAGGGCTTGGCGGTTTGTGGTCTGATATGGATATATTGTATGTGAAGCCCATGGAGGCACTTTATGTTAATACAGAAGAAAATAGCGACAAAGAGACGGTTGTTTGTATAAGTGGTTATGGACATTCAGTGGGATTTATGATGGGGTCTAGGCGCAATGTTGTTTTTAAGACAATGGCTGATAAGTCACTAGCGTCATATTCATCGAACCAGTATCAGTGTATGGGTTCTGTCCTATTCAATAAGTTATATCCTAATATAGAACTTATCCCAAGGGGGATTAATTTAAGTATGGATGTAGTTTATGCTTACGATGCGAATCATGTCAGGGAATTATTTTCAGACAACAGACCTAATAGATTCACGAATAATACCATCGGGGTGCATTGGTATGCGGGTAGTCATATATCTGGCGCTTATCTAAACAAAACCAACGGCGGGTTAAACCCGACTGGTGATTCTATAATTGACAGATCAATAAGAAATGAAGGTTAGTATTGTAATGGCTTATTACCAACGACAGGCATTGTTGGATAAAACGCTCGAGAGTATTGATAAATCTGAAGTAAAAGATTATGAGTTAATAATTGTTGATGACGCGAGCGAACCGCCATTGGTATGTGACCGTGCTAAAATAATCAGAGTAGAGAAGAAAGATAAGTGGTATACATGTTCGAGTGTGGCGTGGAATATGGGGATGAGAGAGGCTACTGGCGACATAATTATACTACAAAGTCCAGAGTGTTATTATGTTGGTGATATACTTCAATGCGCGGTAAACAGTATAAAGCCTAATTTATATCTTTCCTTTGCCTGCTATGCCTTAAATAAAGAAGAAACGTTGAAATTTAAGAGTGGCATTAATCCTACTATTAATAATTATACATTCACAAGTAAAACTAAGAACGGGTGGTTTAACCATAGTCAATATCGTCCGGTGGCTTATCATTTCTGTTCGGCTGTTTTAAGAAGTGATCTCGATCTTATTGGGGGCTTTGATGAGAGATTTGCACGGGGTTGGGCTTTCGATGATGATGACTTTATTCGTAGGATAAAACTTCGAGGGATGGATATAATGATTATAGACAGTCCGTTTGTTATCCATCAGTTCCATTCCCATTTTGAGTTTAGTAATCCGTCTGTGTTTTCTAAACCGCATGCCATTAATCAAGAGATTTATTATAAGGGTTATGATCCTAAAATACCCATGGATTACGGTAGAAATACTGATTTTTATCCGAGTTATAGTGGTCAATGGGAACTTATAGTTAAGAATTATAATAGATTCTACTTAAATTACAACGGTGACCGGAAATCTGTAATCCCGCGTAAGTTACACATGATATGGTTAGGCGGTAAAATACCTTTTAAATATATTAGGCTAATAGCACAATGGAGAAAGTATCATCCTGATTGGGAATTTAGGCTATGGGGAGATGATGACATAGGTACTTTTGGTATGATTAACCAAGTGGCGTTTGATGCGGTAGATAACCTTGGAGCCAAATCTGATATCTTTAGATATGAGATTCTGTATAGGCATGGCGGTTTATATGTTGACACAGACTTTGAGTGCTTAAAACCGTTTGATGATTTACTGTATCTTGATTTCTTCGCGGGAGGGCGTTCAGTGAATCCGTGTGTGGCTAACGGCTTAATGGGATGCAAACCCAAGGATGTGTTTATGAAACTTATTATAGACACTATTTATATAGAAAGAAACAGAATGGACGTGAGGCTTGGTAATGTTATGAAGAAAACAGGTGCAGAGCTCATTACAAGCATCTACGTGGATTATATTAAGAAAACAAGCGAGAAGACGGTTTTATTCCCAGATTCATTCTTTTATCCAATGCCTAATAGTTTTAGATATGATATCAGAGGTAACAAGCCCGAGGATGGCGTAAGGATAAAATCTTATATTAAACAGAATTCGTACTGTGTCCATCTGTGGTATACGAGTTGGATTCCAGATCAAAGGGCTAAACCCAAGGAAGATGCTGTAGCCCAAGCATACAAGGATAAAACACCGAAGTCTATTTCATTAGATATATTCATACATAAGATTGGTGGGCATAAAGCCGCTGACAGGAGATTACCAAGTTCAAGAAACGTAAGAAGAATAATATAATATGTATAAGTCACAGGTTGGTCAGGATAGATGGGTTTGTAAAAAACTGCATAATAAAGTTGGTGGTTATTTTATTGACATCGGAGCTACCAATGGTTTTGATCTAAGCAACACATACCACTTAGAGAAGCAACTTAAATGGGGTGGTATATGCATCGAACCTAATATATCTCAATATGAGATATTGGCGAGTATCAGAAATTGCACCTGTTTAAATGTAGCTATTTCAGATATAGACGGGATAGTTAAATTTAAAACATACGAGGGTGATAGGTTTGCGGGTCACATATCGGATGACGGGTACGAAATAGAATCTATGACATTAGATACTATCGTTAGGCGTTTTAATTGCCCTAAGATTATTGATTATATAAGCCTAGACGTAGAGGGTGTGGAATATGATATATTAACTAAGTTCCCCTTCGATGAATATAAGGTTACTCTTTGGACTATAGAACACGCCTCACGTTGGGATAATGGTGCCAAACAGAAGAAAATTCGTGAGATAATGACATCCAAGGGATACACCTTTGTTAATGAGAATTCTAAGGGGAACGCAGATTTTGAAGATTGGTTTTATTATGCAGAATAGTTTTATAGTACTTGTGACAGTCCATAACTCTGCGGAGTGGATAAAGAAATGCCTTGACTCTGTTTTGTCACAGGATTATACGAATTATAGATTGCTGATTATTGATGATCATTCTACCGACGGCACCTGGGATATAGTTTCTAAATACGATGCGTGTATTGTGAAAAATGACAAGAACATGGTTCATTCCTTAATAAACATGGTTACTGGGCTTAAGGCGTTCTTCTTTGATCCAGAAGATATAATTGTTTGTTTGGATGGTGATGATTGGTTCGCTGACGATACGGTACTATCTTACCTTAACGATGTTTACCAGGAAGATGTATGGCTTACGTGGGGGCAGTTTGAACCATTAAGCCATAGTTATCATAACTTTTGCAAGCCACTATCTCAGGCGATGCGTTACGGCCCCAGTGGTAGAGAAGAGATAGTAAATCTTAATAGTAGGACATATCGAAAAGGGAGGGCGTGGACTACATCTCACCTTAAGACATTTAAGAAGAAAGCATGGGATCGCATTAATGAAGAAGATTTCAAGGACGAGAAAGGGGAGTGGCTTATCACTTGTGGCGACTTATGTATGATGTATCCGATAATAGAAATGGCTGGTGATAATAGGATAAGGTTCATTGATAAAGTTCTTTATATATATAATGACACCAACCCATCTAATCATACTAAGACGATGCCAGAAACGAGTATAAGAATAGCCAACTATCTACAAGGCAAACCCTGTTATGATATTGTTGGTTAACCCTCCGTTCTACCGTTTTTTGGGATTAGAACAAGATTACGTCCCATTATCTCTCTTGGCTGTTGGGTCAAAGATGGATAATGACGGTGAAAGGGTGTTAATAAAGAATATGGAGATTGGTGGCACACAATATGTCGGGTATTCAGAGAGATCGAGTCACTATGATGCCTACCTACAAGCGTTGAACGATCCTATCCATCATATATGGCAGGAACTACATGAGACTATTGTGAAAGTAAAGCCCGATAAGATTGGGATAAACGTATTAAACGTGAAGTTCCAGTCGGCTCTTAAAATCATAAATATCGCTAAGTTCTATAACATACCCGTCATAGTGGGAGGTAATCATCCGTCTACAGAACCAGATGCATATCCCAAGGGGGTGGAAGTGTTTTGTGGTGAGTTCGAGTCTTATGATAGGGTAAGGGATTTGGATACAACGCCTTTCCCAAACTACAATCTTTTATTGGATCACTATAGCCCTAATGGTTACGCCCACGTTCTTTCTTCCCGAGGGTGCCCGTTTAACTGTACGTTCTGTGCGTCAAAGATAATGTGGAATAGGTTGGTTACATATAAGTCTATAGATAGAATTATCGCCGAGATGAGATATGTACACAACAAATTCAAGAGCGACTATTTTACGTTTTGGGATGAGACGTTTACTGTTAATAAAAAGAGAATCACAGAGTTCTGTGTTAAGTATGATTTACCCGCCCTATGGCGATGTGATACACGGGCTGATGCCATAACAGAATCAATGGTGAGGATGATGAAAAGTGCTGGGTGTGGGCAGATGAGCCTTGGGTTGGAGTCTGGTGATGATGAGATATTGAGGTATGTTAAGAAGGGTGAGACTACTGATGATTTTAAGAGAGCCTCGGATATATTAAATAAGAACAACATTCAATGGAAGGCGTATATGATAATAGGGTTTCCCAAAGACACAGAAGAGTCTATCCTAAAGTCAATAGAGTTTGTGAAGTCGCTTAAGCCGTTTAGGATTACACTTTCGTTCTTTACTCCCTATAAGGGTACCGATTTGTATGAAGAAACAAAAGCGCTGGGATTAATAAATGATAATTATGATATGAGTTTGTTTTCTCATCAGAGTCCTCATAATTATTTCTGCCCGCTTATACCTAAAGAGAGGTTCTTCCATATAAGAGATGAGATAACACAAGAGATAGATCAATATAATAAAGAGGCATTAAAATTATGGACGTAAGAGGTATATGGACAACGAGAGATGAGGTAGCCACGCATGAGTTCGATGAACCGTTATGCTCTGCGATTGACTTCCTATTTAAGGATGGTGTACATAGCATTATTGATGTTGGATGCGGTAATGGTTCTTATACGAGATACTTATATGAACGTGGTTTTTGGGTTGAGGGTTATGATGGTTCTCCGCTAACACCAGAGCTATCAAAGGGGCTTTGTCGTATAATGGACTTCTCAGAACCCGTAGAGATTGGGGAGTTCGATTTAGTCCTTTGTTTGGAAGTAGGGGAGCATATACCCGCAGAATATGAACAGGTCTTTATTGATAACCTGTGTAATTTAGCTATTCGGTGGATTGTATTATCTTGGGCTGTACCAAACCAAGGCGGGACGGGACACGTAAATTGTCATACCAACGAATACGTAATAGGTGAGATGGCTAAAAGAGGGTTCGTTATTAACGATGGTTTAACGGTAGGCTTAAGGGATGAGGCTCGCTTGAGTTGGTTTAAAAATACCTTAATGATATTTGAATGGAAAGGTTAACTGTAATATTCTTTTCGTGTAGAAGGTTGCACCTATTAGAGCAATCATTCTGGGCTTTTCGGGCATTCAACACATACCCCGTAGATGAATATATCATAGTCAATGACTCTGCCGATCCTGCTATACATCAGAAACTAACAGACGCTTATAAGGATGTTACATTGGTGTTTAACAAGGAGAACGTAGGGCTTATTAAGAGCGTTGACTTAGGTTATAAGCATATCAAAACAGAATATTTCTTCCATTGCGAAGATGACTGGTGTTGTAGTGGTAAAAGTGGGTTTATAGAAAAATCTATGGCTCTAATGAAAGCAAAACCCATGATAGAGGAAGTGTGGCTAAAGGATATGAATGGTCACCCCATGGAGAAGGAAATACTGTCAGCGGGTGGTGTGCAGTATAGGCTCATACAGGATAACTATGAAAAGGGGAAAAACGGGTTTAATGATTTTGCATGGCACGGGTTCACTACAGCATGCGCACTTAAGCGGTTAAGCGATTATAAGAAGGTTGCACCATATGCTGATATACCATGGCAGGGTACGATATGGCACAGAGAGCAGGCTATCGGCGAGAGATATCATAAGTTAGGTTATAGAACCGCTGTGTTATTAGATAATTACGTAGAGAATATAGGATATGGACAGTCAGAATATGTAACAGGAAACGAGATATGAAAGGAGTAATACAGATAGGCGCACATTGGGCAGAGGAATATGAAGGGTGGCTTTCGTTAGGGGTAGAAAATTTTATCTTCTTCGAGCCGATCCTCGCTAATTATAACAAGCTATGTCGCATCCTGCCGAAGACGGATAATATAAGAATACACAGGTTGGCGATAGGCAATATGGTTGGCATCATCCCGATGTATGTAGAAACAGAACATCAAGGTAAGTCTTGTTCTATATTAGAACCATATCTTCATCTTGAACAGTATCCTGATATAGAGTTTAATGATAAGGTGTCAGTGGTTATAGATAAGCTAGATAATATAGAATATGACAGGTCTCTTTATGATCATCTGCATGTAGATACACAAGGTTATGAACTTGAGGTGTTTAGAGGGGCAGAGAGGTCATTAGGATACATTGATACTATCACGACAGAGGTCTATAGGAAGGAACTCTACAAGGGTTGCCCTATGATTGACGAGGTAGTGTCGTTCCTTGGGGATCAAGGGTTCAAGGTTAAGGATGTGTTTTGGCGTGGTAATTCATGGGGCGATGCCTCTTTTATAAGATGAAAGCAATAATAAGGTCTGATTTTCCAGAGGGTATCAATGCTAATATTGATGTCCCTTGTGATAAGCAAATAGAGGTTGTTATTGATAACCTTATCCCTAAAAGTCTTACGCCCGTCCCGTCAGATACCATAAGGTTTTTTGTCACAACCCAATCAGAGGGATTGTATAATTCATTGATATTAAAACACAGAGATTGTTATACTTATCTGCTTACGCAATTTGAAGAGTTGTTACGTTTGCCTAATGCCATTAAACTTGTTGGGTGTGGTTCTTTCGTAGACCCTGACCCCAATATCAAAAAGAAGTTTGGCGTGTCTATGATAATGAGCAATAGGAATTATCTACCAGGTCACGCGCTGAGATATGAATTATATGCAAGACGCAATGAGATTAAGATACCGTTTGATATCTATGGTAGTTCATGGAATCCGGTAGACATTCCAAACTTACTGCCACTCGCCCCTTGGGATAATCGTAAAGATAAGGTGAGGGTTATGGACTGTATGTTCCATATTGCGATAGATACCTATAGTCGTAAGGATCATTATTCCGAGAAGCTAATAGACGCACTGATAACCAAAACCGTGCCTATTTACTGGGGCTGCACCAATATAGATGAATATTTCAGCGAGATAGGTATCTTTCAAGTATATGATGTGGATGAGATTATATGGGTATGTAATAGGCTCACGCCTGAGATGTACGATGTCATGTCGCCAGCAACAGATGATAATTACTACAAGGCGTTAGGCGTTTATAGGTATGAAGATATCTTGAGGGACGCTATACTTAAAGCGCTTAACAAATGATCAGTTGTCATATCGCCACACTCCCCGAAAGAGAAAATAGCTTAAAGAAAGTTCTTGATGCTATCATCCCGCAAGTCGATAAGGTCTATGTCGGATTGAATGGTTATGATAAGATACCTGATTGGTTACGTGATTTACGTAACGTGAATAGTGAAATCCATGATAACTCTCTTGGTGATGGTGCGAAGTGGATACATACCATGGATGAACCGTCTATCTGTATTACTCTCGATGACGACCTTGTGGCGACACCAAATTTCGTGAAATACATGCTGTATGGATTGGATAAGTATGGAGGTGCGTGTTCTCTCCATGGTAAGAACTACGCCAGACCGATCAGGAGTTTTAAAAAGAGCATGAAGAATGTCTATCGTTGCCTTGGTAATGTAGACAAGGATGTGCGTGTTGACGTTATAGGAACGGGCTGTATGATCTTTGACAACCGACAAGTAATACTTGACAATTCGGTGTATGAACACAAGAACATGGCTGACGTGTTGTTCTCACGGCTATGCTTTAGGCAGAGAAAGCCGATGACTGTGCTTGCTCACCACGCAGGACAGTTCCTAACCTACCTCCCGCAAGAGAAAACAATATGGCGAGAGACGAAAGACGATAGTGTGCAGACAAAGATTCTCAATGAGTTTCTATACAATTGGGGCGTAATATAATCGTTTTTCACACGATATATATGTTTTTATGCACTTTTCACGGATTGTAAACATTTTTCATGCGAATATATTTGGAATTATCGCTGAGATGTACTATATTTGATGCAAAATAGAAATAAAATGGAATCGAGTAAAGTAAAAACAGATTGTGATAAAAGAGGACATGATTTGTATATAAGCCACAACGCAAAAGGAGAAACTATATATAAATGTATGTATTGCCCATATTCAGAACCGGCTTTTAGGAAATCTAAGAGAGTTAAAATAAGACATTAATGATGACCTTTGGGTTTTTGACCATCAACTTCCGTAGACCGCAGATTCTTAAACTCTTCTGCGCCTCAATCAAGAGACTCAGGGCGGAGGTAGGGATTAACTTTCCTGTCATATGTGTGAGCGAAGCCGTTGACGCCACGATATGCTCTCAATATGAGATAGGACATATTGTTTATCCGAATACTCCCTCAAGCGAGAAATGGAACGTCGGTTGTGAATATTTAAGGCAGATCGGTGTAGACTACGTGGTTGTAATGGGAAGTGATGATATCATGTCCACACAATGTTTGAGAAACATAATGTCCGAGATGGATAATGATGTAGACGTAATAGGGGTTAAGGGCTTATACGTCTACGACACAGATGGTGATTACAGAGGCACGCTAAAGCATATAACATCAAAGAAGTTATTAGGTGTTGGCAAAACTATCAATAAGAGGGTACTTGATGCAGTTAATTGGCGACCATGGGAGTGTAGCGTACCACGGAATTCAGGAACAGATGCGGTGGCGAGTAGAAATATTTTTCCGTATGTCAAGACTACGGCGGTGGTAGAGGGCGTGATAGTCGATTGCAAGTCCAAGGAGTCGCTGAATAAGTTCACGATGTTTCACACCAACAGTCATGGGCAGGACTCGGATAAGAATATATTCTACAACATCTTGTCGAGAGAAGAACTTGAGATACTGCACAGTATACGGCAGGTCGGATTGCCGATTAAGTTTCCAAATCTACAAAAGAAAGGGAGGACGCTGATATGAAAGCCACAGAGGAAATTTACAGTATCCGCTTCAACAAATGTGTCCTTCCTGACGACATACACTTCACGGTATATACTTTAGGTATGCCTATTGGAACCGCGTTAGGGCTAATTATACCTGAGAGTATTATACTAAAAGGGGAAAGAATAACCGTGACGTTTTCAAATAAGACAAAACACATAATCCACTACGGCTCCGATGTAGAGCTTTTCATAAGAGAAAAAGAGAAAACGAGTAAAGTAAAATGATTGCAACATCAACGACATATAGGACATATGGTGATGACACTACATGGACAGATACATCTGCGTCTTATTGTACTCCATCGAGATATTATAGTACGGGGTGTTATATTGGTTACACGGTAACATCGAATAATTACTCTTATAAACCATTACCGTTAAAAGAGTTGATGAAATTATGGGCGAAAGAACGGATGCGGGTATTTTGGACAAACCCGATTAAGGAAGAACCTAATAAAATAGTTATAATAAAACCAATCCCATTAAGGTGTGTGATATTAAATGGACATGGTTGGGCAAATCAAAAATAAATGGCAGAAATATTTCAACAGAGGATAACTAAAGCACAACTCGATAATGGTGTTATGCCCCAAAATCATGTGTTAATAGAAATGACATATAAGAGTGAGGGGTTAAGAAGTAAGGGAAATCTTATTGTGGGATTTGATGTCGATGCCGAGTATGATGACGAAAAGACTTCTCATGCTGCCGATCTTGCAGAAATATGGGGGATCGTTGCTAAATTACCAGAGATGCTATATTATAAGAAAGATGATTCTCATAGTATGCCGTGGGACTGCGATATGGAATTATGTGTTGGGGATCAGGTTTTTTTTAATGCTATTGAAAGTAAAAATGCAGTAGAGATATTGTGTGAGGATAAGAACCTCCGTATCATCCCGTATCAGGATTTGTATGTTGCCAAGAGGAAACGGTGGTTAAGTAAATTTGGTAATAGGTGGACGGAAGATGTCATAATGCTTAACGGGTACGTATTATGTTCGCCATTTTATACGTACAACGATTCGCCATTAGCAATAAAAACAGAGGTAGAGGACAAGACCCGCGGTATCGTAAGATTCGTCGGTAAGCCCAACCGTGAATATCAGAATCCCAACTACGCAGACTTCAAAGAACTCAAGGATGGCGACCTTGTGTTATTTAATCCAGGCAGTCCGGTGTTCAGGCTCGAAAGAATGTCAACGCTTGCGAGATTCGATGGTGATAAGATTTACAATGTAGTGCAGAGGCGTAGGATAGCCCTTATACTATCAAAAGGCAATTAAAAATTAATTCGTACCTTTGCCTTTGGTTTAAAATGGTAACTGAGGTAAAAATTTAAAAAGTAAGGTAATGGGATTATTTCTGTGCAACGTGTTATCTTGGCGCGACGTTCGTGACTCTTCAAATAGGGTTGCCAAGATTGAGGACAACGGACGCCTGTTCATCCTAAATACAAATAGGGTGACGGATATTAAGGACTTGTCGACTTTGGCAATTCCGAAGTGTTCTTTTCAGTACTCTGACAACCCAGGGAGTAGACGTGAGGGGCTTTCGGAGGTTATATGCAACTTGAGCGCAGCCGAGCTTGCTGCCGAGTTTGACTATGTACACGCATCGAATGCGGTGACACTCCCGATTGTCCCGTTCAATAGTCCATATAAGGGCAATCCTGTCTTTCCTTTTAGGACACCTGTTAACACTACTATCGGCTTAGGCGCGATAACGTATGTGACGAGGTACAATCCTGATCCGACAAATTACGTTTGGATTTGTTATTACAAAGGCAGTTTCAAGAGGATGGAAGTGCTTGTGAGCATGGACAACGATCTGTATCCTACTTTGACTTCAACAACTACTGGTGAGCAGGGCGAGGATGAGGATGTATTTGGAAGAGGATAATTAATAAAAAGAAAGAATATGTTATTCTTAGCAACGGTGGCTAGATGGCAATGCGATTCTTGGAAGAGGGTACGTAATGCAACTACAGGTACACAGTACCTATTGAATACTACAGGTAATGCCGGTCAGAACAGAGTAGACAGCATTATCGAGAGACACGGTGTAAGCACCCTGTACTATTTTGATAACCCCTTTGACGAAAAAGACAGAGGGAATTATATGATCTTGGTCTTAACGGCGGCACAGATTATCACGCAGATGGATTTAGCGCCAGTGCATAACTCTCTTACGCTGACGACTTATCTTAACAACAACCCGAATTTGGCGACTACGGATGTAGAGATAGGCTTGGCTTATTTCGCTTATGCGGTTGCTGATACGAATAACGCCGCACGGTCATGGGTTACGTATAACGAGTCCGGTTGGGATACAAAGACGGTATTGGTCAATAACACCTTAGCGAATCTCTTATCCCAAGTGAATTCTTAGACTTGGGGGTTTGTGTTTCATAGTTGGTTTTGGTTTGGGGGAGCGGATAAGATGTCTGCTCCCTTTTTTTATGTAAATAAATTTGGAAATCTCAATTAAGTGTTTTATCTTTGGTGAAAATTAAAACATAAAGCCATGCATGAAACACCAGATGTAGAAAAAGCCTTTGTATCTATTATCAACTCAATGAAAGCAGAGTCAGAAGAAAGGGATAAGTGTATCAGTGTTATCAATGAAACATTAGACAGGATTAGATCACGTCCGGCATGTGTTGAAAAAGACCCAAGTATGCCAATGGACGAAGATGGTAGTGTTGTCCCCGTATTAGGTAACTTAATAAACGGCATGCGTAAGGCTAATAGTAACCTACGGGATATTGTCAATAGGTTAAACGAGTTGATATGAAGAAGTATCCATTAACAGCAAGAGAGTGGTTTTGGGCAAAATGCCCAGCATCAAAGGCAGAATGGAATGAGACAGGGCATGATGATGAGTTTATGTGTAGGCAAATGGATGAATATGGTAAATATATTATCACAGAATACACAACCTTCCTGCTTAAACGTGGTTATTGCGATAGCGATGTATACGATGAACCGCCAAGTGCTATTGATAGATTTTACATTCCAATATTAGACAAATGAAAATAAAAAAGAAGCAGAAAATTAATGGACGTTACCATTTGAATTGCATAAACTGTGGCAGTTTATTTTGGTCGCCAGATGCTTGGAAACAATATTGCCCAAAATGTTCTTATCTAAATATTGATAAATTACGCAATAATGACAGCAACTCTCGTATTATTAGGAATACTTAATATAATAGTATGGATTTGGTTCATTTGGGAAATGGAACATAGAAACACGAAGAGATGAAAAAGACATATTATAATTGGGAACAAGATGAAGCGTACAGAGATGGATACAGGGGTGCTTCTCATGGCAGGGATGATATGTCAAGACCGTCTAAATTTGCTGCCGACTTTGATAGTCCAGATCGTGCGTATTGGGAGGGGCATGATGATTATCTGAAAGAGCAAGAACGTAAACGTAGGAATGAGGAAAATTGGGATGCTGAATATGAAAGATGGAGGAATGCATAGCTATGAAAAAGAAAAACATCCGATGGTTATGTACTATCACCCATTTATGTAGAAACTGTGGCAAACAATGGGTTACAACGGAATGGATAACGAGCGTACCCAAGCCCGATAAGGTAGAAGATAGAATGAAGTTTAAAGTTGAACAATATCATTGTGTAAATCTATGAAACCAATAATTGATATTATAGAGGTTGGCTTTCCACAGAGCCTTATCCAAAGAGAAGGATCAGAGATTTCTGTATTAATTAGTACAGAAGAGTTAGTGTCCGAACTTTACGATGAACTATGCACCTATAAGTCCATGTATGAAGATGCATATAACCATGCCTGTGAATATCAGGAGAGGGCGCACGAGGCTGAGAAAGAAGTTAGAAGTATGGATAGAGAAAGGGATTGGTAATGGACAAGATGATTTATGATGAGTTCAGGATGGACTTAAAAGCCTTAAGAAATAAGGTTGATAGGATTAATGAATGGATACGGCAACAAGAATTTAAGGACGATATTTATAAGAGTGGCAGGTATATTATTGGGTGCGACCCGATAAATAAAACAATCTATAAGGTGGGCGATTGGGTTATCCGTATAGACGATAGGGATGAACCTAACCATAAAAAGGGGCGGTTATTTAAAATATTAGCTATCTATGGTAGTCTCTTAACGGAAACTTATGAGATTTCTCATTATGCATCTAGTGTTAGGCTTGCCTCTAATGATGAGATAAAAGATCATTTAATGAATGAAGCTATTAAAAAGGGATTAGTGCCTTGGAGAAAATTCAAATGGGATAAGGCACTACAGGGGGACGAGGATATTACCACATTTATTCCTAACTATGGATGGGAGTATATACCCGAACTTGATTCATTGACTGTTGGTGTTGCGGAATCTCATTCAAGAAGGGCTATTTACCAAAGAGGATTATGGGCTACGCCAGTCTTCGATAAGAAACGATTTCCTAAGAATAAATTAGAGTTACAGTCTTTTGTTTATGCATGGGCGGCGATGAAAGAGGGGAAGTCCATGAAAGACCTCTTAGATGAATATGAAGATACTTAAGATAAGGGCAAAACGAAAGATGAAAAAAGTTAAATGCCCCTTTTAAATGTGTAGTGAGGTTGGAGAGTACCCGTTGTAACTCTTAGGTTAGGGTTGTACCGAGATAAACAACTCCAATGGTTTGGCGGTGTACCTCGACAGAACACCGCTTTTTTATTGCTATCTTTGTGAAAACAGAAAGAATGGCGAAGAAAGCAAAGAAGCCTTCCATATTCGATAACGATAACGGGGAACTTGAAGAGGATAAGTTAGGGCTTAAGCCCGAGAGCATTGTTGGTATATTAGCCGAGCAAGGTAAACTCCCTGATGATTGGTGTCCATACGGGACAGGATATATGCCAGAGAAACCGAGATTCCTTGGCGATGAACCGCCGTCTGCAAGGATCGTTGGGCAACCTAAGACATGGGAGGTTATTAATGATGGTGATCCTGACTTAACACCAATTTATTTCTCACTTCCAACACCGCCTAAAGACTTAAACAGAATTGATAATTATGGATTAGACCGCGATGAGCAATACTTCCGCAGACTTGAAGTACCTAAGAAACTAAGGATTCTCGAGAAGAAAGCACTTGAAGAACTTTATGAGATAGAAAGACGCAATAGACAAGATACAATTCAAGGGTACAAGATTTATCTTAAGTTCTGGGAGTTGTTCGAGAGCGAAACCGAAAACTTACAGGATGAGATAGAGTGGCTAAAGACTGCTTGGTGGTGCAGGAAGTATGGTTATTGGTTCTATAATGACGGGGAATTAACGTTCTTACCTCCTGATTATTTCGATTTTCTTAACTTTTATTACATATCGGAAGCTGAGTGTTACCCTGAGTACAGGGATGACAGGAGAAGGGTCCATTGTTTCGCATGGTATCTCGAGAATAGCACAGAGACATTTGCTCATATTGATAATGAAACGGGGAGGGCAGTAAAAGGTGAGGATGGTAAGTATGAGATGATAGACTTAGGCAGGCGACTTTTTTTCGGGGATGCCGAGCCGAAAACTCGTAGGAAAGGAAATACGCATGAAGCCGCAGGGAAGATATTAAAAGAATCAGTTACACGAAGATCACACTTCAGCACTATCATATCCTTCGAGGGGAATAATGCTGAGATACATTATAAGAAGAAATTACTCCCTGCTTTTGACAGACTGCCTATGTGTGTTAAGCCTATGTGGGAGGGGAGCAGGAGACCGACTGTGTTAAGGCTTGATGCACCGCCTAATGTCTATCATATAAAGGGACTTGGGAGTGCTGTAATGTTCTCAGACTCAGGGGGTTTATTCAAGAACGAGGGTGATAGATTAAACAACCTTCTTAACGACGAACAAGGCAAATCTTCTCAGTTAGCGGTAAATATCTTTGAAAGATGGAATATCAACAAACTCACCATGGCTACGGGTATGGGTTTGAACATCCTTGATGGCGTGTATGTTAAGAACCCATCGACAATCGAAGAGATGGAATCCGCCAGTGCGCCTTATTATAGAATGTGTATGATGTCGTGTTTCTATAACCGCATCCCGCATAAGGGGCAGACAGCTTCAGGCTTCGCAAGGATATTCATGCCAGCCTATTATGCGATGGAAGGGTTCATTGACAGGTTTGGGAAGTCTGTGGCTGATACTCCGACTGAAAGACAGATACGATTGTCGCCCGATGCTATATTCGCTAAAAGTGGGAAGGGTGCAAGACAGATGTTCCAGGCTGAAAGAGATGCGTTATTAGCAGAGAACACACCACAGTCTCTTGAAGCATATCGAAGCATAAGGCGTAAGTCACCGTTCACGTGGGCGGAGTGTTGGTTGGGGACTTCTGGTAGTGTAGGGTATAACCTTGAGATAGTAGACAAGCGCCTCGGTGAGTTAAACAGACTCAAATCATTTGGGAAATCACCTTATAAGATAGGATATTTCTATAGAGAATCACTTCCTGATGGTAGAGTATTATGGAAGAACGATCCTGATATTCCTAAGTTCAGGATGTCTAAGGACATACCAGAAGGTATGACTAATCAAAGGGAGATGATAGAGGTATGGGACGGGTTAAGCAATAAGATAGTGCCATCATGGAAGCCTATCAATGGAGTCAGGTTCACTTGCGGGGTAGACCCGTTTAGAAACCTGAAAGCCAATGAAGCAAAGTTGAGCAATAAGTTAGGTACGAGTTTATCAAGTTCAAGGCAGTCTGATGGAGGTATAGCTATCCTTTGGGAATACGATGAGAGTTTAGACCGCGATAAGCCTAAGAATGAATGGGACAGTTTTAAATGTGTGCTATCGTATAGATATAGACCTGCTACACAAGAAGAGTTCTTTGAAGATGCTATCATGGCATTTCAGTATTTCGGTGCCATGTGTTATCCTGAGCAGAACGTAGAGGCATTCATTAGTTATGTTTATAAGAGGGGCTATGCGGGGTACTTCCTGTTTGACATAGGACTCGACGGTAAGCAGAAGCCCTTACCGGGGAGATACACGGGTACAGAAGTGCAACAGGAGATTGTAAGAGAGTACAAGGATTATATACAGTTCAGGGGGCATGTAGAGAACCACGATGACCTGCTTAATGAAATAAAGGCATTCAGAGGGCTTGAAGATTTCACTACCAAGGACTTGAAGGTAGCCTTCGGCTTCGCCCTGCTTGGGAGCAAGTCACGATACAGGGAGCTTATGACGAATGGTTCAGGTGATGCTATTGACCTGTCGGGCTATAATCTTTTCCAAAAAAGGCGTTATTGAATTTGGAATTCTCATTTATCTGTTTTATCTTTGGGGGATGAGTAATGATATTGTCTTATTAGATTTATTTTCAGGTATAGGAGGGTTTAGTTTAGGCTTAACTCAAGCGGGTTTCAATATTACTACTCATTATTATTCAGAGATAGATAGGCATGCAATAGCCAATTACAAATATAACTTTAAACATTCAGAATATGTCGGATCAGTTACAGATTTGGGATCAGGAGCAATTACCAGACCAAACATTATCACTTTTGGATCGCCTTGCCAAGATTTCAGCGTGGCTGGACGAAGAGCAGGGATGGAAGGACAAAGAAGTTCTCTTATCGGGCAAGCCTTACGACTTGTTGCCGAATGCAGACCTGACCTTTTTATCTGGGAGAATGTTAAGGGGGTCTTCTCCTCAAACAATGGTGAAGACTTTTGGGCGATTATCCAAGCCTTTACCGACATTGGGGGTTATAGACTTGAATGGCAACTGCTTAATACAGCATGGTTTCTACCCCAAAATAGAGAGCGGATATACCTTATCGGACATCTTGCAGAAAGAAGTGGACAACTCATATTTCCTATCGAGCGGGGTGATAGAAAGGATGATGGCAACGAAAAGCCAAATGAAGCCAGAAGTGTTAGAACTTTAAGTGGTGGTGGGCATAGTGGGGGGAATCACTCATCAATGACATTGATTAGACACAGGAGTGATAAAGATTATAAAGAGGGCGATATCGCACCCGCAGTACGCAATTCAGATAAGGCAGAAGTTAGAATAGTTGCCCAACGAGGCAGAGAAAATGGGCAACTATTAGAAGTGCAGGAAGATGATAAAACCAACGCACTTACGGGAGTTCAAAAGGATAATCTATTAATGATTGGACACATTGCCAATGCCGTTACTCCCGATGCTTATTTAGCAAGGGGGAAACGTAATAGAGATGAGAACGGCAAAGCAGTATTAACTTCAATGCACGAAAGACGTATAAGACGACTAACAGAGATAGAGTGCGAAAGACTTCAGGGATTCCCTGATAATTGGACAGAGTACGGTGATTACGATGGTGTGGTTAAAAAGGTTGCTAAAACTCAAAGATATAAAATGCTCGGTAATGCAGTAACGGTTGCCGTAGTAAAAGAGATTGGGATGAGGTTAATTCAAAAGTGATTATCTTTGTGAAAATATATCACAGAGATGAGTATCCCCGTCTTAAATAATTATACAAAGACCGAATATCCCTTCCCTTCCAGGGATATCGACCCTAAGACTAAGACAGCTAAGTATTGCCGTCAGTACGCACAAGCAGTCTATTCGCTGTATTTAAAAAATCAGACTGCATGGACGCTCGATTATCAGAATGAGTTCGCTACTCTCAGGGCTTACTCACGCGGGGAACAAGACATTGAACAGTATAAAAAATGGCTGACCAACTCGGTATCTACTGAGGCTAATGGATCGGTAACGGCTTTCGACGACACTCCTATTGGTAGAGTTTCAAAGCGTGAAGGATGGGCATCTATTTTGTGGCAGAACCTTAGTCCGGCCCCGCAAATTTTATCAGCAATACACGGGATGTTCGACAAGGCTGATTATGACCTATTTGTGGACACAATAGATGCTGACTCACGGAAGCTCGCTGAGGAACAGAAGTATATCAAGTTCATTGAGGCTAAGAACATCGAGTGGCAGAACAAGATCAAGATGGATATGGGGATACCCATTGATGAGGACGTGCTGTTGCCGAGGTCTAAAGAGGACTTGGATATGTTTGAGGCTCAAGGCGGATTTAAGCTCAACGTGGCGAAAGCCATGCAGAAGATACTAAGGCATACCTTTAATATATCAGAGTGGGATACCGAGACCTTTGAGAAGTGCTTGGATGATTTTATCTGTATAGAGCACGCTGCGATAGAAGATTATTATGATTCAGAGGACAGTAAGTTCAAGTGCAGGTATCTTGACCCTGCGAACCTTGTAATTCAGTTCTCCAATAAATTTGACTATTCGGATTCGGAATATGCGGGTTACTGTACTAACTGGACTATCTCTAACCTGAGAAACAAACTGCCCGATGTCAAGGAAGAAGAATGGGCGCAGTTGGCGGGTAAAGTCAAGGGTAGGTATGGTAACTACGCGGGCGTATGGGACGATAAGTTCAGTAAGCTCGATCCATCAAATAACACTTACGGCTATGACGGGTTTAAGGTGCCAGTCTTTCAGTCGTGGTGGATGGACACCGATACGAGCAAGAAACTTTACTACAAGAGTTTCAGGGGAAGAAATAGCATTATAGACCTCGGATGGGAAACGGAAGTTAAGCCACTGACAAAAGCTAATACAGACGCAGGTGCCTTACAGGAGGTCAAGCATGTCTTTAAGAGACAGCCGTATCAGTGCTTTTGGGTTATGGACACTGATTATTGCTTCGATTGGGGGCCTATTAATATGGCGTCCCGCAAGAGCCTAAGCAAGCCTCAGCTTCCCGTTCATGCAGGTCAGCTACTTCAGCCTTCACTTATAAAAAGGATTAGACCTATCCTCGATCAGATAACACAGACGTTCCTTCGCTATCAGAATTCATTAGCTATGATGTTCGAGAGTGGAGTGGCTATCAACACTACCATGCTCGCTAACGTGACAATGGGTGGTGGTAAGCTGACACCTGCGGAGGTAGTTAAGTTAGGGAGAGAGACAGGCGTGTGGTTGTACTCTTACTCTGCCAGTACAGGTCTGTACTCAGGCGGGGCTGCCACACCGATAACACAAGTCAAGGGAGGAATGGGTGAAAGGGTTGTCGAGACAGCACAGACACTTGACTTCCTGTTTAAAGAATTAGAGAGGGAGACGGGTATCAACCCCGTATCTCTTGGGGCATCGCCTGATCCTAACGCACCGGTGGGGACTACGCAGGCTGCACTACAGGCTACGACCAACGTGCTTAAACCGTTAATGGATGCTTGTTATGAATTGAAGAAGTCCACAGGTGAATGTATGATGCGTAGGATTCAGGTTGGCATAAAGAACTCAGATAAGATAAGGAGTGCTTACGTGGGCGTCATCAGCCCTGCGGATATGGAGGCGCTGAGGCTCATAGAGGCAGAGGGGGTGCAATATGGACTCTCGCTGAAGGCTAAACCTGACATGAAGCAAAAGATGAGGTTCGAGAACTGGATAAATATTGCTCTACAGAATACAAGGGAGCAGAGACCGGGGATAGACCTTAATGATGCTATATGGTTCATGTCGCAGTTGGAGAACGGTGCAGACCTCATGGAACTTGAAAAACAGCTTGAGTACGCTATAGAAAAGAATAAGCAAGAAGCTCAGGCTCAGGCGGAGAAGAATATGCAGATTCAAGGTCAGGTCAACGCTCAGAACGAGCAGGTCAAGGCACAGGCACAACAGGCGTTGATACAGGCTGAGAATCAGGCTAAAATAGCAGAGGAGATAACCCGCGGGAAAGTAAAAGCTAATCAGACTAAACTTGAAGGGAATTTGGCTTTGCTTGAACAGGCGAGATTGGCAATGGAAGCGGAACAGGGGATAACAGTAAATCAGGGAGGAAGGTAAATGAATGCATCAGAAAGATATAGGGTCTTGCAAAATATTGTGGCACAGAAAGGTATAGATGGAGACTTTTATGCTGAACTCGCAAAAGCGGAGCAGATGATCAACATGATCGACCAAGGCAAGATGATGCCACCGCCAGTGCCGCCTGAGATTACTGAGCCTATTGAGCCAACTATGAGCCAACCACAACAGTCACAACCAATGGAGGGTGCTTACGATAATCTTTAGGATATGCCCGACGGTAACAGACTTCTATATGAACGATTAAAGAAAGACAAGTTATACACTAAGTCTTACGCTGAATTTGTCAGACAGTTTGCTACGCCCGAGAGTCAGGCTAAGTTGCATAGGGTGATGAGTTATGATAAGGTCTACACCAAACCCGTAGAAGAGTTCACGCAGAAGTTCTTCCCGCCAATAGATTATAAAAAACAAAATAAAGTACCTTCCTATAAATATCAAGGTTCGAGGGGGTATGCATCAGAAGATAGACAAACACTACTTGAGAATGTGGAGTTAGAAAAGAAGTTTGGAGATAAGTATGGCGATAAAAACTTATGGACGAGATATGCTTATATTAATTCCGATGAGGCATTAAAAGATATGCTTAACGAAAATGAAAACAAGGTCGATCCTTATACTTTGGCAGGGATGGTATCGGCAGAGGGAATGGTAGATGAACTACATGATGTAGCAGGGCAACCCGATTGGGGCGGATTGGGTCATTGGAAACCAGAATCTAACGAGCCTGATCCTATCTTGGATTCCATAGCGGGGATGATATGGTTTGGGACGGATACATTTGCGGGTAGATATGATGAGTTTAAAAAGAAGGGGTTGACGTCACTTGAGCCGTATAAGGGTAAATATGATCCGTCCAAAGCAGATAAATATTTTATTAACAGTCCTAAGATAACTAATGAGAAAGAAGAGGAAGTATTACCTGCTGATTTTTTTACACCACGGGCAGGGATTAATGCTGTTTCTACTTATATTAAAAACATAGAAAATATTATTGGTGAATCTAAAGTTAAGGTAACGCCGCAAGAGAAAGAACAACTGACTTACATAGGATATAATTACGGGGAAAATGGTTTAAAATCGTACCTTAAAAAAGGGAAAACGGGGCAGGAGATTTTAAATATGATTAAGAAAGAACGCCCTTTTGTGTTTAGTAATTCAGTAAAACGTATGGCAGTTTCCAAAGAACTGAGAGAAAATAAAAGTCTGGAACGTATACAAAATGAATGACATTCGGCCAAATCAATATATTGACGTGGGTAATCTTGTTCTTAGCTACCCTGATCTACGAGGCAATGACAGTCAAGGTAGTCCTTGCGATAGAGAAGTTACAATCAGTACTCGTAGCTAATCTAAGTGTGATGTTAGGCGCAATAGGTATGGGCTGTGTAGCCGTATATTCAGATGAGGTTAATAATATAATTCCGATACTCGCTGCGACCTGGTTAGGCAATTATTACATTGTCGAGTATGAGAAAAGAAAACGCAAGAAGGAAGATTCCATTAAAAATAAGCAGAAATAGGTACTCACAGTACGAATATCAGAACATTTTTAATGAAATATT
>Ga0105104_10000928_pt1 | contig 22799 bp, 21 predicted proteins | sample PPLLaktember2015_3_FD_87034 | JGI IMG/M metagenome (GOLD analysis project Ga0105104, IMG submission 87034) | Freshwater sediment microbial communities from Prairie Pothole Lake near Jamestown, North Dakota, USA - PPLs Lake P7 Core (6) Depth... | ecosystem: Environmental > Aquatic > Freshwater >... | reverse complement strand
GACCTCGCGGCCGAAGCGCGTGGGGATGGAAGCAGAGCTGCAGAGCGGGTCGTGGCATCCGGCAAGGAGTCACGGCCCGCTCGCTTTCCGGAGGGTGCTCGAACGTGGGGTGGGCGCTTCACACTTCCTTCACATGGACTCCACGCCGCGTTGACAGCGCGGCCCTAGTCTCACGGGCGTACGAGAGGGGACCCAGAGGAACGGTGAGAGGCTCCGAAAGGGGCCTCGACACTTTGTAGGGGGATCTGCTTGCGACCGCGAATGCTGATGTCGTGCCTCCCCATTCTTGCTCTTGCCTTTCTTTGGGGATGCTTCCACGCCAACAACCCACCGATCGCATCGTTCCGGCAACTTCCTCCCTTTGGCGAGGCTCCGCTGTCCGTCTACTTCGACGCCGGGGACTCTCGCGACGCCGACGGAGAGGTTGTCGAGTACCGATGGGTGTTTGGCGATGGGAAAGAGGCGTCGGGAGTCACGGCGACGCACACCTACGCGGACGCCGGCATATACGAAGCTGTGCTGACGATCACGGACGACGGCGGAGCGACGGGCGCCGCGAGCCGGATGGTGGACGTGCGCGCTGCAGGCGCGACTCCGGCGGTCGGGCCTGCCGTCGGCGACCTTGCCCCGGACTTCCTCCTGCCGAACCTGTTGGGCGGGGAGAAAATCAAGCTCTCGAGCCTGCGAGGGCACATCGTTCTTCTCGACTTCTGGACGAGCACGTGCTCCTCCTGCCGAATCTCGATGCCGCATCTCGAGGTCCTGCGCGAGGAGTTCGCCGCCGAGGGGTTGATCGTGCTGGCTGTCCACGTCGACGCGGCAGAGGGCGCCGCGCGGCAGTTCATCGAAGACGGCGGGTTTTCGGGGTTTCTCGTCGTTCACGACGCCGAGGCGGCCGTCAAGGCGCTCTACGAAGTGGATGCAGTTCCTCACACGTTCCTGATCGATCGACAGGGCGTCATCCGCCATGCCGATCATCCCATCCGGATCCGCGCCTGGCAGATCGAACCCTGGCTGTAGGCTTCCGCTAGCGCGACTCGCCGATGGACGCGAGGACGTCGGACTGCCAAGCGGACTCCGGCCACCCGCTCTTCCTCCGCGCCTTGTGGACGACGTCTAGGTAGTCCACGACCTCGCGAGCGGAGTATCCGAGGCGTCGAAGAATCACACCGATGACGGTCCCGGTCCGGCCGGTGCCTCCGACGCAGTGGACGAGGACTCCCTCGCCGCGTTCGAGGGCCTCCAACGCGACCGCGGCAGCGCGCCCGATCTCGCGACGCTCCCGCTCCGGGTCGAGCGGGTCCAGACCCCCGTAGAGGTCCTGGAGCGCCACTGCGTGAAGCAACCGAACGGGCGTCGGGTCGTAAGGAGGCGCCGCGCTCGTCAGGCAAACGACATGCCGGAAACCGGCGTCCTCGAGAGCGAGCCACGGCGTTGCCGGCTCAGGATACGGCATGCCGGCGAGGCGGGCGGGGATCGTCAAGACCGTGTACAGGTCGCGGGGACTGTCCACTCCCTGGACCCTCTCCATCCGATCGACCCCAACGAGCGGCGGCCTCTGCATAGGTTCCTCCCGATCGGATCTTACCGCGGGCGCCGGCGCTTCGGCGAGGCGGCGATCGAGAGGAGGTAGACCGCGGTGGCGGAGAGGGCAATGGCGGAGCCGATCGGCAGGTCGGCTCCCAGGGAGAGAAGGGCCCCGCCGAACGCCGAGCCGACTCCGAGCGCCGGCGCGAGGACAAACACCTTCTTAATGTCGTACGCCCACTGGAACGCTGCGGACGCGGGCAGAACCATGAGCGCGTAGATCAGGAGCCCGCCCGTAATGCGTAGCGAAACGGCGACGACGACCGCGATCAGAAACAGGACTCCGTAGAACGTCGCCCGGGTAGGCATTCCGGCAGCCTCCGCCAGCCTGCGGTCGAGGAGCAGTGCAAGGAGCTCCTTTCCGAACGCCAGGAGGAAGACAAGAACTGCGACAGACAGGATCCCAAGCCAGGCCACCTGGGCCATCGTGACCCCGAGCACGCTTCCCCACAGCAGAGACAACGCGCCACTGCCGATCCCTGAGCTTGGCGCCGCATAGAGGAAGACGAGACCGAGGGCCATCGTCACGGGGAACACGACGCCGAGAATGGTGTCGGCGTTCATTCGAGAGGCGTCCGCCAGCGGTCCGAGGATCGCGGCCACGGCGAGTGAGAAGACGAGCGCGAACCAGAGCGGCTCGGCGGCCGAAAGCATAAGTCCGAGCGCCGCGCCCGCAAACGCGGCGTGGGCCATGGCGAAGCCCAGCGACGAGAGGTTCATCCGCACGACGAACGTCCCGAGCGCGCTGCACAGGGCGCCGACCAGAACCGTCCCGAGAAGCGTGGGCAGGACGATGTGCCACGGGAGATGGAACATCAGAAGGCTCCTGCGGGAACGAGGGCAGCGCGCGATGGGGTTTGCAGGGTGTCCGCGACGATCCGCCCGTCCTCGATGCAGACGAGTCGGTCTGCGCCGTCGCGGAGAGGGCCTGCCTCGTGACTCACGACGAGCGCCGTGGCGCCGAGTTCCTCCTCGACCTTCGAGACGACGCGGGCAACCTCGTCCCGGGCCACGGGGTCAAGGTTGGCCGTGGGCTCATCGAGCAGGAGGAGGCGCGATCCCTGAGCGAGCGCGCGAGCGAGGAGAGCCTTGCGCTGCTGGCCCCCCGAGAGCCGGCCGACTGGGCGACCGGCCAGTGCCTGGATTCCTACGGCGTCGAGGGCGCAAGCCACGTGGCGGCGGTCCTCCGCGGAGGGCCAGCGAAACGGGCCGATCTGGGCGTAGCGCGCCGCCATCACAACGTCGCGGACGAGGAACGGCGTAGCCGGCGGGAAGAAGAGGTCCTGCGGCATGTAGGCGATTCTCGTTCGCAGGCGGCGGCCCTCGGCGGCCACCGACCGCCCGAAGACGTGAACCTCGCCGTGCTGGAACGGGAGGAGGCCGTTGATGACCTCGAGCAAGGTCGTCTTGCCTGCGCCGTTCGGGCCGGCGATGACCAGTCGCTCGCCGGCCCGAACGTGGAGCGTCACGCTGTGAAGCGCAGCGCTCCGTTCGCCTTCGTACGCAGCGTCTATCGCATCGAGGGCGACGACAGGATGGTCCATGTGAATAGCTCCTCAATCGGTCGTGCCATCGTGCGGCGGCTCTCCGCGTGGATCTCTCCGCGCCGGAAGTCGTCGTGGACTTCCGAGCGCAGCGTGATCTCAACGGCTTTGCCGTCGTCGGTGTAGAACCGTCCCCGGGGCAAGCGGTCGTTGAACACGAACAGGTTTCCCTTTCCCACCGTGCACCCCGATCCGATCTGAATGCCGTCCGTCAGACACGAGAGCGGCGTCTGCGACCCTGTTCCCGACTCGACGCGAATCCCGAAGTAGCCAGGGCTCTCAAGGAGCTCGAGCGCCAGGAGCCCCATCCGGATTCCCGCAACGAGAAACGGCCCGAGATGTCCGTGAACCAGCGTCCCGCGCTCGACGAGAGCCGCGAGATCGGCCGTCGTTGGGTCGATCGTTAGCTTCTCCATGACGTCCCTACTCCACCGGCTCGATTGCGTCGAACAGCGCGTCGGCGTTCCGCACCATCATGTCGATCAGGGTGGCCGTCTTCGGCAAAGCGCCGGGGAAGTTCGTGAGGACGACATGGACGGCGCCCACCTCGCGGGCGAGCTTCGCTCCGAACTCGATCCCGCTCTGAAGGTTGTCGATCACCAGAACGGCTTTCGCGGCGCGGCCGCTCTCTGCGAGCTGGACCAAGTCACGCAACGAGAGGCCCTCCGGCATCCCGTACGTGACGGCGACTTGGAACCCGAGCCACTTGACGAAGCTCACCTGCCACTCCATGCACACGACCGGCACGACGCTCACGTTCATCTCCGCGGCACGGCGCTGCAACTCATCGCTGACCGCCTGGAGCTTCGTCACATACTGCTCGGCGTTGGCCGCGAACGTGGCGGCCCCTTCGGGGATCCGCTCCGCGAGGATTCTGGCGACGGCGTTCGTCTTCTCAATTGCGTCGGCCGGCGTACTCCACGATCCGCGGAACTGCACGAGGGCTCCCTCTTTCGTGCTTCCGGACAGTCGTTCGACCCACGGCTCGATGCCGGAGTAGAAGACGACCTGCGCGCTCAGGAGAGCGGCGTAGTCGCTCGGAGCGAGGTCGTAGTGGCCCGGGCAGAATCCGGACGGGATGATCGTGATGACGTCGATGTACTCGCCGCCGACCGTCTCGGCGATCTCGCCGAGCACGGCGTGCGTGGCGACGACTTCGTACGCGCCGAGCGCGGCGAGCGGGGCCGCACAAAGGAACGCGAGGGAGAGAACGGGAAGCAGAGACGACATCCTTGGGGCTTTCATCGGAGACCTCCTTGCGGTCTAGGCGAGTTCCCTTCCGGTGGATGTGGCGGTGAGGGCGCCGTGCTTGACGCCCTTGAGGCTGATCAGCTGGTCGGCGAGCCGCTCGATGGTGCGGGCTTCGCCCTTGACGGCGATCATCTCGAGGCAGTTGTCGTGGTCGAGGTGGACGTGGGTCGTCGAGATCACGCAGCCGAGGGCGTGATGCTGAAACTCCGTCAGGGCTTCGGACACCCCCGGGCGGTGATGGTCGTAGAGGATCGTGATGACGCCGGCGACCTCTTCCCCGGCCTCCCACTGGCGACGGACAAGCTGCCCGCGGATCGCGTCCCGGATCGCCTCGGAGCGGTTAACGTACCCGTGGTCGCGTGAGACGCGATCGAACGCTCGCACGAGGGCTTCGTCCATCGACACGCTGAACCGGATGAGCTTCGCCATCGGGTAGCACCTCCACAGGATTCGTAACACCGACGAGTGTACTGCCCCTGAGCATCGTCGCAAGGTGCGGGCGGGAGTTGCCATGCCGCACGCGCCGACTATAGTTACGGACGCTATGAGACTCCTGTCGATCCACAAGCCACTGGTCGGGATGGTTCACTTCCTTCCCCTGGCAGGGTGCGTCCGATATGACCGGCGAGGTGCAGGTCCGATCCTCGATGCTGCGTTGCGGGACCTCGCCGCCCTTGAACGCGGGGGAGCGGACGCCGTCTTGGTCGAGAACTTCAGCGACGCTCCCTACGGGAAGGCTGCGCCGCGGGAGACGGTCGCGATGATGGCCGTCGTTCTTCGTTCCGTGGTTCTGGCGGCGTCGGTGCCGGTCGGGGTGAACGTCCTGCGGAACGACGGCCTCGCGGCGATGTCGATCGCCGCTGCAACGGGGGCATCGTTCATCCGGATCAACGTCTTTGCCGGCGTGGCGTTCACGGACCAAGGGATTGTCGAAGGACAAGCGCGGGAGCTGCACGCGCTCAGGCGCGACCTCGGAGCGGACGTGCAGATTCTCGCCGACGTGCACGTGAAACATGCGGCCCACCTGACGCGACTCGAGGAAGCGGCCGTCGACACCGAGCGCAACCACCCCGACGCGCTCGTCGTCTCGGGAATCGGTACCGGGTACGACACGAGTCCGGAGGACCTCGGGACCGTCAAACGAGCCGCGGCCCTTCCGGTGTTCATCGGTTCCGGCGTGCGTGCCGACTCTGTGGCAGCCTATCGGAACGCAGACGGGTTCATCGTGGGGACGGCGCTGAAGGAATGCGGAGCGGTCGAGTCCCCCGTGGATGAGAAGCGCGTGCGGTCCCTGGCGACCGCCATCGCGGCGCTTCGCACCGCCTCATGAGCCGCATTGCCGTTCTCGGCGATCTGAACCTCGATGTCTTTGTAGACGAGGCGCGGGAGCTTCGCCCGGGCGCCGAGGTCCGCGGGTCCGTGCACGTTGCCGCCGGCGGGTCGGCGGGGACGTTCGCCCGCGTCGCCGCGAGCTTTGGGGCGAGCGTCGTCTTCCTGGGCGCCGTGGGGCGGGATGTCGGGGCCGACATCCTGGAGCGGTCGCTCGTCGACGTCGGCGTGGAGTCGCGCCTTCGCCGCAGCGAAGCGCCGTCGGGGGTCGTCGTTGCGATGCGGCGCGGGAACGAGCGGTCGATGATCTGCTCCCGCGGAGCGAACGACGATCTCGACGCGGAGTGGATCGGCGCGCACTGGCCCGATGCCGTGGACCATCTCCACGTCTCCGGCTACGCACTCTTGGCCGAGGGGCCGCGAGCGGCGGCGCGGCGTGCCATCGAGCTGGCAGCGATCTCCGGAGCGTCCGTATCGCTCGACCCTCCCCCCGCCAACCTCATCGAGGCGTTCGGAGTCGCCCGGTTTCGCGCGGAGCTTCTGGGAGTGCGCTGGCTCTTCCCGAACGAGGAGGAAGGCCGGCTGCTTGCGGGGGCGTCGGCCGCGGCCGACATCGTGCGCAGACTGGCCGAGGAGTACGAGGCCGGCGCAGTCACGCTCGGAGCGCGGGGAGCGATCGCGTGGCAAGGCGAGAAGGTGGATCGGTCCCGCGTCGAGCGGGCGCTCGACGTCAATCCGACCGGCGCGGGAGACGCCTATGCTGCGGGTTTCGTCGTCGCTCGACTTGACGGAAAGCCTCTCGACGCCGTCAATCGGGCGGCGAGCGCCGCCGCCTCCCGCTATCTGGGCCTGCGGCGCGCTTGATTCGGTGGGCCCTTCCCACTACCGTCATGGCGAAGCACCGGAGGTGAGCGAGGCCGATGGAAGACAAGACCGCGCTGTTGATTGCGCTGGCCGTTGGAATCATCGTCATTGTTGGGCTCTTGTTCTTCGTCATCCCTGAGCCCGCGGAGCGCGCCGTGATTGCCACGGAGAGACTCGACATCGCCGTGCTCGCGTTCCGCAACAGCTCCAGCTGGTCGGGCGTACAGGAGACGGTTCGAGGTCGGATCGAGACGGGACTCGTCAACCAATCCGGCATCCACGTCTTCTCCCGTACGCAGCTCGATGCATTGCTCGTGGAGCAGTCGCTGTCTGCGACGGGGCTCCTGGACCCGGCGACGGCGGTCAAGATCGGATCCCTGACCGGGGTCAGCAAGCTGGTGACCGGGAGCGTCTACGCCGTCGACACGTCGGCGGAGGCGACCACCGCGTGCGCGAAGTGGGAGAACGGAGCCTGCGTACAGACGGTCCCAGCGACGACCTACGCGGCGAAGATCTCCGCGCAGGTCGAGGTCATCGACGCAAGGACCGGGCAGATCGAACAGGCGATGGACGTCGACGGGTCCGATTCGACCACGGTTCTGCAGGGTACGCTGTTCGGGGGATTCGACTCGCTCCTCGCGGACTCGGCGAGCGAAATCGCCTCCGAGGTTGCGGGGAACGTGACGTCGAGCTACACCCGGGAGATCCGATACGGTCTGTACGAGGACGTCGAAACCAAGCGGAACGGCTACGTCGGAAAGAACGAGACGCGACGGTTTGTGGCGGGATCTGACGTCCGGCTCGTCCTTCACTACACCCGCGTGCGGGACGGCGACCTCTTCGATCTTGACTGGACCGGGCCGAGCGGCGAATCCGTCGGCCACGTGGAGGACGTCGTTTCGAACGGCGGTTGGAGTCTCGAGACCCTCGATTCGGGAACCCTTTTGCCGGGACGATACGTCGTGACCGGCACGCTGAACGGGATCGTGGCCTTCCAAGAGCCGTTCACCCTCGTCCCGTAGGCGCCGGAGCGCCCGTTCGCGAGGAGAAGACACCGTGCGAAGCCACCGCAAGGAGCTCTGGCTCCATCTTCCGAGCCGCCGCGGGTTCGTGAACATCACTCCGCAAGTCGACGAAGCGGTCTGTGAGAGCGGGGTGCGCGAGGGTCTCTGCCTCATCAACTCGATGCACATCACGTCGAGCGTGTTCGTCAACGATGACGAGCGCGGACTGCACGCCGACTTCGACCGATGGCTGGAGACGCTGGCGCCGCACGAGCCGACGGACTCGTACGACCACAACCTCACCGGGGAGGACAACGCCGACGCCCATCTGAAGCGTCAGATCATGGGTCGCGAGGTTGTTATCGCGATCACCGAGGGGCGGCTGGACCTCGGCACGTGGGAGCAGGTGTTCTACGGCGAGTTCGACGGCCGGCGCCGCAAGCGGGTGCTGGTGAAGATCGTGGGGGAGTGAGCACAGGCGGCCTTCGGATGCGCCGCCCATGCTCGGAGCCGAGCGGACAACCTGCGACCCTTCGGACGGAATCGGTCACCTCACGTCGACTCATGTGCCCTAGGACTTCTCATGTCCCCCGGTCATGCTCTGGAACGAGTCCCCGTGGCGGCTTTCGGAAGTCTCCCCCGGGGTGTAGACTCCGGCCCGCGGCGCCGAGCCTGGGTGCCGGCCAGCAGGTCCGAGCCAAGAGGAGGCTTCGCCTCAAGTCGATGAGGTGCCGCGGCCGCGGCATCTCGAGGAGAGGACGCACACCATGAGCGAGTGGAGAATCAGGGTCTGGAGAGTCGTCGCCCTAGGCGTTGTGGTTGCCTTGCTGTTGGGGATGATTGTGATCTTGCCAGCCTATCTCCACATGCGAGGCGTCGCGGCCGGTCGTGCCGCCGAGATCAAGACCCTTGGAGCACAGCTCGATGAGTCTCGGCGGGCGCACGAGGCATCCCTCGCCGAGAACCGAGTCACGGCCGAAACGCTGAAGGGGACGGCATCGGAGCTGGAAAGCCTTCGCGTAGCCCAGCAGGCGCTGGCCGACGAGGACCGCGAGACGAGCCAAACGCTCCAAGACACGACCGTCGATCTCGGGCAGCTGCACGCAGCGCAGCAGCTTGCCTTGTGCGAAACCCAGGAGACGACGCAGAGCCTGACGGAGACCGCTGTCAGCCTGGAGGAGTTCCGCGTAACCCAAGAGACCACGGTCGCCGAGACCCAGCAGGCGACGGCCGGCCTCCAGGAGCTGCAGGCGGCGGAACAGGCGACGGCCGACCAGAACCGTGAGACGAGCCAAGCGTTGAAAGAGACGGCGAAGAGCCTTGAGGAGTTGCGAGTCGCGCAGGAGATGACGGCCAACGAGTACCGGGACATGATCCAGGAGCTCCAGGACGCGATCGGGCAGCTCGCGACGACCGGGCGGCCAAGCTGGCCCGGCGGGCCGCCGGTTACGACGCCGGGCGCCGAGGCGCCGGAGGGGTACACCGCCGTCGACTCGGATGAGGCGTCCTCCCTGTGGGTGGACGGCTTCAGCGCCCTGCGATCGCAGGAGAGCCCCTCGACGACCGGACCCGGCGGCCAGAGCGCTGTGAGCGTCTTCGACGACCACGTCGCCGCTCAGGCGAAGAGCCTGATCTGGAAGCACCTCGGCCGCCCTCCGTACCGGCTCTTCGTGATCTCGCAGACGCAGAGCACCGTTCAGAACCTGTGGCACGTCATGGGACGATTCGCCGGCGTCGGAGACGATGCGCGCGCCTTCGCGGCCGGTGTGCGGTTCCTCCCGAGCGGAAAGTGGATGTTGCTCTCGTTCTGCTGGCTTTCGGTGACCGCTCCGGCGTACGCCGAGCCCGCCGCTCCCGCGGCCGTCGAGTGCCCTCCCTGCCCGCCGCCGACGCCGTAGGAACCGCCGCCCCGCCTCTTTTCGGTGATCGTTCCGTGCGCGCCTAGAGGGACGTGCCGGCCCTTGCGGATCCGATCCCCCGCGTGAGTTCTTCTCGAAGACCCTGGAGCTGCGACACCTCGGGGGTCTTCTCCACGTCCGCATCATCGCGCGTTCACAGCGTCTTCACGGTGTTCCCCTAGATTGGAATCGTGCGAGGATCGCACACCTCCTTACGAAAGGGGTCCAGGACACGAGGGGAGTCTTGGACCCCTCTCTCTTGGCGGTGGCGCTTGATGGGCTCGCGGATTTTGGAGGCGGGCTCGGCCGCTGCGCTACGTGAACAGCTTGCGGCAGCGTACGAAGTACTCGACGCCGGAGGCGATCGAGAGGAAGAGAGCCAGTCCAAGCAGGGCGGACTGAGCGATCGACCATCCCGGAACGACGGGGAACGAACGCCCCACGAGGATGGCGAGGATGAGGGCGATGTGCGAAATGGTCTTCAGCTTCCCGAGGACGCTCGCGGAGATCACCTGGCCTTCGGAGATCGCAAAGATACGCAGGCCCGTGACGAGGAACTCGCGCGCCACGATGACCATCACCGGAGCGGCGGTCAGCTCGCCGAGCTGGACGAGAGCGATCAGTGCGCCGGAGACGAGGAGCTTGTCGGCGATCGGATCGGCAAGCTTCCCGAACGTGCTGGTCTGCTTGAGGCTTCGCGCGACGTAGCCGTCGACGGCGTCCGAGACCGCGGCGAGGAAGAAGAGGACGATGCCGAGGATGCGGCCGACCTCCGAGTCCCACAGGATGAGGAACATGAGCAGCGGCACGCTGGCGAGTCGAGCGACGGTGATCTGGTTCGGGATGGTTCGCAAGAGGCCCGTGCCGTTCGCCATCAGACTCGTGCCCCCGCGACGATCTCGGCCAACCCTGCCGGATCGAGGGACGCTCCGCCGACGAGGACTCCGTCGACGTCCGGCAGCGCGAGCAGCTCGGCGGCGTTGTCAGGCTTGACGCTTCCTCCGTAGAGGATCCGAAGGGTCTCTCCGGCCGAGGCGCCGAGTTCCCGGCGCAGCCACTCGCGGATCCACGCCGCGGCGTCCTGTGCCTGACGCGTCGTGGCGGTCTCGCCCGTCCCGATCGCCCACACCGGCTCGTACGCGACGACGAGGTGTGGGAACGAGTGCGGGGAGAGGCCGGCCAGGCCGGCGTCGAGCTGGGTCTGGAGGACCGACTCGGTCTTTCCGGCCCGCCGTTCGGCGATCGTCTCGCCCACGCACAGGATCGGACGGAGCCCGCCGAGGAGCGCCGCCTCCAGCTTGCGGCGGACGAGGGCGTCCGGTTCGCCGAAGACGTGACGCCGCTCGGAGTGGCCGACGAGCACGTAGCGGCACCCGCAGTCGACGAGCATCTCGGCCGAGACGGCTCCGGTAAACGCGCCGCGTGGCTCGGCGTGCAGATCCTGAGCTCCGAGACGAACGTTCGTCTTGCAGAGGAGGCGACCGGCACGATCGAGGCTTGGGAAGGCCGGAAGCAGGACGATCTCGGACTCTGCCTGCGAGACGAGCGGAAGGAAGCGAGCGAGGAAGACCTCGGTCTCGGACGGGGTCTTGTTCATCTTCCAATTGCCGGCGATGAGGTGCACGCGCATCGTCTCCCCTCCGCGGCGAGTATAGCCGGTCCACGCTCGCGCGTGCACGATTGACTTTCCAGGACTGGCTTCCTACCATCCAGCCCGCCCTCGGCGCTCCGCGCCGGGCGGGAGCGGCAGTGGACGACGTCGCCTCGGCGGGCTCCGCCGACGTGCGCCGTGGATGAGTGCGAAGGAAGGCGGATTTCCCACGATGAGACAGTATGACGTCGTTGTGATCGGCGCCGGTCACGCCGGATGCGAGGCGGCGCTCGCCGCGAGCCGTCTCGGCGTCTCCACGGCGCTCGTCACGACCAACCTCGGGGAGATCGGCCGGATGCCGTGCAATCCATCCATCGGCGGGCCTGGGAAGTCTCAGCTCGTGTGCGAAGTCGACGCGCTGGGGGGAGCCATGGCGCGGATCACCGACGAGACGATGATCCACATTCGACTCCTCAACACGAGCAAAGGGCCGGCCATGCAGGTGCGCCGCGCGCAGGTGGACCGATCGGCGTACAAGGAGGTCTGGAAGAGGGTCCTCGAGAGGGCGGAAGGGCTCGACCTGATCGAGGGCGAGGTCGAGGATCTCGCGGTCCGCGATGGGAAGGTCTGCGGCGTTCGCCTCCGTGAAGGACTGGATCTCGGGGCCCGCGCGGTCGTCATCGCGGCGGGGACGTTCCTCAACGGGCGAGTCCTCCTTGGGGATGTCTCGTACCCCGCCGGCCGAGCGGGCGAGCCGCCGTCGATTGGACTCGCCGCATCGCTGCGTCGACTCGGGCTTCGTATGGAGCGGCTGAAGACGGGGACCCCGCCGCGCGTCCACCGACGCACCCTCGATGTCTCTCGCCTCGAACGCCAGTCGACGAGCGACGTGCCGCTCTGTTTCTCCTTTGGATCCAGGGCGCACGTTCTCCCCGATGACCACCCCGTGTACGTGACGCACACGAACGCGGAGACGCACAGGATCATCGAATCGAACCTGAAAGAGAGCGCGATCTACAACGGGCTGATGAGCGGGACGGGACCGCGACACTGCCCATCGCTCGAGAGCAAGATCGTGAAGTTCCCGAGCCGGGAGCGGCACAAGGTCTTCCTCGAGCCCGAAGGGCGCGACAACGCCGAGGTCTACCTTCAAGGGATCTACACCGCGTTCTCGCCGGAGCTGCAGGATCGAGTCGTCCACTCGATCGAAGGCCTCGAGTCGGCGCACATCGTCCGCTACGGCTACAACATCGAGTACGACTTCGTCGATCCTCTGCACCTATCAGCGTCCCTCGAAGTGCGCGGAATCGCCGGCCTGTACCTCGCCGGCCAGCTGATTGGGACGACGGGGTACGAGGAGGCTGCGGCGCTCGGGCTCGTCGCGGGCATCAATGCGGCGCACCAGGTGCGGGACCGCGAGCCGTTCTTCGTTACTCGCGGCGAGGCCGTGATCGGCGTCTTAATCGACGACCTCGTGACGAAGGGGGTCACGGAGCCGTACCGGATGCTCCCGTCGCGTGTCGAGCACCGGATCCGCTTGCGCGAGCGAAACGCCGACCTACGGCTCGCCGAGCGCGGCCGCGCGATCGGCCTCGTTTCGGACGAGGACTGCGCACGGGTTGCTCTACGTCGTGGGCGGATCGACGAACTGCTCGCGATGCTGCGAGCCACGCGAATCGGACCCAGCGATCCGCGCAGCGCCCGCCTCGCCGAGCGCGGCAGCCGGCCGCTTGAGTCGAACGGGGCCAGCTTGTTCGAGCTCCTGCGCCGGCCGGAGGTGCGGCTGGCCGACCTCGTGCCTGTCGACGGCCTTCCTCTGGACGTTCGCCAGGAAGTGGAGATCGAGGGGAAGTACGCGGGGTACCTCATCCAGCACGAGCAGGAGATCGAGAAGCTCAAGCGGCTCGACGGGCTGCGGATTCCCGAGGACCTTGACTACGATGCGATGACCACGCTGTCGTTCGAGGGGCGTCACCTCTTGCAGCGAGTCCGCCCGCGGTCGTTCGGCCAGGCAACCCGCGTCCCCGGTGTGTCGCACGCCGATCTGTCGATGCTGGCCATCCACCTGCGCCGATAGCGGCTACGGGCCTGCGACGGGCAACAGCTCGCCCATCCGAACCCACCGGGACGCTACGTTGCTGAAAATCGGGCCCGCCGTCGATCCGCCGCCGACGGGTCCCGTACCGACCTCATCGAGAACGACGAGGATGACGTAGCCGGGGTCCTCCGCGGGGATGATTCCGGCGAACAGGGATGTGTACACCCCCGAGTCGTACCCCTTGCCGGCGACGGCCTTCTGCGCAGTCCCGGTCTTCCCGGCGACGGAAAAGCCGTCGACGGCGGCGTGCGTTCCCGTCCCGCTCTTGACGACGCCGACCATCAAGTCCTTCATCGTCGCGCACGTCTGTGCCGACAGGACGGTAGGCGGCACGGGCGTTCTCTTCTTGCGTCCCGACTCCTGATCCGGCTGGATCACGTGCGGGGTGACGAGGACGCCGCCGTTCGCCACGACGGCGAGGCCGCGGGCCAGCTGGATCGACGTAACGGCGATCGACTGGCCGTACGAGGTCGAGGCGAGATCGAGGTCCGTCCACTGCTTCGCGTCGCGGAGGATGCCCTTTGCTTCGCCCGGGAGATCGACGCCGGACGGCGCGCCGAACCCCAGGTCGACCAGGGCCTTGTAAAGACGGTCCTTGCCGAGGTCGAGGGCGACGCGGACCATCGCGGTGTTCACGGAATCCGCGATGACCCGGGCAAACGTGACGGTTCCGTACGACCAGTTGTCGGCGTTGTGGACCGTGTGTCCGCCCACCTTGATGCCGTCGTTGCCGTTGAACTTGTCTCCGGGCGTGACGGTCCCGGCCTCGAGGGCGGCCAGTCCTGCGAAGACCTTGAACACGGAGCCTGGCTCATACATGAAGTTGACCGCAAGGTTCCGGCGCTGCGCGGGGGTCGACGTCGAGAACTGATTGAGGTTGTACGTCTTGTCCTGCGCCATCGCGAGGATCTCGCCCGTCTTGGGATCGAGCACGACGACCATCCCGGCGGCGGCCTGGAGACGGGCGACGCCGCTCTGGATCTCGTCCTCGCAGACGAACTGGAGGCCGGCGTTGATCGTGAGGTGCAGGTCGCGACCCGGCTTTCCCTCCTCGATCACGTCGGAGGAGTACGTGCGGCCGTCGGCGCCGGCGACGATCCGCATGCGGGTTGGGGTTCCCCGTAGATCCTCGTCGTGGGTCAGCTCGAGTCCTTCAAGCCCCTCGCCGTCCGCGCCGACGAATCCGATCAGGTTCGAGGCGAGACGCCCTTGAGGGTAGAACCGCTTCCAAGCGTCGAGGAAGATCAGCCCGTAGGCCCCCGCGTCTTCGGCCTGGGTCTTGATGCGTCGCGCGGTCTCCAGGTCGACTTGCCGATCGATCCACGTGAAGTAGCTGGAGCGGTACACGCGGCTCGACACCTCGGCGGCCGACATCCGGAGCTCCTTGCTGAGGATCTCCACGAGCTTGGCCGGACGGGTCATGTTGTAGCTGTCGATCGCGATCGACATGGCCTTGACGTCGAAGGCGAGGACCGTGCCGTTGCGGTCATAGATGGCGCCGCGCCGCGGCCAGACGTCGACGGTCTTCTCCTGCATCGCCGCGGCGGCGCGCGACCAGCTGCCATGTTCGATGACTTGGAGCTGAAGCAAGCGAATCCCGATGACGGCGCACCCGACCATCAAGAAGCCCGCGAGCAAGCGTCCGCGGCGCCAGGTCTCTCCGTCACTCGTCGCGGCTCGGCGGAATGCGTACATAGCGTGTCGTGCTCGGCTGGATCATGCCCAGGTGCTCCGTGGCGTACTTCGAGACGCGGGGAAGCGAGAAGGCTTCAGCGATCTCGAGCCTCAGGGTGTGGTTGATCTCCTCCAGCTCGGTGAGGTTCTCCTGGAGCGCCTCGCGGTCCGCCGTGAGGGCCCGGAGCATCGTGCCCTGATGGATGTACAGGAAGGAGAGGCCGCCGACCAGAACGGCCACGGCCAGCGCGATGGCCATGTCGGCGGGGATTGGGAGGCGCAGGTCTTTCAGGCTGAGCCTTCTCCGCATCTTCGTCTTCGGGCCTTGGGCGGGCGCCCAGCTGGCTCCGCGCCGTCGCCGAAACGTCGGGAGGCGGAGTCCCCGGAGACCGATTCCTCTGCGTTGCACCGGCGCGCCGCCTTGCGACGGGAGCCACGTTGTCGTCCGGCGCGGGCGGAGCCGCATTCGGCTTCGGCTCGTTCGCTTCACAGGCGCAAAGGCCTGCGCGGGCGTCCACATTCGTCGTCGGCGAGACATGTCTTCAACAAGGATAGGGTAGGGGACTCGCCTCCGCAGGGACACGTGTCGCGCTACCGGCCGAACTCGATGACTCTGCGGCACGCGCGGAGCTTCGCGCTCCGCGCGCGGGGGTTGGCCGCCACCTCGTCTTCCGCCGCCACGATGGGCTTCGGGGTGAGAATCTCGGCCTCCACCCGTTTGCCGCACGTACAGACGGGGAAGTCGGGCGGACAGACGCACGTCGCGGCGAGGTCGCGGAAGTAGCCCTTCACCATGCGATCCTCGAGCGAGTGGAAGCTGATCACGGCGAGCGTGCCGCCCTTGGAGAGCCGAGCGAAGCCTCGGCGCAGGCCGAGGGAGAGCTGTACAAGCTCCTCATTGAGGGCGATGCGGATCGCTTGGAACGTCCGCGTCGCCGGGTCGATCCGCTGAGCGAAGTAGACGCGCGGGACGGCGTGGTGGACGACGTCCCGCAGGCGGGCGGTCGTCTCGATCGGGCGAGCGAGCCTCTCCCGCACGACGGCCCGAGCGATGGCCCGCGCGTAGCGCTCCTCGCCGTAGTCCTGCAAGGCGCGCTCCAGTTCCTCCGGGGAGACCAAGGCGAGCCACTCGGCCGCCGTCGCGCCGCGAGATCGATCCATCCGCATGTCGAGGGGGCCGTCGGCGCGGAAGCTGAAGCCGCGGGCGTCGTCGTCGAGCTGGAGAGACGAGACGCCGAGATCCAGCAGCAGGCCGTCAACGGCGCCGACGCCGTGCCGATCGAGGAGTCGGTCCAGGTCTCCGAACGCGCCGTGCAAGAGCGCGACGCGGTCCCCGAATCGGTCGAGCCTTCCTCGGGCATGCTCGAGCGCCGCCTCGTCCCGGTCGATCCCCACGACGCGAACCTCCGGCTCCGCCTCGAGGATCGCCTCGGCGTGCCCGCCCAGGCCGACGGTGCCGTCGACGAGGAGGGTCCCGGGGCGTGGCCGAAGGAGCCGGACGACGTCGCGTGGGAGAACCGGAACGTGCAGGCGCTCCTCGCCTGCGGTCATTCGGCGCCTCGCTCGGCGGCGTGCCGCTCGCCCGCTTGCCGCTTCAGATCGGCGAGCCGCTGGAGCGCCTCAAGCGGCGTCATGCGATCGGTGTCAAGCTTCCTGAGCGCTCGAAGGACGGGGTCGTCTTCGGTCCCGAACAAGGGGAGGGGCTCGGCGGGCGGCTCCTTCCGGGCCAGTCGACTGAGCGGCGCCTCGGAGAGCAGGTCCGCGAGGATTCGGTCTGCAGCGTCCGTGACGTGGGTCGGGAGGCCGGCAAGCCGGGCGACGTGGACGCCGTAGCTCCCCTCTGCGGTTCCGGGCTCGACGCGGTGGAGGAACACCACGTCCTTGCCGACCTCCTTGACAAGGACGTGGAGATTGACAACGTTCGGGATCTCTTCGGCGAGCCGCGTCAGCTCCTGGTAGTGGGTGGCGAAGAGCGTCTTCGCACGGACGCGGTGCGCCAGCTCCTCCGCCACGGCCCAGGCGATGGACACGCCGTCGAACGTGCTCGTCCCGCGTCCCATCTCGTCCAGGATGATCAGGCTCTGCGACGTGGCGCGTTCGAGGATCGCGGCAACCTCCAGCATCTCCATCATGAACGTGCTGATCCCCGACGAGAGCATGTCGCTTGCCCCGACTCGGGCGAACACGCGGTCGACGATCGGAAGGGCGGCGCTCTTGGCCGGCACGAACGAGCCCATCTGCGCCATCAGGGAGACGAGGGCGGCCTGGCGGAGGAACACCGACTTCCCCGCCATGTTGGGCCCCGTCAGGATGACAAGGTCGCGGCCCTCGGGGAGATCGAGGTCGTTCGGAACGAACTCCTCAATCCGTTCGACGACCGGATGCCGCCCGGCGCGGATTTCCACGGCGTGACGAGCGTGGAACGTCGGGCGGACGTACTGGTACCGGTGGGCGACGTCGGCGAGAGAGAGGAGCACGTCAAGTTCGGCCAGCGCGTCGGCGGACTCCTGGAGCTGCGGGATCGCGCCGCGAAGCACGCCTACGGCCTGGTCGTAGAGCTCGGCTTCGAGCGCTTGGGCGCGCTCCTCGGAGTTGGCGATCCGGCCTTCGATCCCACGCAATTCGTCGGTGACAAAGCGCTCGGCGTTCGCCAGGGTCTGGCGCCGGACGTACTCGGGGGGCACCTTGTCCAGGTGGGGGCGGGTCACCTCGAGGTAGTAGCCGAAGACCCGGTTGTACCCCACCTTCAAGGAGGGGATCCCCGTGCGCTCCCGCTCGGTTCCCTCGAGGTGCGCGAGTCGTTCGCGCATCGCCCTCGACTCCTCGCGCAGCAGGTCGAGGTCGGACGAGTACCCAGGACGGATGAAGCCTCCGTCTCGAACGTCGACGGGCGGCTGATCGACCAGCATCGCGGCGAACCGCGCGCGAAGCACCTCGAGCTCCGGCGAACCCAGCCTGCCGCGGATCGAAGTCAGCAGCGTCGACGCCGAGCTCTGGAGCGACTCCTCGGCGAGGGTCTGCCCGATCCGCGGGATGGCCTCGAGAGAGCGCAAGAGGAGCAAGAGGTCCTGGGGCCGGAGGCGGCCGCTTCCCAGCTTGCCGATCAGCCGCTCGAGGTCGTGGATCCGGACCACCGCCTCGCGCAGCTCGTCGCGGACGAGCGCTCCGCTCGTGAGTGCCTGCACTGCGTCCAATCGCTCTTCGATCGCCGTCCGATCCGTGAGCGGGGCGAGGATCAGGCGCCGGAGACGGCGCCTTCCCATCCCCGTGACGGTGCGGTCGAGCGCGTGAAGGAGCGTGCCCTTCTCCTGACCCTCCCGCGCCGGGCGGACGAGCTCCAGGCTGCTGATGGTGAACGGGTCGAGATCCATGTGATCGGCGATCCGGTAGGGGCGGACCGGGCGTAGGTGGGATGGAGACGACTGCTGGGTCCGCTCGACGTAGGCTGTGACCGCCGCCGCGGCCTGAAGCGCCCGTTCGTCGACTCCCTGGTCCTCGGCGCGAGTCCTCCGAACCGCGAACGTCGCCTCGGGAACGCGGGTGACGAGCCGGCCGTCCAGCAGGGCGGCGAGGGGCGCCAGGTCATCGGTCTCCGAGACGAGGACCTCGCTCGGGTCGCGTCGCTCCATTTCTCCGCGCAAGGAGGGCGTCCCGTCGGCGATCGTGCACGAGAACTCCCCCGTCGAGAGGTCGAGGAACGCGATCCCAAAGCCTTCGTGGCCCGCCAGGCGCAGCGCCGCCAGGTAGTTGTTGACCCCGGCGTCGAGGACGGCGTCGTCGAGCGCGGTTCCCGGCGTCACAACGCGGACCACGTCGCGCTTCACGAGGCCCTTCGCGGTCTTCGGGTCCTCCATCTGCCGGCACACGGCGACCTTGTATCCGCGCCGCAGGAGCTGGTTCACGTACGCCTCGCCCCGACGAATCGGCACCCCGGCCATCGGATGACCGTTGCGCGAGGTGAGCACGATGTCGAGTTCGCGAGCGAGGATCTCGGCGTCGTCGAAGAACGCCTCGTAGAAGTCGCCGAGGTGGAAGAAGAGGATCGCGTCCGGGTGCTCTGCCTTGAATCGCAGGTACTGCCTCATCATGGGGGACTCGGTCGACTTCGGCATGTCGGATCAGTATACGGGCAGCGCGGAGCGGGCCCCAAGCGGGGACCGGAGGCTCGACAAGGCAGATCAGGATGGCTAAGCCGCGCTCGCGAAACGCAAGATGCCCTTGCCTGCTGGCGTTGCGCAGATACTTGACATTCGAACATACCGTGTATATAGTTGGCGCACTTAGGTCAACATCCTGAAAAGGGCAAACCTATCGCGAGGTAGGGGCGCAAAGCCGCGGGCCTCAGAGGACATGATGAGGCGGCCGGGTTACCAGGCAGACTGGGACCCGGCTTTTGTGTTTCTCGGGCGGGGATCAGGAAGGGGAGACCAAAGATGCAAACGACGATCTACTACAGCGACGAAGACGCCTACCTGCTCAAGCAGGCCGACGCCAAGGGGCGCCGCGAACGCAAGAGTCGCAGTGCCGTCATCCTCTCGGTGCTCGAGCAGTACTTCGAGGCCGAGAAGAAGCTCGGAGAGATCCTCATCGACCTCGGGGTCGTGACGCACGCCGACTTGGCCAAGGGTCTTGAGCTGCAGCAGACGAGGTTCACCGACAAGCTTCTCGGGGATATACTGCTCGAAGAAGAGTTTGTGACCCCAGAAGCCGTTGAGCGTGCGCTGTCGATCCAGGGTCGTGGGCGTCAGGCCGACGACGCAGAAGGGTAGCGTTCGAAAACAGGGCTGAAAAGGGCAAACTGCCCGCGAGGGCAGGACGCAAAGCCACAGACCTCACGCAGGGCGCTGGGCTGCCGGCCTCAGAACCGAGGAGAGGCGAAACGTGGGCAGACGGCGCTCGATCGAATCCAGATCCCTAGATAGACCAAGCTGCCTCCGTGCCGCCGTTTCCGCTCAAGAGTGCGCAGCATCGAGGAGGGCGGGAATGAAAACGAAGACGAATTTCATTCTGTTGCTTGTTGTGTTCGCGATGGCGCTCGTGACGGCCGGGCAAGACGGCGTGCGGGTTTTCAACGTGCTCCTATCCGACGAGGACACCGGGTATTTGAGCACGTGCACCGAAGTGAGGATCTACAGCATCGATCCGACGCTCGGCACCCGGTTGAGCGAGCTGCCCGTGGTCACGCTTTCCCATCCGGCGAGCCCGATCGAGCTCACGCTCGATCCCGGGCGTTACGAGATCGCGATCTGGATGTTCTACCTCCCGTTCGAGGTCAAGTACATGGAGTTCGACGTCGCCGAGAACGGCGTGAACGTAGTCAATGTGATGACGGTCGAGCTCCCCGAAGAGCTCGAGGTGTACTAGAGGAACCGATGCGCGCCCCCGCGAGCCAGGAAGTAGGCGCGGGCGCACAGCGGAGCACGAAGCAGACGGAGGTGAGCAATGCGTAACGAACGGACGGCGACAAGATCAATGAACGTCGAAGGCATCGGGAGCATGAAGAAGAGTGAGGTTCGCGGACGAGCAAGCCGCAGCTTCCGGGCGGGCCGGTCTGCCTTCGTGGCATTGCTCGCCGGGGTAGTCTGCCTTGCAGTCGGCCTCCTGGCGGCCGGCGCGGACTTCCAACTAGGCTACGCGACGGGGATTTGGACTTACTGCGACATCTCGGTGTCGGGACTCAACACGAGCGCCATCTACTGGGGCACGTCGACCGGGTATGGGCAGAGTGGGTTTGAGTTCAACGGGACCACGGGAGTCTCGTTCAACTCCGGCGCTCTCTTCGTCATCGGCACGTTTATCCATCACAACAAGCCTATTCAGGGGTCGACGCCAACGGCGATGGACCTTGAGGTGACGCTCCACTTCACGAATCCTGCGGTGAGCCCCGACCCCGTGTTCGAGTACTCGATGACGTTCCAGGAGACGCCGAACGAGCGATACTTGCGGGACTGCCCGAGCTTCCAGATTTCGTCGACGCCGTGCGACGACCGAGTGATCTTCCCGGCATCCACAGGCGACGAGACGTTCTGGGTCGGCGACTCACTCTACGAGCTCGAGATCCTCGGCTTCGTCCTGACGCCGACGGGCACGAGCCCGGCGCTCGAGTTCATCACCGAAGAGCGCCAAGACAACGTGGCGTACCTCGTGGGGCGGTTGACTCTCGTCTGCACGTTGCCGCAGATCACGAGCCAGCCGGCGTCGGTCACCGTCTATGAGACCGAGGACGCTGTTTTCAGCGTGACCGCGTCCGGGGCGAACCTCTTCTACCAGTGGTACAAGGACGGCGTCGCCCTCAGCAACGGGGCGGGCATCTCCGGCGCGACGACGAGCACCCTGACGCTGACCGCGGTTGACGCGGCCGATGAGGGCTCCTACACGGTCGTCGTCTCCGGCGACTGCGGCGATGTTGAGTCGAGCGCGGCGATTCTGACGGTCCTCGAGCCGGACTGCGCCAACTACTCGGTCACGTACCTGGGCAGCTCCTACAACGGCTCGACGACGACATTCACATACGCCGTAACCGCCTACTCGAGCCCGGCCGTGAGCCACGTCGTTGTCGGGTTCGGGGACTGCATCACGGTGGGGGACGTGGCTTGGACGTCGTACTCCCCGTGGAGCGTTGGAACCGACCCGATCACGGGGGTGTACGGGATCAAGTTCGATGAGACGCAGGTGGAAGCGGGGGAGACGGAGACCTTCTCGTTCTCCCTGTACGGGTACTGGCCCGAGGCGACATCGGCGGTCGAGTCCGCGATTCAGGTCGCCGTGAAGCCCGGACAGAAGGTGTGTGTCTTCCCGACGACCGGCCCGTCGTGCCGGATCGCAGACCTCGAGTTGACGAAGGACGTTGACGACTCGACGCCGGGGATCGGCGACGAGGTCACGTTCACGATCAGCGTGACCAACGACGGCCCGAGCGACGCGGCCGGCGTAGCGGTCGACGACCTGCTTCCGAGCGGCGTGGACTTTGTGTCGGCTCTCGCGAGCCAGGGAACCTATAGCGATGCGACCGGTGTGTGGCAGGTTGGCACGGTGTATGTCGGGGCGACGGAGACGCTGCGGCTGACAGCCACGGTGCGCGAGGCGGGCGACTACGAGAACACTGCGGAAGTCTCGGCGTCCGACCTCTACGACCCCGACTCGACGCCGGGGAATGGCGTGCCCGGAGAGGACGACCAGGACACCGTGACCCTGATACCCGTCGTTGTCCCGTCGATCGACATCGAGAAGGCGACGAACGGCGAGGACGCGGACGATGCTCCCGGGCCGTACGTGGCTGCGGGTCTCACCGTCACGTGGGCGTACGTTGTGACGAACACGGGCAACGTTACGCTGACGAATATCGCAGTGACCGACGACGTCGTGGGACCGATCGGCTCCATCGCGTCGCTGGCGCCCGGGGAGTCGGCGACGCTGACCGAGACGGGCTCGGCAATCGCCGGCCAGTACGGGAACACGGGCACTGCCAGCGTCTGGTACGGCGGCGTCGAGTACAGCGATCTCGATGACTCCCACTACTACGGCTTCCAGCCAGCGGCGCGGCTGACGTTGACGCCGCCCAGCGCGACGAACGCGATCGGCGACACGCACACGTTCACGGTACTGCTCGAGATCGACAGTGACGGGAACGGGAGCTACGAGACGCTGCCGACGGGCGAGGACATCGAGTTCACGCTGAGTGGAGTCGGGACTCTCTCCAACGAGACCTTGACGGCCAGCGGCTACGCGACGGTCGATCTTGACTCGGCGGTGGTGGGGACGTCGACGGTGACGGCGAACTGGGACGGGATTGTCGCCGAGGTCACTGTGACGGCGACGCCCGACAGCGGCGTGAAGGCGTGGTTTGAGCCGAAGGCGCGGCTGACGTTGACGCCGCCCAGCGCGACGAACGCGATCGGCGACACGCACACGTTCACGGTACTGCTCGAGATCGACAGTGACGGGAACGGGAGCTACGAG
>Ga0105104_10000926_pt1 | contig 22809 bp, 18 predicted proteins | sample PPLLaktember2015_3_FD_87034 | JGI IMG/M metagenome (GOLD analysis project Ga0105104, IMG submission 87034) | Freshwater sediment microbial communities from Prairie Pothole Lake near Jamestown, North Dakota, USA - PPLs Lake P7 Core (6) Depth... | ecosystem: Environmental > Aquatic > Freshwater >... | reverse complement strand
GCAGCCGCGCTCCGCCCAGAATTGCTGGAGGGTGAGGATGACTTGTTGAAAGTTTAAGGGCATTTTGGATTTACGACACCTGTACTTGTACCTAGTGCAAGTATTTCAGATTTACGATTTTGGATTGCGAGGGGATTATACCGTACGGAAAAGACGGTATCGTATCCGGAGTGGGAGTTTGACTTTATCGTTCGTCAGAGAATTATCTATACTTATGGGTTCGCGTCATTGGCGCAGCGAAAGCCGGTGGCGTCATCCTGGAGATCAGCTTCGACGGCATGCCGTTCGCTTGTCCGCAGATAGGTGCTGCTGGATTGCCAGGAGCCACCGCGCACGATCCGCTGGTTTTGAGGAGCCTCCGTAGCGCCAAGTTTTATGTGCATAAATGAGGCTTTGTAACCTGTCACGGAATAATCGCTGAAATACCATCCGGCAACCCACTCCCAAACATTGCCTGATAAATTATAGACTTCATATGGGCTGCGGCCATTTTCGTAACTATTTACAGGCGCCGTATCGTTGTGTTGATCATTGAATTTCTTCTCGGCCCACCTGAAAGCACATTCATAATCGCAGAAATTTGCGCCGGTAGGATCGAAGTTACTTCCCCAGGGATAAATTCTCCCGTCGGTGCCTCTTGCCGCCTTTTCCCAGCGAGCCTCATCCGGCAAGAGTGCTCCGCGCCATTCACAATACTCGTTAGCCATCGACCATGTCACATGGATCACGGGATAGTCAGCATACAGCTCATTCCCGTAATAGCTGGATCGAGTATAAGAATCAGTTTCTACCGGCACATCACAAAAACCTTTTTTCACACAGATTGCATAACTGACATTGCTGACTTCGTATTTGTCAATATAAAAAGAATCCAGATAGACCGTACGCACAGGTTTTTCATCCGGGCTGTTATTGTCATTCCCCATGGTGAACTCGCCCGCAGGAACAAGCACCATTTCGACGCCAGCTTCATCGACAATTTCTGCCAGCCAGGGTTCCGTGGAAGTTGGGCTGATCGTCGAGGTAGGAATGAAGGTTTTTGTCAGTACTACACTGGGCAGAACAGTCTTTGTAAAAAGCAACGGGGTATCGGAAAGCGATGGCGCAGCAGCTTGTTTCGTGGGCTCACGCGAAAGGATTTGAGGCACGACCCATGAGCTAGCCCAAAATAGCAGGATCACAATTGCTGTAAAGCCGGCAATACTTAAAAGACGAGGAGTTGATTTTAAGGCATTGAAAGATCGCACCAATGTGCTTTCGGAAACCGAGGGTCTATCTGCAGTCGGTGGAGCCTGTGGAGGGAGCTGTATATCTTTCTTTTTCCGCGGCGTTGCACGGGCGAGACTTTCATAAAATTTCCTGGACGGAAGTTTTCCTCCCGTCACATTCTCGTATTGTATGGCTTCAAACGATAACCAGGTGTCTCCGCTAAGCAAGAGCACAAAAAATGGTTTTTTCTTTCTTTCAGCACGTGTAACTTCGTTGTGTACCCATTTCGATTCATAAGCATTTTCTGTCATGACGACAAGAAATGCGTTGCAGGCATCCAAATTCCGTTGGATGACCATTGGCCACGTTGTTCCATAATCAATCCGGTCGTCGATCCAAACCTCAAAGCCTTCCTTCTGGAGAGCTTCCTGAAGTTTATGGACGTAGGTCTTGTCTTTATGGCTATAGCTGATAAAAATGTGTCCCATCTTGGTCCAGCCCGGCGATGCCTACCCTGCACGCATACGGTGTTGTTCGTTCGGCATTCCACTTTCCCGCCAAAAAGCGGCATAGAGATTATATAACAAAGCAGGGTCTGATTTCTACTGACATCCATCACAAATTCAGAGTAAAAATGCCTTTTTCTTCAAGCAGTGGGGCGGAGTGCAAAAGAAGAGAGCCGGTCGAATCCTTGAAGGCAGAACGTGGGATGAGATGCCGGTTAGAATGAATTTGGTGAAAGTATAAAAGAAAAGCCGCAGACACCTTCGGTCTGCGGCTCTAAATTCTCACGGATTGGCACATCTACGTTCGGAATACCACTTCTTCCCGATGGAACATCCACACGGCCAGTGCGATCATCAGGGAGGCGTAGAGGGCAGAGGTGCCAAACATGACCGTCAGCGTGGCAGGGTCTATGTGGTTGCTGAGCAGGTCGCGCATCGAAAGGACCGTGCCCAGGATGGGGATCGCATAATGCCCGAGCTGCGGTGTGAAATCGTCGAGGAAGAACACAAGCATAGCGGTAATGCCCGAGAGGAGACTGAGCGGCATGAGGTAGGTGGTCGCTTCTTCATCGTTGCGTGCCCACGTCGAGGCCAGGATCTGAAACGCCGCGCCGAGCAGGATGATCAGACACGGGGCAAGGAAGAACAGGAGGATCGCCAGTGGGTCGAAGTGGAATCCATCTGCCAGCGGAGAGGAGTCCGAGGGTTGCGCGGCGTTCCCGGCTACAGAGGCCGCGACCTTGTCCAGGGGAGCATACCGAAGCACGACCCAAACGATGCCCAATCCCATGATGGAGAACGATGTCCCAATGCTCAACAAAGTGATAAAAACGCTTGCCATCACAGCCAGCAGCTTTGCCAGCACAAGTTGGACACGACTGATCGTGGTAAACAGGACTGGCTCCAGCGTCAATTTCTTCTTCTCTCCGGCGATGGACGAAACCGCAATCGACATCCCGGCCGTCAATCCAAAGGAAATGATAAAAGCCGGAATAAACAATCCCAGTTGCGAGCCGGCTGTCTCCGCCAGCGTGGCAGCATTCTGCTTCCTGACGGTGATGGGAGTGAAGAAATCCTGTTCAATGCCGCTTTCCTGCAACCGCGTGTGCATCAGTTCGGTGCTGTACTTTTCGAGCACACGCTCAACACGAGTGAAAACCGTAGCCATCGTGCGGCGCATATCAGTAACAATGACGACTTCCGCAGAGTGACCGCTGCTGATCTTCTCTTCATAATTGCTTGGGATAATCAGACCAACCGGGTAATCCTTTCTCGCGACAAGTGTTTGCACATCGTTTACAGCAACTACCTGAATATCATGCTTCACAAGATAATCGATGAGCGCGGGAGCGTGATCCATGCCCTGCACCGGGATGGTGATCACATCCACGTTTTGCCGGGCGGTACGGGTAATGAGGTAGGAATATGGCACAATAATGAGGAGTGGCAGAAAAACAAAGGTAAGAAGAATCGTCATGATAAAACGACGACGATCGCGGATGATGTCTAAAAACTCCTTGCTGAAGACAACCCACATGACTCTCATGACAACACCTCCACATCCTCACGTCCAAGCAGTTTGAGGAATGCATCTTCCAGATTGTCCCTGCCGGCGCGTTCGCAAAGAGACGCAGGCGTTCCCTGCGCAATGACTTTGCCGCCATCGAGCAGGACCAACCGATCACACAGACGTTCCGCTTCGCTGAGGATGTGCGTGGAAACGATCACGCACTTGCCCTGCTTGCAACTGTCTGCCATCAACTGTCGGACCTGGCGCGCGCTCATCACATCCAGTCCACTGGTGGGTTCATCGAGCAGAAGGTTTTGCGGGTCGTGGATCAGCGTCCGTGCGAGTGCGACCTTCTGGCTCATCCCCTTGGAAAAACGTTTGCATTCACGGTCGGCGTAGTCCTGCATTTCAAGCCGGGTGATCAACTCTTCAATACGTCCTTCGAGCGCCACGCCCTTCATCCCGTAAAAGATACCGAACATCCGTAAATGTTCACGCGGCGTGAAACGGTCATACAACCCCCAATATTCGGGCAGGATGCCCAACACGCCGCGCACCTGGTTGGGATGCGTGCGGACATCATATCCGCTCACGCGTGCAGTACCATGGACCGGTTTCAACATGGCAGCGATCATGCGCATGATCGTCGTCTTGCCTGCGCCGTTGGGACCGAGCAATCCCAGCACTTCCCCATCATTGACACAGAAGGAGACGCCATCCACGGCAGTGAATTTCTTGAATCGTTTCTGTCTGAAATGTTTGGTCAGGTTTTCAACTTCGATCATCGGCCATCCCTTTCAAGGTGTCATGAAGGCTACAGGATAGGAAGAAAATTAAACCACGCTACGACGTTGCCAAAATCGACAGTTTTGTTTGTAAGACAATAGACCAAAGCCTCTGTGTGGTTGTGGGAAGCGAATCAGGTCCAGGCGCAAGACCGATCCTGCAGGAGTGGGTCACGGATATTCGGGATCAGTGCCTGAGAGCCAAAGTCCCATTTTTCTTCAAGCAATGGGGCGGCGTGCAAAAGAAGCGAGCCGGGCGAATCCTTGAAGGCAGAACGTGGGATGAGATGCCAGTTCGTATGAATTGAGTAAAAGCGTAAAAGAAAAGCCGCAGGCAAATTCCTGCGGCTGATTACTTTTTATGGCGTCGCGTCTTTGGCGCAACGGAAGCCAATCCCAAAATCGGACTGAAATGGCAGGTTAGAGTCGCGATTAGCAGACCGTGCAAGGTTATCTGTACCGTACCACGATCCTCCACGAATTACACGCTGAACACCAGTTTCAGGTCCCTGATAATTTGGGCTTTTATGATGGATGGCATAATAGTCCCTTTGGTACCAATCTGCCACCCATTCCCATACATTTCCAGCCATGTCATAAACCCCATAAGCACTGCGCGCATTTTCAAAACTGCCAATCCTCATGGTATCGCCTGCGCAACTCAAAGAATAATTTGCATGACTGCAATCAATATCTTCCCCCCACGGGAAGGCTCGTTGATCACTACCGCGAGCTGCCTTTTCCCATTCGGCTTCACTTGGCAGGCGCGCTTCACGCCACTCACAATACACATTAGCCATCTCCCAGTCAACATGTATCACAGGATAATCTGAAAACGACAGACTCCTGTAGTAGTTGGAGTGGCTGTTTGAACTGTCATCTTTTGGAGGAAGGCAAACACCGCTATCAACACACTCGGCATACGATGAATTGGTTACTTCATAAATGTCAATGTAAAACGCGTCCAAATTTACAATATGGACTGGCTGTTCATCACTCTGTGTATCACTCCCCATGGTGAATTTACCTGCTGGTACAAGCGCCATTTGTACTCGTTTGGCATCAAAATAATCTGAAAGGTCAAGATCATTAAAAACCGTAGGAGTAGAAGTTTCCACTGGAGGAATAGTGGTTAAAGTTGGTGTCGAAGCATCCGCAAATATAGAGTGTCCCGTCGCTTGCTCATAAATATTATTCCCAAACAAAAGTACTATCATGGCAATCAATATACTAATATATCTTACATCTAAGAGCCTGCTTAAGAGAGTTTTTGGCTTTTCTTCTGGCTTATGTGTTTGCCATGTGTGGGTTTTCTTTTCTGCACACAATTTCAGTGAACGATTTAATATTTCATATCCCTCACTCCTAAACAAATCTACCGGATGGAATCTTTTCAGGCTTTCGGGTATTTCACATTCTTCCAAACGCGCAGGGATAATAAAAATCTCGCCTTCCGGTTGTTCCATTGCCGTGTCAAGAGCAAGTCGAACTTCTTTTTGTTGAAACCCTGCTTGGTTGAACTGCCTTGAAAGACAAACCACTACTGTGTCACTCTCACGTACAGCCTTGCGGATTTCTAATTCTCGATCCTGACCTGGAAGGAGCTTTTCACTACTGAGCCAGGCATCCACACCATCTTTACTAAGACGCAAATACAGGTCGTGCACGGCCTTTTTGTCGCTGTGAGCGTGGCAGAGAAAGACTTTGAGAGGGCGTTGTTCGTTCGGCATTGTATTCCCCGCAAGAGTGCGGTGTGGAAATTATATGACAAAGCATGGATAAATTACTACTGACATCCATCACAAATTCGGCGCAAAATTGTGTAAATCTGCCCGCGCAGACACTTTTGCAGGAATGGGTCACAAATATTCGGGATCAGTGCCTGAAAGCCAGAGTCCCGTTTTTCTTCAAGCAATGGGGCGGCGTGCAAAAGAAAAGCCAGTTTCTTGAGAGACTGGCTTTTTAGAGCAACTTTTCCAATTCAGGGACCAAAGGCGGCAAATCATTTTGGATCGTATCCCACATCAGCTTTTCGTCAACCTCAAAATAGGCATGCACGATGCGATTCCGCATAGCACGCATGAGACTCCATGGGATCGTCCTGTACTTTTCTTCAATCTCTTCAGGGATCTGGTTTGCTGCTTCGCCAATGATGATGAAATTCATTTCGACAGCGCGGACGGCTTTACTATCATCTTTGAAGCTCTTGTAATCCATGCCGCGTATGAAACTCCGGATTTCGGCGATTGCGTCCAAAATATCTCGAATGCGATTTTGCCAGCCTCTAGGTGACACGGATCAACTCCCCCATAACTTGTTCTTTTATATAAGGTTTCAAACTGTCAGGAGTACCCAGGTCAACGGGACAGCCAAGTAACTTTTCCAGGTAATCTTGCAAGGCAAACAAGCCAAAGTAACCCACCGGACGGTTGAACTCCACCAGCAGATCCACGTCACTGGTTGCAGTAGCTTCATTCCTAGCCACCGAACCAAATAATAACAAGGATTTGACGCCGAATTGCTTTGTCATTTCAGCGTTTTTTTGTTTCAAAATTTGGAGAACAACCTCTTGCTTCATGCCAAATATTATACGTCAATCCTGCATTAGAAACAGTTTTTCTTCAAACAATGAGGCAGATGCAAAAGAAAAGCCGCAGCACCTTCTGTCTGCGGCTGGTTGCTGAAAGTTATGGGGCGGCATCCCTGGCACAGCGAAAACCAATCCCGGTGCTAGTGTCCGTCGGCAGGTTCCCAGTCCGACTGTACGTGCTTATCGATTCAGTGCTGGTGTTCGCCCACGAGCCACCTCGCCAGACGCGATATTGGCCTGAGTCCGGCCCCAAAGGATTGGACGCGGGTGGATGTCTGTAATAGTCCAGGCTAAGCCAATCTGCCACCCATTCAGCAACATTGCCTGCCATATCCAGCGCACCATAAGGGCTGGCGCCGTCTGGATAGCTTCCAACTTCCGCTGTATCCTGCGCCTGGTAGTTTAATAAAGCGATCAGGCTCGAGGGTTCATCGTCGCCCCAGGGAAACTGGCGACCATCGGTGCCGCGGGCGGCTTTTTCCCATTCCGCTTCGGTGGGTAAGCGCCTCCCGGCCCAGGCGCAGTAATCCCGGGCATCCAGCCATGAAACAAAGACCACCGGATAGTTACCAAATACGGTACTGCCATAGTAACTGGCACGCGTCCTGGAACGGTTTGAACTGGGTGCGCTGCAAGTACCCGCCTGCACGCATTTGGCATACATGGCATTAGTGACTTCGGTCTTGTCGATCCAGAAGGGATCTGTATAAACCTTGTTATTGCCCATCATAAATTCACCGGGGGGCACAAAGACCATCGGCGCTCCTGGGGCGCTTCCAGTTTCAGCTGGCTCGGGAGCAGGCGTTATTGATTCCGCATTCAGTTCCAACCCGGCTGCCCTGGAAATCGAGAGTAGCGCACCGTCAATTTCTTTCTCGTTATCCGCTGCAAGAGCGGACACTTCCATATCCACAGTCCAGGTCACAAGAGAGGCTTCGTCAAAATCATTACCAATGCGTATGGCAAAAGTCGCAACAGGGTGATTCAGTGCCAAATTGATAAGGTCATCATCAAAAGGGAAACTACAATTCCAGCCCACATTCTCGCCCAGAGATACGTCGGTCAAGAGAACGATCATATTTCCAGTATCTGTTGCAATTGGGGCAAACAAGGACTCCTGGATTCCGGCATAAAGCGCATCCCGTATACAGGAACCGTTGTGCGTAACATCGACGGTGATTGATTCCATCAACTCGCTGGCAGCTGCATAGTCACGGGTTGAACTGATTCGTAGTTCCACATCCGTGTCAAATTCAATGACCGAGACGAAATATCTGTTGTTTAGTTTGGAAATGAAATCAGATACGGCAGATTTCACGTTTCTGATCCTTTGACCGCCCATGCTGCCGCTGGTGTCTATCAGGAAGACGATATTCGAAATGTTACCTTTGGCAGTCAAAGTTGAAATTGGCTTCAACCGGGGAACTACCACCGAACCTATTTCCGTCCTGGGTGTTGAAGTTTGAGTCGTTTCCGATCCAGTTGCTGGTGTCAGTGGGCCCCACCTTTCAAGCTGTGAGGGACCAAACATTGCCATAAGAATGATTCCTGCAAAGCCAATCAGAGCAGCAATCAGAGCTCTCCCAGGCTTGTGTTGCGAGATTACTGCGGGATCCTCGATGAGTATTCCAGACCCTTCAACGGGTATGGCTTGTATCGCCTCCACAGGCTTCTTTTCAGGCAGCGGCTCCTCATGCTTCAGGCTGGGATTGGTGATCCGTGGCAGCGAACCTTCCTTCATTTGGATGGTTGCGCCAATCCTATTCGCCTGAGCCTGCAAAGCATGCATGAGCCTTTCATACCCGGCTTCTTCAAACAAATCCACCCACTGCCATTTTTCCATATTTTCGAGCCAGTCACATTCTTCCAGGCGGATGGGGATAATAAAGATCTCATCCTCGAGCTGTTCGATCACGGCCTCAAAAGCCCCCTGGACTTCTTTTTGTCGAAATTCCCCTTGATTGAATTGCCCGGAAAGGCAAATGACCACTACATCGGCTTCACAAACTGCTCTGTGAATTTCGTGCTTCCAATCCTGACTGGGAGGCAGCTTTTCCTTAACAAGCCAGGCATCCACGCCATCTTGAATCAGGCGAAGATACAAATCTCGCACAGCACTTCTGTCAATAGGTGCATGGTAGAGGAATACTTTGAGAGGGCGCTTCAGTTCAAGCATTTCGTGTTCCGCAAAAGCAGGCAGGTAAATTATACGCAAGGTCAATTAAGTGACCATGAGTCACAAATATTAATGACTTGTATTGAAAAGTCAAAGTTCCATTTTTCTTCGAGCAGTGGGGAAAGCGTAGAGCAAACGTTCGAAAGCAGGCCATGGGAGGAAATGCCAGATAGTATAAACCAGGGTAAAGCATAAAAGAAAAGCCAGTCCTCAGGCTGGCAACGTATCCTATGCAATTCTTAGGTTGCAGTGTAAAAATGCGTCCATGGCGGAACAAACTGGCAGGAAAGAGATCTTTCCATGGATAGATCTTATCCGCGTGGTTGCAATTTTTCTGGTCGTGGTGGGGCATGTGTCAGGGCAATTGACCAGTGCCTGGGGGAAAATCCCGAACGAGCAGTGGATGATCGCCAATGTTTACGGTTCGATGGGGCGGGTCTCGGTGCCCCTCTTTTTTATGGTCAGCGGTTACCTGCTCATGCCCCGCTCAGAGGGCCTGCGCAGTTTCTACGCCAAACGTATGACCAAAGTGCTGATCCCTTTTGTCGTCTGGTCACTGATCTACCTGCTTTGGTACTGTCGAAGCCATGCCTGTACCCCGGGCCTTGTATCCGACCTACTGCTATTCGAAGGCGCGTATTACCATCTCTGGTTTTTGTATTCCTTGATCGGAATTTATCTCATACTGCCTGTTTTTCGCTTGATCACCCGGCCTGATACAGATAGACAAATCCTCTGGTATTTCATCGTGCTATGGCTTGTATTTCAGCCTGGCCTGGCGATCGCCGATCGGTTCTGGGGTTTTAAGATCAACCTCAGCGTGCCAATGGCAAGAGGGTTTGTATGCTTTTTTGTTTTTGGCTATTTGCTGGGCGCAGTGACCCTGTCCCGTTCGCGGATTATTCTATCCATCGTGGTTGGGCTGTTAGGACTACTGGCTACGATTATAGGCACTTATATCCTAACCTTCAGCTCCGGCAAATTCGATGGTTTTTTCTACGAACTCGTCAGTCTCAACGTGATCCTGGCCTCCGGCGCGGCATTTATCCTGCTCAGATGGATGTCAGAGACAGAGCCCTTCACATCTCCTGAGGCCCACGCGCTTGCGAGAGGCCTGGCAGCCACTACATTCGGGGTATATCTGACCCACGTAATTGTGATTGAAGTGTTAAGTGACTGGATCCCGTTTTTGCACATCAACTCCTTTATGGGGAATGCCATCTGGAGTGTGCCGTTGGTAAGCATCCTTGTCTTTCTCCTGTCGTTCCTGATTGTGCGCCTCCTCCAAAAGACACCTCTCGTCAAATATATTGTGCCATGATATTGGCTCCTGTCATATTTAAATGACAAGATCCTTCCTGTCCAATCGACCAGAGGCTCAACACAGGGTCAGCACAAGGTTCCAACGCCAGATATGGCAAATAGGCACGCAACCCTGGATAGTTACACGCAATCTGCATAACAAAAACATTACAGCTAACGAAATTGATAGGCAGCAGTACTCCAGTACCTGCCTATGCTATACTGATTTCAGAGGAGAACTTATGATCGATCCTACTCAACTCCCGATCCTCCTAAAAGCGATCGACTTCGTGTTCGAAGAGGGGCGCAAGATCCTGGAAGAGCGCCGCGAACGCAGAAAGACGCAGGAGAATCATCCAGAGGCGGAAATACAGGCACAGACAGAAGAGGTCACCGCCCTTGCAACTCAGGAAAAAGATGAAATCAAGCAGGACCTGCTTGCCTCGAAAATAGATGAAATCCTGTGGCGAAACCACGAAGCGGAAGTCCAGCACCTGGTTCGCTTACTGGAGACATATTCCCGCAATTACCAACTCGCCAGGGAACAATATGCAAAATGGGGCAGCGCCCTGGTGCCTCCGATCATTGTCAGCAACATGAGTGAGGCTGAGAGTTCCATGCTTGAAACCATAAAACAGCTCGAAACAGTTTTATCGAGGGTTTACGAGAAAGAGATCCATCCAGCTCAATAAAGAGGCAAGGTATGCCATGGACAAGGAAGAAATTACGCATCTTGAAAGGATGATCGATTTACACAAAAAAAATCTTTACATCCTTGAGGAAATGCTGGCGAAATATGGTGCAGATCAACCCCTGCACCTCGTTAACAGTGTGACAATGGAAAGGGAGGCAATCGCGCGCTACAGCAAGCAGATCAAGAATCTCACTTCCGATGCCAAAGAAGTCGAAAAATCAAGCACCCTGGCGAGCCTGCCGAGACGACCCTACTTCGTGGGACGGGATGAAGAGCTCAAGACCATTTTGGGATCTCTGCAGCCGAACAGCCGGACCTTCATCATCGGGATCGAAGGGGTCGGAGGGATGGGAAAATCTGCGCTTGCCATCGAGGTCAGCCACCGCTGTATCGAAAACGATCTCTTCGAAGCCGTGATCTGGATCTCGGCCCAGGAATCGATCCTCACCGTGCACGGAATCGAACCGATCGTCCCGGAAGCCAAAACGTTATCCGATATCCTGATCACGATCGGCACCAATCTGGGGAATCCCACCATCGGCAACATGTCCATGCAGGAACAAATCAGACGGGCCTATAACCTGCTTGCCAGGCAGACGACCCTCCTGGTCATCGACAACTTCGAGTCGTTGTCAAAAGATGAACAGCGCGAGATCGTTGATTTTCTCCGAAAATCACCCATGACGCTTAAGGTCATTATTACATCGCGGGAAAGAGTTTCGGAAGGACAGGTGATCCGATTGCCAGGGCTGTCGTTTGAAGAAAGCAATGCCCTGCTGGAGTGGGATGCCCAACAAAAGAATATCCACCTCACGCAGGACCAAAGCAAGTATCTGGTTAATTTCACAGGCGGGCTGCCCCTGGCTCTCCTGTGGGTACAAGGCCAGATCGCCGTGCTGGGTTATTCCGTGACACATGTCCTGGATAAGCTGAGTCTCGATGCAAATATACCCATCCTGCAATACTGCTTCAACCATAGCTGGAATTTGCTCGGCGAATCGGACGCAAAGAAGCTGCTGTTCATTTTGGCGCTGCAACCCGACCCGGTCTCGAGAGCTGCCCTGCAGGAAATTGCCGGAATCCTGACGAACGAGCACCTTGGGAGTGAGCTCAGTCACCTGTTACAACTATCGCTCATCGAGCATGACCACGACAAGGATTATTTCAGCATTTTGCCGTTAACCAGAAGATTTGTCCGCACACAATTTGCGAGTGACCGGAAATTTATCAAACAGGCCGAGTTAAAGATAGCCCAATATTATGTCAGGCTTCTATCGCAAAAAAGCAGTTTCAAGGAGTGGCGGGGGTACGAGGGTCTTTTACAGGACCGCAATAACATTCTGAGCGCGGCGCAATGGTGCTATAAATCATTACAAAAAAAACAGACCAAGCCCGGTTCTTTGACGAAGCAAACCAGGAATATCGCTGAGATGCTGGTACGGATCGGCACTCAATTTGGCAGCGTCTTGTGGCAACGCGCGTACTGGTATGACCGCATGACTTTGGCACATGCCGCTTTGCACGCGGCCAAACTGATCTCAGACTGGAAATCTGAGAGCACATTTGCCCGAAATATCTCCTGGATTTATTTCTACCAGGGGGACTACCTGAGAGCTTTGCACTGGGCGGAGGAAGCCCTGTTAGCCACCACACAAACCGAGGATGAACTGCTCATCGCAGCCGCGAAACGGTCATTGGGAGCCATCGAATTGCACCTGCACAATTTTGACCGTTCCGAAGCATTGTTGAAGGATGTACTAAAAACAAGCGAAAAATTCGCCAGCGATGATTATGGAATTTACAGTAAAGGCTTTGCACAGTACAGCTTGGGAGACCTCGAATATGAGCGTGGAGATATCAAAGCCGCGCAAGACTGGTATCAAAAAGCTCTGGATACCTGGCAGGACCCTGTTCGTAAAGACCCTGTTCGCCACATCAGTTACGCGCTGAACGGGCTGGGATTTGTTGCCTTAAAAGAAAAAAGATACGAAGAGGCACAGTGTTTTTTCTCGGACGGGATTCGATCGGCAGAAGAGTTTGGACGAGTGGACGAACTGGCAAAAGGTCAGCTTGGGCTGGCTTCCGTCTACCTTGAAACAGACAAAGACTTGAAAACCGCTTTAATATTGGTCAACGAGTCAGTTGAAAGCTTTCAGCAGCAAGGGATGCAGTACCAGGTGCAAAAAGGCATTGCACTCCGAGAGGACATCCTAAAAGCGGGATCACAGACGCCATCCCAGCCGCGATAAAAATGGATTATGAGCTAGAGAGTTTTCTGCTGGTATTTAAAAAACTGGAGAATCAGCTCCAGGTTTTGCCTGTTTCCGAGACTCAGATGCAGCGCTTAAAAGGATTCCTTTCAGCGATCCGACAGACCGCTGAAGACCTGGCATTATATGACCCCCTTACCCGTGCTCTTAATACCCGGGGCAGAAGGTGGTTGGTACAAGACGAACATATTAAAGGGATGGGGAAGATAGACATTTACGATCTGCGGCAGGCCAATAAAGTTTATGGGGTCTCGGTGGTGGACGCTGAATTGCATAAACTGGCTTATCAGCTTATGACGATCTTTACCGTAGATAAAGGTGATTTTGTATGCCGGTCGCCGGGCAGCGATGAATTCAGAATATTATCGACCTCGAAAACGCCTCAGGAAATCAGGCTTCTGTTAACGAAACCCTATATCGACCAGGAGACAGACTTATTGATCACCTGGGATTTTGGTACAGGTTGTACGGAAACCGAGGCGGAAAATAACCTGCAAAAGCAACGCAAACTCTTCAGACCCGTGGTGATCAGACAAACCATCCTGGAAAGCCACTCTGAAATTCCCAGACGCATGGAGGAAAACAGCAACTGCGAAAGTTGGAATGAGTTTAATATGCCTTATGAAAGACTGGCGGATACAATTCATTCGTTAGGGTTGCCCAGCCTCCTGGAGCAGGAAACCATTGAGCAACTCGAGACTGTCAAAAATGTCGTGGCAACCATCGTGACCCGGGAGGCCCTGACATGCGCATTCAATGCTCTTGGGGCAAAATGGTACCTTGATAACGCAGCTATTCAAAGCGTGGCGCTAACAGACATGCTCGATATGCATGAAGGGAATGCCCGCTATGGGAGTGTTGCAATCGATCAGGACCTCATACGCTTTTCGAATATGCTCCTGGCGGGTTTCCCTGGAAGTGAAGGCTTTTTACTGCTCCGATCCGAACGTGCCGGCGATGAATTCAAGATCATCTCAACAGAACTTGGCACGCCAGAGCTGGAAGATAAAATCCGTACAGCCTGGCAAAAAGACTTACATCATGGGCTGCTCACGTGGAATTACGGTGTAGGAAGAAATGACTTCGAAGCACACGTCAATCTATATAGAAACAGAATCAAAGACATAGAAAGCATGGAAGCATCTGGTTCGAACGGCAAATCAACATTTATCATCGTCAGACCGGAAAGCGAGGATTATTCCAGTCTATTTAGGTTTTCAGAAGAAACGGCGCGTGTTGTAGAGGGGACACCCATCATGGATTTGCACCTAACTGTACAGGCAATTTACAACGTTGAAAATTTTGATACTCTGAAACAGCGTCTGGAGGAATATTGCCTGAAATTACGTCCCTTTGAAATTAAGGTTAGACATGTTGCCAGAATGAATATAAACAATCAACAGGGCAGGTTATGGTTACTGGCAGAAAAGACTCCTGACCTCGAAAAAATGTATAACGATCTTAGCCAGATTGCATGCGAGCTGGGAGGCGCCAGTTATCCCTACAAGTCCAAAGATTGGCTGCCCCATCTAAAAATTGTCAAATTACCAGAAAACACATCGACAAAGATAAAGGATCCAACCTTTCGAGCCGGCAGCAGGATCACTTTCACAGTCAGGTCCTTCGAATGGACAGTACAGAAAGCCCCTGAACGTTGGGAACTTCTGCACCAGTTTCCATTTCCACAGTAATCCAGGCTCTTTGGAATTTCTCTCCTATCGCTAATCACATGGGTAAAATTAATGGCCACCATCCTGATCGTAGACGCTAATCCAATCGAGCGCCGGACATACACCACATTACTGAACAATTTTGGTTATCGCCTGCTCGAAGCTAATGATGGCGTCCAGGCGTTGGAAGTGGCCCGAACCGAACTGCCTGATCTGGTCATTACTGACATTATCATGCCGCACATGGATGGATTTACGCTTGTACGCCGCCTGCGCGCCGAACCTCTCCTGGCCGGTGTACCGGTGATCTTCCAGACAGTCAATTATTTCGAATCAGAAATACAACGACTCGCGCAAGCCAGTGGCGTCAAGCACATTTTAGCAAAGCCTGCCGATCCACAGGAAATCTTGCGCGCGATCAATGAAACTCTCAAACGGCCGACGAGATCCGCCAGGCTGCCTCAAACGGGGAAACTCCAGCGCGAACACCTCCAATTGCTGGCTGACAAACTTTACCAAAAAGTCTCAGAATTGGAGGATGCCAATGACCGTCTCAATAACCTTTCGCTGACCGACGAGTTGACCGGCTTGAACAATCGCCGCGGCTTCATGGTCCTGGCGACCGCGCTGTTGAAGTTTGCCCGGCGGGCTGATCATCCTTTGTGTCTGCTCTACATCGATTTGGATAGCTTGAAGGCTATTAACGATAGACTTGGTCATGCCGCCGGGGACACAGTCATAACTCGTTTTGCCCATATTTTGACTGAGACGTTTCGTGACTCAGATGTTATTGGCCGGATGGGTGGAGACGAATTTGTAGTTCTGACGGTCGAGGCAGCTGAAGACGACCTGATGAGCATCCAGGCCCGCTTGCAGCAGAATGTGGATGCTCATAACCGTCAAACCACACCCGGCTATGCTCTGGCTTTCAGCCTGGGCGCCATCCAGGTGAGCCTGGATTCTTCGATTACCATGGAAGAATTGCTCTCCCAGGCAGACGCAGCCATGTATAAACATAAACAAGCTAGAAGACGTCCGGTGTGATGAAAATGGGTGTCTTCGACGCAGGCTGATTAATTCCCGTGTATCCAGGGGGCCACAGATGCCAAAATAACTTTTAAATCCACGCTACGCCAGCGCAGTCTGTCGCTTCAAAACACTCATCAACTTTTTATAGCCATTTGCTTCAAACAGGTCTACGCGCTGCCAGCGACGCAGGGGCTCAGGCAGGTCGCACCTCTCCAGGCAGGCCGGGATGATGAAGGTTTCACCCTGCAGGAGCGAGTTGGCTTTTTCGATGGCGATCTTTAGCTCCTCATGGCGATAGCCTCCCTGTTTATTGAATTGCCGCGAAAGGCAAACCACCACAATGTCACTGCCCTGGATGGCCTTACGAATTTCATATTGCCAGTCCTGACCCGGGAGTATTCTTTCCCGGTCCAGCCAGGCATTTGCACCTTCTTTGACAAGACGTTGATACAGGCGCTGAACAACTTCTCTATCCCCGCGTGCATAAAGAAGAAATACCTGGAGTTGTTTTGATAGTTTCATCGATCGATCCTTTGCAATACATCAAATGCAAGCCGCTTGGCTCATCGTTCAAATAAAAACGTTTGTGATTCTTTTCAGTGATAAACAAAATGAGACCGATCTACAGAATATACAAATAATCTCATGTAGACAACTTAAATAACAATCCCCCGTCGGGGGATTTTAGAGGTGGAACTTTGGATCACCCAACGGTTGACCTAGATGTTGGAAAGGAAAAAACGATCCCCCTACTCCTGCCGGTTGTGGTCCCACCACTCGCGAAAATCCCAGTTTTTTAAGGCAAGGCGCAGCTCTTTGCTGCTGCGCAAATTGAATTTATTGAATATGCTCTGCAAATGGGTCTTCACGGTTTCAGGCGCAATGACCAGAATTTCTGCGATCTCATAATTTCGATAACCCAGACAAATCAAGGCAGCAACCTGTTGCTCGCGGCGGGAAAGTGATGACCAGCGCTCCTCCAACTCATTTTGAGTGAGGAACTGATTTAATCCAACCTTTGTAAAATCCGCAACGATGTCTTCTTCCGCACGCTTTTGCTGCCTGGCAACATCTTTGATGACCGCGATGAGTTCCTCATCCTGTAGAAAAACACGCGACTCTTCCACGGCATCTTTTTTTTGCAATAGTGTTTCGATGAGGCGCCGGAGAAGAGTCATGCTGAATATTATATTAGAACAGATGTTCTAAGTCAAGCAGGCGAAAGCAACTCCCCTGTTGTGTAAGTTTCTATGCTTCAAGCTCTACATCGATATCGTCCCCGGCCGGGACGGACTTATCCCGCGGCGTACGCCTCAACACCAAAAGCGGATCACCTCCAGCCCGGAGACTGAGTCCATGCAGGAGCAAGCCGAACTGCGAAAGAGCGAACCAGAGCAGGAAAACCGTCAGGATAATGGACGCCTGGTCAATCCATTTTGGCGCGCCTTCGATCAGCTGCTGATCCTGCTCACGCCAGCGAACCACTTTTTTTTCATAATCCTGTATGGAGGCGAGAAAACCCTGCAGGCTATCGCGCGTCTCGGTCAGGTCACCACCCAGCAGATAGGATGTATCGCTCACGAACGTGGAAGCCTGCGTTGCCAGCACCTCCACATCCGCGATCTCGGTATCCAATGCCCGGGCAGAGGAGATCAGGTCTGTCAACGATCTGTCGAATACATTCAAATCAACGCCGGGAACAAAACTGCTCACCTGGGCGAGGAGCGTTTGCAAATTTTCCAATGTAGCCCGCGCGGAGTCGATCCTGTTGCGCGTCGTTTTCAATTCGGGGAGCAACCTGTCATCCAGTGTATTTTGAATGCTATCAAAAAGATTTTCCGCGCTCTCGGATTGTTGCGTAAGTTTATCCAACGCTCCCTGGGCGGCGTCCACAATACCCAGGGCCCGTTCCAATTCCTTTTCCGAGCTTATCAGGGTGGCTTCCGCCTGCGCCAACTCGATATCGACTTCCTTTAATTGGCCGGTCACTTCGCGAGTCAGTGGCTCGTTATAGAACCAGATAGCACCCATTCCCACCACGCTCAACACCAGAAACAATACACTTAACGAGATCAATAAACCGGAAAAAATTTTGCGAACCATACCAACTCCTTATTTGAGCAGATTCAAGCATGTTCAGTTGAAAGCGCAAGCGTTGAATAAAAGTCTACCTGCTCCCCACAAAAGGGTTGTTAAAATTATACGTCAATACGCCTGCACATCCCTGAAGAAAGCATGAGAAGGAAAGCTTTTCCAAAGCAGCCCTTGGATTCCGCGCTGAAATCGCATTAATGGCTATAATTCAACTACCGGCCATTGCTACCGTTCAGGAGAACCGTTATGCTCGTCATTGTCAGTGATATTCACCTGGGGGATGGTACAACTGCCAGTTCGATTTCGCCGAGCGCGTTCCATTTATTTTCCAACCGTTTGCGCGAAACAGCCTATTACGCCTCCTTCCGCCGGGACGGGAGCTATCGCCCCATCGAAAGCCTCGACCTGCTGCTGATGGGCGACATCCTCGACCCGCTCCATTCCACCCTTTGGCTGGATACTGCACCCGGGGCGCTGACCTACACCCGGCCGTGGACCAATACCAGCAATCCAGGTTTTGCGGGGACGCTCGCAGAGACCACAAGAGCCATCTTGCGCGTCAACCAGGAGTCGCTTGAAATATTACAACGCTGTGCAAACGGCGAGATCATCCTTTTGCCGCCAGCCAATGCGCGCGGCGAACCCGACCCCGATTCAAAAGAACGCGTAGCGATCCGCGCCCGCATTCATTACATGATCGGCAACCACGATTGGTACTATCACATCCCGGGGAAGGCTTTCGATGAGATCCGCCAAACTCTCATCACCTCCCTGGGCCTGTGCAATGACATCGGTCCTTTCCCTTATGATCTGGATGAACATCCTGGCCTGCGCGAAATACTGGCATCCTACCGGGTCTTCGCCCGGCATGGTGACTATTATGACAAATTCAATTTCAACCGCGAAAAAGGACGCGATCATGCCACGCTGGGGGATGTCTTTACCATGGACGTCTGCAATCGCTTCCCGGTCGAAGTGCAGAGACGTTATGGTGATCAACTGCCGGGCGGAATCATAGAAAGCCTGCGTCAAATCACAAACGTTCGCCCGGCACTGGCAGCACCTCTCTGGATCAGCGGGCAGATCAAACGTCACGCGGGCAGCGCCGGCCTGGAAACAGAACTTAAAAAAGTGTGGGATAACCTCTGTGATGAATTCCTCCAGCTCCCTGTGGTCCGCGAAGAGGACCAGGCCTTCAAGTTCGATATCGTCGACGCCCTGCAACTGCTGCTCAAAATATCAAAGCGCACATCATTTGAAACCGTCAACGATATCGTCGTTTGGGTGCGTGACCGATTGCACGAAAACGAGCGCTCCCTAGCCGGGCATGCCTTGCAGGAACCAGCCTTCCTCGACAACTCGGCGCGTTTTATTGTGTATGGCCACACTCATCATCATGAGATTGTCGCGCTTGATTCGGACGGTGAGCCGCCCCATGAGCAAAATCAACTCTACATCAACTCCGGAACATGGCGTTCTTATTACAATCTGGCGGTGAAAGATCCTACCGAGCAAAAGTTCGTCCAGTATCAAACGCTCACTTATCTGACGTTCTACAAGGATGATGAGCGCGCCGGCCAACTCCTGGAAACGTGGTCTGGCGCTTATATTTAAAAGACGAAGCATCGCTCCACGCGCTGCGCAAGTTGATCGGCCCTCAGGCGCGGCGTCCACATCCCACTCATTGACTCTGACTTTCAATTTTCATATAATGTCGTCTTACTCACAGATCAACTGGAGGTGTGTGATCCTGTGAAATAAAAAGAGATTGGAGGTGTCTGCGCAAATTTGAGTTTGTGTCGTTTGTGATTTGTTTTTCAAAAAAAGATTCGCTCAAAGGAGAAGAGATTATGCGTAAGTTGTTCCCTGTCTTCAGTCTGCTGGTGCTCGCAAGCCTCGTGCTTGCGGCATGTGGGGCCGCCGCGACTGTTACACCTGTGACCGGAGACGTCACCCCGATTACCGAAGACGCCACCCCTATTGTTACAGAAATTCCTGCAACTGATGAAACGCCAACAGCCGTCAGTGAAGTACCGGCTGCCACGCAACCTCCCGTCGCGGGAGGTGAACGCCTGCAAGCCGTGTTGGATCGCGGCCAGGTGATCTGCGGTGTGCACGGGACGTTCCAGGGCTTTGGTTTTGTAGAGAGCGATGGCAGCTGGACCGGTTTCGATGTGGATTTCTGTCGGGCCTGGGCTGCAGCGCTCTTCAACGATGCCAATGCCGTTGAGTTCCGCGGCTTGAGCGCGCAGGAGCGCTTCACAGCCCTGCAATCCGGCGAAGTGGATGTGCTCGCCCGCAACAGCACCTGGACCTGGGCGCGCGACGTCGAACTTGGTCTCACCTTCGTCGCCGTCAATTTCTATGATGGTCAGGCGATCATGGCGCGCACGGATATTGTCAACGATCCTGCCGCCGGTCTCGAAGCGCTGGAAGGCGCGAACGTCTGCGTCCAAAGCGGGACCACCACCGAACTCAACCTTGCCGATCAATTCCGTGCAGCCGGAGTCGAATACACACCAGTCGTTTTCGAGGATCAGAACGCGGCCTTCCAGGCGTATGATGAGGGCCGTTGTGACGCCATCACCTCCGACCGCTCCCAGCTCGCCACCCAGGGCCAGGCCGTCCTCCAGAACTTTGCCGATCATGTGATCCTGGATGTAGTCATGTCGAAGGAACCGCTGGGTCCCGCCGTAGCACAGGGCGATGACCAGTGGGCAGATGCCGTTCGCTGGGTCATATTTGGAATGATCCAGGCGGAGGAACTTGGGATCACCTCTGAGAATGTGGATGACTTCCTCACCAGTGAAGATCCGGTTATCCGCCGCCTGCTGGGCGTAGAGGGTGAACTGGGTGCCATGCTGGGCTTGAGCAACGATTTCATCTACCGTGTCATCAAACTCGTTGGCAATTATGGCGAAGTGTACGACCGCAATCTTGCCACCTTCAACCTGGCACGCGGCCAGAACGAACTGTGGACGAACGGCGGCTTGATGTACGCGCCGCCCTTCCGCTAAATCGAGATTTTGAATATCGGGCGGTCCGGCTGATACCAGACCGCCCGATCCATACAATATGAACATCAAAGCACTCTGGCGTGATATCCGCTTTTTGAAAATCCTGGCACAGATGATCTTTATCATTGTGCTGGCTTTGGCTGCGGGGTATTTGTACCTGAATGTCACCACCAACCTCGCCCGCCAGGGATTAACAGTGGGCTATGGGTTCATCAAGAATCCTGCCAGTTTTGGCATCGGCGAGTCGTTCATCCCTTATCAACCTTCGGATACTTATGGGCGCGCATTGCTGGTCGGGCTGGTGAATACACTGGTGGTCAGCGCGCTTGGAATTGTGCTGACCACATTCGTGGGCGTACTGGCGGGTGTGGCACGGCTGTCGTCCAACTGGCTGATCAACAAGTTCGCCGCGGCCTACGTGGGAGTGATCCGCAATACACCGCTCCTGCTGCAGTTAATGTTTTGGTATTTCGGCGTCTTTATTCAACTGCCAGGCGTGCGGCAGGCGATCAGGTTACCCGGACCCGTTTACTTGACTCAGCGCGGTGTTTACCTGACCTGGGCAGAAGGGACGGCTACATTCCCTGCCTGGCGTATCTATCTCATCGTTGCATTTATTTCCATTTTTGTAATCTGGTTTGTATTGCGATCCATGCAAAAACGAGCTGCAGTTCCATTATCACCCTGGTGGAATCTGGCCTATCTTTTGATCCCGGCCCTGCTGATCTGGCTTGGTGCAGCCCTTCAACCCGAACCCCCGTTGCGACCCCTAATCCCCGAATTGACAGGTCTGAACTTCAGAGGTGGATTACGTCTCACACCCGAATTTGCCACTCTGGTTTTTGGACTCGTGATTTATACCGGAGCATTCATTGCAGAGATCGTGCGTGGGGGAATCCAGGCGGTGGCAAAGGGACAAGTCGAGGCGGCGCGGTCGCTTGGACTGACGACCGGCCAGGCACTGCGATTGATCGTTTTTCCACAGGCATTGCGCATCATGATCCCGCCGGTCACAAGTCAATATTTGAACCTCGCCAAGAATTCATCCCTCGCGATTGCCATTGGGTATCCCGATCTGTTCAGCGTCGCAGGGACAACATTCAACAACACCGGTGCAGCCATTGAGATCATTACGATCATGATGTTAAGTTACCTGAGCATTAGCCTGTTTACATCTCTCCTGATGAACATCTATAACAGCCGCATTCAACTGGTGGAGCGTTGACATGGCCGTGGTTGCAGTGAAACCCCCCGTTCTCAGCATTGGACCATTGGCATGGATCCGAAAAAATCTCTTCAGCACCTGGTATAACGTCGGACTGACGCTGCTTGCCATCTGGTTGCTGTATGCACTTCTCAAACCAGCCATCCAATGGGGAGCCACGGAAGCGCGCTGGGGAGTGATCGAAGCGAACCTGACACTCTTCATGGTCGGGCAATATCCACGCAGCCAAATCGGGCGCGTCTGGCTCACGGTCTTTGTCCTGGCAGGATTAATCGGACTTTCATGGGGTGTCTGGAAGAATGCAGCGCGCGGCTTTGCATTGATCGCGCTCAGCGCGGGCGCGGCATTCACATTGATCGCCCTGCTCTATCGGTGGGATGTCTGGACGCAATGGCTGATCGCAGAAGCGATCCTCCTGATCTTTTATTTCATCGGGCTCTATCTGCCGCGCGGCGCGCTCATGGCTGGATTGGCGTGGTTTCTATATTTTCCATTTATTTTCCTGGTGATCGCGGGAAGCAAATACATCGCGGCGCTGCCACCTGTTCCGTCAAACCTCTGGGGTGGTCTGCTTCTCACCCTGCTGCTGACCGTTGTCGGCAACTTTGGCGCCCTTCCGCTTGGCATTTTACTGGCGCTCGGCCGGCGCAGCAGACTTCCCGTCATTCGATACTTCAGTATTGGCTATATTGAGCTTGTTCGCGGGGTCCCGCTGATCACCATCCTCTATAT
>Ga0105104_10000924_pt1 | contig 22813 bp, 21 predicted proteins | sample PPLLaktember2015_3_FD_87034 | JGI IMG/M metagenome (GOLD analysis project Ga0105104, IMG submission 87034) | Freshwater sediment microbial communities from Prairie Pothole Lake near Jamestown, North Dakota, USA - PPLs Lake P7 Core (6) Depth... | ecosystem: Environmental > Aquatic > Freshwater >... | reverse complement strand
CTGGATCGACTTGTGAAATTCAAGATTTTTTAACAGCTCCTCAACCTGAGGCGCTTCGGATATTTCTTCTTTCAGTGATTTTTTTATAAACGTGCCTGTTTTAGACATCAAGCGGTTCCTTGCCGTCAACTTAAAAAAATAATCTCTTTTGTTATTTAGCAAGGGATGTGCCGAAACAAAATAAATATATAATGTTTATTGATAATAGGCAGTTACGGTGATAAAGAGGGATGAAGGCACAAAGAAGCATGTCAGGCTGGATGATTCATTTTGACCCCGGAATCTGTTTTGCGAGATAAATCAAAGATTATAGGACTTAACTTTTCTTTTCAGCGTGGAAAGGGAGATGCCCAGCGCTTTCGCGGATTGCGAATAATTGCCATTAAATTTTTTCAGCGCCCGGCTGATGCAGTTTATTTCAGTGGTTTCAAGCGGACATATTTCTTCATTATCCGGAACGGCTGGAGCAGCATGCGAATAAGAGGTCATATTGTTTCTCAAAAGCAGCGACGGCTTGAGAGGCTGACCTCGCTGTATGATCAGGGATCGCTCAATCACATTTTTCAATTCACGCACATTGCCCGGCCATTCATATTCCATCAGCTTTCCCAGTTCCAAATCGCTCAGGCGGATACTGGCATCCCGGGACATTTTTCCAATGAAATATTCACAAAGCTTGGGAATGTCATTTTTTCTTTCGCGAAGCGGCGGAATGTGGATTCGAATGACGCTGAGACGATAGTAGAGATCGTTGCGAAACGTTTTTTCCTTTATGGCTGCTTCCAGGTCATTGTTGGCAGCGGCGATAATGCGTACGTTGATTGGTTTCACGGTTTCGCTGCCGATGCGCCTGATTTTCTTCTCTTCCAGAACACCCAGCAGTTTGGATTGAAGATGGATCGGCATGGAGCCGATTTCATCCAGCATAAGGGTCCCCCCCTCAGCCAGTTCGAAAATACCCTTGCGCGTGGAACTTGCCCCTGTAAAGGCGCCTTTTTCGGAGCCGAATAATTCCGCCTCAATGAGATTCTCGGGAAAGGCGGCGCAATTGGCCGTAAGGAAAAGTTTTGTCGGCAGGTCGCTTTTAAAATGAATGGCGCGTGCCACAACATTTTTGCCCGTTCCGGTTTCTCCGGTGATGAGAACAGGCGCGTCGGTGTCCGCCGCAAGATCAATAGTACGGATGATTTCATCAAATATACCGTGACCGGCAATTAGTTCGTATTCTACAGTGTCTTTCGTATTCTGGTAGTCCTGGATTTGCTCCGTTTTCTCCAGTTCCTGTGTGCGGAAAGCCTGTTTGATGGTCAGCTCCAGTTCAGCCATTTCAAAGGGCTTGGAAAGATAGTCATGAGCACCAACCTTGATGGCTTCGATGGCATTGTTGAAGCTCGGGTAGGCCGTGACAAAGATGATTTTCGTCTGCTCATTTTGTTTCAGAATGGCGGGACAAAGTGTTATGCCTTCTGTATCTGGAAGCTTTTGATCAAGAATAACCACATCAATTTTGGTTTCTGTACAGAGTTTCAGGCCGTCTTTGCCTGTATTGGCCATCAGCACATCTGTTTTATCGTCGGTCAGCAGATCGTGCACGGACTCACAGAAAATATCATTGTCGTCAATAATAAGGATTCTTCTTTTGACTTTCATCATGCGTTACGGGCACCTTCGGGAATAACGATGGTCACGCTGGTCCCTTTATCTTTTGTGCTTTTAATTTCCATGTTTCCCTTCATCAGCGTTACCATTTTCAATGTAATCATCAAGCCCAGACCCGTCCCGCGGGTTTTTGTCGTATAGAAGGGTTTGAAAAGATTGGCCTGCGCCTCTTTTGACATGCCGCAGCCGTTGTCTTCGACAATAATTGCAACCAGTTCATCCTGTTTCATCACCCGAACATTAATTTTCTTATTCGTTTGATCTTCAAGGGCATCCGATGCGTTGGTAATCAAATTCAGCAAAACCTGGTGGAGAAGGCGAGGGTCGGCCCTGACGCTTGTTACATTCGAATCGACGATTTTACTGATTTCGATGCCGGATTGATAAAGGTCATTGCGTACCAGCGCAATAAAACGAACCAGGAAATCATCGATATGTATATCTTGAATTTCAGGCTTTTCAAAGATGCTGAAACTCTTGAGCGCCCTGAGGAGAAACTCGACACGGGATATTTCCGTCATGGCACGGTCGACATACTTTTCGACAGTTTCGGGAGAGTATTCAACGAGATTCCTTTTCAAGACACTTAGCGTCATTTTGATGGAATTGATCGGATTGCCCAGTTCATGACGTATGCCGGAAAACACAAAGCTGATGTTATCCATTGAATTGACCGCTTCAGCGATAGACTCCAGGCGGCTTCTTTCGGTGATATCGCGGATGATGATCCAGATGAAGTTGTCTGCAATCATGTATGGCGTATAGCCCAGCAGGCGGTTTTTAAAGCGCAATGTATAATTTTTTCCGAAAATTTCTTTTTCGGGTTTGCTGCCGTAGTCTGTTAAAAGCAAAGACAGGAGATTGCGATAGTCCAATAAATTCTGATTTTGCTGGAAAATCTCTATAGCAAATTTGTTTTTGAAGATGAGTTCTCTTGTTTTCACATCCAGAATGACAATGCCCAGATCAATCGTCTCCATAATACTGGCATATAAAGAGTTCTCCAAATGATTTTCCGAATGGGCCATATTAAAATTTTCTATTGCGGCGTCATGCATAATGTGAATATAATCTCTATAAATAAAAAGATATTAAAACATAGAATCATTATAATACTTTTCAAGCTTTGATATAAATAATTACCTGTATTGTCAAGGATATTTTCGTGCAGACATTGAAGCGAATGATGCTGATTTTAGTGACAGCCGCGATGGTACTTGCTGCCGGAATGTTTTTCGCTCCGAGATTCTTAGCTTATTCGACAAACTACACAAAAGCGGATGCCGTCGTAATTTTACTGGGGCCCGTATTTAACGATCGTGAGAGGCATGCGCGGGATCTGATTGAAAAGGGGATGGCGGATTATCTCATCATCCCGGCTTACAATAAAACATTGCACCTGGATCAGAAAACGTTAAAATCCCTTCCGGACAATCCGGACAAAAAAAATATCAACTCAAATAGCAAACCGGTCATGCCGGAATATTACGAAGACACTCATCTTGAACTGATTGAAGCAAAAAAGACAATGAAGCGGCATGGACTGAAGTCAGCAATTTTTGTCAGCTCTCCCTATCACATGCGGCGCATTCAAATCATGGTCAATAAAGAATTTGACCATTCATCCGAATATTATTTTTCGCCGACGCCTTTCGAAAAAGCCCCGTTAAACGCCTGGGAATTAAAGGCGTCCGACTGGAAAAAAGTGCGCAGAGAATACGTCAAGATTCTATGGTTTGTGATCTATTCCCCTTGGACACGGGAGGAAACGGCCGGTTAGTGTTTAATTATCCGGCTTAAGGTAGGGCAGGGCCAGTTGCACTTTTTTCAGGGCCTGCTTTTCAATCTGGCGGGCGCGTTCGCGGGTGATGTTGTATTTATCACCGATTTCCTGAAGCGTCAGCGGGTCATCCGCCATGATTCGGTGCTGGATGATAAAGCTTTCCCTTTCACTGAGATTGGCCAGCGCGCCGGCGATGTCACGCTTGACCAGGCTTCTCTCCTCATTCTTTATCAGGGATACTTCCTGATTATCACCGTCGTGTGTGAGAAAATCAAGATGCGATGTTTCACCGTCATCATTGATGAATTCGTTTAGTGATAAGTCGCGCGAGCCCATACGCAGATCCATCTCGGCGACCTCGGAACCCTTCACACCCAGTGATTCCGCGATTTCACTGAATTCGGGGTTCTTTTTTGAAATGGTTTCCAGTTCTTTTTTTGCCTGGCTTAATTTGAAGAAGAGTTTTCTTTGCGCCTGGGTCGTGCCGATTTTCACGATGCTCCAGGATTTGATCAGGTAATTCTGGATATAGGCGCGAATCCACCACACCGCGTAGGAGATCAGGCGGTAGCCCTTATAGGGGTCGAATTTTTTTACGGCATGAATCAGACCAATGTTGCCTTCCTGGATCAAATCGGCCAGTTTGAAACCGTAATTCCGATATTCATGGGCTATTTTGACAACAAAACGCAGATTGGAGACGATCAATTTTTCCGCGGCCTCCATATCATTGTATTTCTTGAGCTGCACGGCGAGTTTGAATTCTTCTTCGGGAGACAGGAGCGGAAAGCGGTTGATCTCGGTAATATAGATGTCAAGAGTGCCTGTAACGATCGGTAACTTCAACGTCGGGGTCTCCTCAATGAATTTATCATTTCATGTATCTATCGAAGAGTGTTTTTCCGGTCAAGAAAATTATTCAAATAACAGGTGTCTTGACAGGCAAACCATGAATGTTTATTGTATGGAAAAGCAATCTAAGGAATTGAAATGAAATCAGTTAACAGGGTGATGATCGAATCGGCTGTCAAAATGGCCAGAGATGTCAAAGCCGGCATTGTCCTGCTTTGCACTGATGTGAAAAGGGAATTCATGGAACTGCCGGAAGATATAAAAAAATCCATCCATTTTATTCTGGTCACGCAGGGAAATGAAAAACTGCCGGAACCGCTGGCAAAATTTGTGAGAAAATTGGATGTTCCCAATGTGAATCTAACACGCACGGGAAAAATCAAGATCGCGATAGCCAAAGGTATTGTATCCGGTCTTCTCAAGAAAAATGACAAAATCATCTGTCTTTCCGGCGTGCCGAAATTCGGTTATGCAGACAGCATTTTCTTTATAGATGTTGGAAAAGAGTTCGAAATCCTGACATACGATTTTATCAGCGATGTTGTGGAAGCTGTTGAGCCTGAAGTTTTTAATGCGGTTTTGAATATTGCCTGTGAACTGGCCGCGCAGGGCAGGGAAAGCCGGAAGGTCGGCACGATCTTTGTCCTCGGTGATGATGAAAAAGTTATGCAGTTGTCGAGGCAAATGATCATGAATCCGTTTCAGGGATATCCGGAAGATGATCGCAATATTCTCAATCCGGATCTGGAAGAAACCATCAAGGAATATTCTTCCATCGACGGCGCCTTTGTGATCAAGTTCAACGGTGTCATCGTGACGGCGGGCCGGCATTTGAACGCAGCGCTCGAAAGCAAGGATTTCCCGTCCGGGTTGGGCAGCCGTCACATTGCAGCGGCGGGCATCACCAACGTAACCAAAGCCGTGGCGATCGTTGTTTCCCAATCCACGGGTGACGTCAGCGTATTCAAAAACGGCAGGTTTTTTGTGACTATTGAAAAACCGGTAGAGTAGGGAGAGGGAAATATGAGATTTGATAAATTCACCTTGAAAGTACAGGAAGCGCTTCAGGAAGCGCAGTCGCTGGCGGGGTCGCTGGGGCACCAGTCGATCGAGCCGGAGCATCTGCTCGTCTGTTTTCTGCAGCAGGAAGAAAGCATCGCCGCCGCCATCCTGAACAAATTAAATGCATCGCCCCAAAAGATAGAGCAGGAGCTGAATCATTATCTGAAAAAACAGCCGAGTGTTCATGGTGCGGGCTCAGGTCAGGCTTATCTGAGCGGCAGGCTCAACAAGCTGTTTGATAAGGCGACGACCGAGGCGGCGCAGCTCAAGGACGAATATGTCAGCGCAGAGCATGTGCTGGTTGTCATTGCTGAAGAAAAAGAGGGCCAGGCGGGTAAAATCCTGCGCCAGGCGGGGATTACGAGGGACAGTATATTCAAAGTTCTTGTCGATATCCGCGGTAACCAGCGTGTCACCGATCCGAATCCGGAAGGCAAGTATCAGGCCCTGGAGCGGTATGCCCGGGACTTCAATGAAATGGCCCGCAAAGGTTCCTTTGATCCGGTCATCGGCCGGGACGAAGAAATACGCCGCGTCATGCAGGTTCTTTCACGGCGTACGAAGAACAATCCCGTGCTCATTGGCGAACCGGGTGTCGGCAAGACAGCCATTGTGGAAGGTCTCGCCCAGCGCATTGTGAACGGGGACGTGCCGGAAAGCCTCAAAAACAAACGCGTCATCGGTCTGGATATCGGCGCTTTGATTGCAGGGGCGAAATACCGCGGCGAATTCGAAGAAAGGCTCAAAGCGGTCCTGAAGGAAGTCACCAGCGCGGAAGGAGAGATCATTCTTTTTATCGACGAACTTCATACGATGGTCGGTGCCGGTGCGTCGGAAGGTTCGATGGATGCCTCCAACATGCTCAAACCGGCGCTGGCCAGAGGTGAATTGCGCTGTGTGGGAGCGACGACGCTTAATGAATACCGCAAATACATTGAAAAGGATGCTGCCCTGGAGAGACGTTTCCAGCCGATTCTGGTCAAGGAACCGACCGTTGAGGATACGATTGCCATTTTGCGCGGGTTGAAAGAGCGGTATGAAGTGCATCACGGCGTCCGCATCAAGGATTCCGCCATTGTGGCTGCCGCCACATTGTCGCACCGGTATATCTCCGACCGGTTTTTGCCGGACAAGGCGGTGGACCTGATCGATGAAGCCTCCTCCCGTTTGAGGATCGAACTTGACTCCATGCCGTCGGAAATCGATACGATTGACCGGAAAATCATTCAGCTGGAAATTGAAAAACAGTCCCTGAAAAAAGATACGGACAAGGCCGCGAAAGAGAGGCGCGACAAGATCGAAAAGGAACTGGCCGAACTCAAATCCAGCATGGATCAGATGAAGGTGCACTGGTCGGCGGAGAAGGATGTCATTAAAAAAATTCAGCAGATCAAAAGCCGGGTGGAAGCGCTGAAAATTGAGGAAGCGAGCGCGCAGCGTGAAGGCAATCTTGCCCGCGCCGCGGAAATCCGCTATGGCAAGTTGGTAGAACTCGATCGCGAACTTCAGGAGCATCAGAAAAAACTTGAGGATGTCCAGAAAAACAACCAGATGCTGAAAGAAGAAGTAGATGCCGAAGATGTGGCGGAAGTGGTTTCCAGCTGGACGGGCATTCCGCTTTCTCGCATGATGGAAAGCGATGTGCAGAAACTGATCCACATGGATGAACGATTGAAGATGCGCGTAATCGGGCAGGATGACGGCATACAGGCCGTGTCCTCCGCTCTGAGAAGGGCACGCTCGGGTCTGCAGGATCCAAACCGCCCGATCGGATCGTTCATCTTCCTGGGACCCACCGGTGTCGGCAAAACCGAACTGGCCCGTGCTCTGGCGGAGTTCATGTTCGACAATGAACAGGCGATGATCCGCATCGATATGTCCGAGTATATGGAAAAACATGCGGTAGCCCGCCTGATCGGTGCTCCCCCGGGTTATGTCGGATATGATGAGGGCGGTTACCTGACCGAATCCGTCAGGCGCAAACCTTATTCTGTTCTGCTTTTTGATGAAATTGAGAAAGCGCATCCGGATGTTTTCAACATTCTGTTGCAGATTCTCGACGACGGCAGGCTAACCGACGGGCATGGCCGTACGGTGGATTTCAAGAACACCGTCGTAATAATGACGTCCAACGTGGGCAGCCAGTCGATTCAGGATCCGTCTCTTGATGACGCGGAAAAACAAAACCGTTCCATGGAAGTGCTGCGTGCGACGTTTAAACCTGAATTTTTAAACCGCATCGATGATATCATTATGTTCCATGCGTTGAAGCTGGAAGACATTCATAGAATCGTCGATATTCAACTGGGGTTGATCGACAGGCGGCTTAAAGAACGCAAGCTCAGCATCGAATTGACAGACGCGGCCAAAAAATATATAGCCGAACAGGGATACAGCCCGGTTTACGGAGCGAGGCCGCTCAAGCGTTCTTTGCAGAAGCTGATTTTAGATCCATTGGCGCTGGATATCCTGTCCGGAAAGTTTTCTGAAGGAGACCACATTGTCATCGGGGTTTCCAAGGGGGAAATCACATTTAGCAAAAAATAGACTGTAGGCTGTTAGGTTGTAGTTACTGAGTGGCTAACAGCCTACAGTCTAATAATCTATTTAGGGGGGAACTATGGCAGAAGAGAAGAAAGGCGAAGGATTTGTGATTAAAGACAGGCGTTTCTCCGACGAACCGGAAAAGAAGGAAGACGATGCGTCGGCAAGTGAAACACCTGTACAAGACGATTTAAAAACCGCGACAGATGAACATTTTGACTATCCGCCGGTAAATTTTACAAACTTTGTCATATCGCTCAGCACATCCGCGCTGTTTCATTTTGGCGATTTTCCTGAAAGTGAAGGGGGCAAAGCAGAGAAAAACCTGCCGGCAGTGAAGCAGACCATTGATATTCTGGATATGCTAAATGAAAAAACAAAAGGCAATCTTGACCAGAATGAAGATAATTTAATTAAAGGCGTCTTATATGAGCTGAAAATGCGCTATGTTAAAGAAAAAGCCTGAAATATTCAGGAAAGCGCCTGCCAAGATCAACCTTTCATTGCGTGTTCTGCGGAAGCGTCCGGACGGTTATCATGATCTGGCTTCCGTGATGCAGAAGATATCCATCTATGATGAGTTAACGTTTTCTCTGTGTACCGGGGGGATAACGCTTGATTGTCCGGGAGCCGATCTCCCGACCAACGAAAAAAACCTGGTTTACCGTGCCGCCCGTGCGATTTTTCAGCATACAGGTTATACGGGCGGTGTTGAAATCGTTTTGAATAAAAGAATCCCTTCCGCTGCAGGTCTGGGAGGAGGGAGTTCGGATGCCGCCACTACGCTGACAACTTTAAATGACTTGTGTTCACTGAACGTGAGTCAGTCCGACCTGATGAAAATTGGGGCAAAGCTGGGTGCGGATGTTCCTTTTTTTGTTTTCGGGCACCGGGCATTTGCCACCGGCATTGGAGACGAGCTTCAAATCCTGCCCGATTTTCCTCCTTTACACATCGTTTTAATCAAACCTGCCTTTGAGCTTTCCACAAAAAAGGTTTACGAAAACCTTAATTTAGCATTGACAAAGAAAAAAAATAATTATAGTATTCCGCGGTTTTACGCACTAGATGACGTAATTCGGGAATTGCATAATGATTTAGAAGCAGTATCGTTTCGGATGCATCCCCAATTGAATACATTTAAGCAATTGCTGTTGGATGAAGGCGCCCTCGGTGCATTGATGTCGGGCAGTGGTCCTACACTTTTTGGCATTTTTGCCGATGAAAGATCGGCGAAACAAGCGCAGGATGCTATTTTGAAAAGAGTTTCCGGAGAATGTCTGGTTTTCTTTGCCCAATCACTGTAGCAGCTGTTTTCATTCGGAATTACATTTAATAGAGAGACGATGGGGCGTCGTCAAGCGGTAAGACACAGGACTTTGATTCCTGCATTCGGAGGTTCGATCCCTCCCGCCCCAGCCAGTTCAAGATTGCGGAGAAATAATTAAATGTTAGAAAGAATCAGGGTTTTTTCCGGCAACGCCAATGTTCCTCTGGCGCAAAAAATATGTCAGAAATTAGGCGTGTCCCTGGGGCAGGCCAACGTCACAACCTTCAGCGATGGAGAAACGCGTGTCGAGATTAATGAAAATGTCCGCGGGATGGATGTTTTCATCATTCAATCCACCTGCACACCGGTGAATGTCACCTTGATGGAACTGCTGATCATGATCGATGCCATGAAAAGGGCGTCGGCTGACCGGATTACGGCCGTTGTGCCTTATTACGGATATGCCAGGCAGGACAGAAAAGTTGCTCCCCGCGCTCCGATTTCCGCAAAGCTGGTGGCTGATCTGATAACGACCGCAGGCGCCCAACGCCTTTTATCCATGGATCTCCATGCGGGTCAGATTCAGGGATTCTTCAACATTCCCGTGGACAATCTTTTCGCCACGCCGGTTTTGATTGATTACATGAAAAAAAATTATCAGGATGACACAGTGGTTGTTTCGCCGGATACGGGCGGCGTGGAAAGGGCCCGGGCTTTCGGAAAAAGGCTGGGGGCATCTCTGGCGATTATCGATAAAAGACGGGAAGGGCCAAACGAAGCCCAGGTGATGAACATTATCGGTAATATTAAGGGGAAGAGGGTCATTATTCTGGATGATATGGTCGATACGGCAGGAACCGTTGTTCAGGCGGCAAATGCTCTTACCGAAGCCGGCGCTCTCGAAGTATCTGTCTGCTGTACACATCCGGTTTTATCCGGTCCGGCTGTTGAACGAATCGAAAGCTCCAATATCAAGGAATTTATTGTTACCGATACAATTCCGTTGAGCGAAAAGGCGGCCAGTTGCAAAAGAATGAAAATATTGTCGGTGTCCGGCCTGTTATCCGAAGCTGTGCGCCGTATATACTATAACGATTCAGTAAGCTCATTATTTATTTAGGAGGAGAGGGGTAAATGGAAATAACCGATTTGACGGCACAAGTCCGTGGAGAACAGAAGAAAGGTCCAGCCCGCCGGTTCAGGCAGCAGGGATTAGTGCCGGCTATTTTTTATGGCGGCAACACAGATAATATACAGTTGACCGTGAAAAGCGCTGACCTGGTGAAACTGCATAAGGAAAAGAAAGATCACGCCTTTATCAAGCTGATTATCGATGATGGCGGCAAGAAAATAGAGAAGCTTTCCCTGATCAAGGAATTGCAGATTCAGCCCTTGACCGGGAAATTATATCATGTGGATTTTTACGAAGTGGACATGAAAAAGAAGCTCGTGTTCGACGTCTCCCTGAACTTTATCGGCAAGGCGATTGGCGTCGAGAATGGCGGTGAATTGCAGCACATCAAGCGTGAAGTCAAAGTTTTATGTCTACCGTCGGATCTACCCGATCATATCGATGTGGACATTACAGCCATCGAGATTGGTCATTCTATTAAAGTTAAGGATATTCAGATTCCTGAAAACCTGACCCATCTGGATCCTCCGGAGGCCGCGGTTGTATCGGTCGCCGCTGTCAAGGTTGTGAAGGTTGAAGCCGCCGTTGAAGAAGCTCCGGCGGAAGGTGCAGCGGCTGCCGCGACTGAGCCTGCCAAAGATGAGAAGAAAGAAAAGGAAAAATAAAGCTAAGCGAGATCCGGGCGGTAGATCATGCTTCCCTCTGCTTTGAAAAAATTATTTTTTCGCTTTCGAAAAGAGGGGGAGCAGATGGCGAATCTTATTGTCGGCCTGGGAAATCCGGGTAAACGCTTCGAAGCGACAAGGCACAATATCGGCTTCATGGTGCTGGACAAACTCGCCGCAGAGTGGGAAGTAGAGCTAAAACATAAAAGTTTCAATGCATTATGGGGCAAAAGAACCATCGCCGGAAACAATCTTCTTTTGGCCAAGCCTCAAACATTCATGAATTTGAGTGGTACTGCGGTCAGGCAGTTGCAGTCGTTCTTTAAAACGGATATCAGCAATCTCATCGTTATTCACGATGATCTCGACCTGCCTTTCGGGGCGATCCGCCTCAAATCTGGCGGGGGGACTGCCGGTCATAAAGGGCTGGCATCTATCGAGTCTAACTTGGGAACTTCCGGTTTCATACGGGTAAGACTGGGTATTGGCAAACCAGTTGACAAATCCCGAATAGAGGGTTATGTGTTGGAACCCTTCCGGAAGGAAGAACAGGAAGTGTTGTCGGAATTGCTGCAATGGGCAGCCGACGCGAGCGCTGAAATCGTATTGAATGGTCTGCAGAAAGCGATAAGCAAGTACCAGACAAAAAATATAAATATTTTGAAAAAGGAGGAATAGTTAATGTTTAGAAACAGAACAAGTATTTGGACATTTTTACTGAGCACTTTGATGATCCTGCTCGCTGCCGGCGCCGCTTTTGCCGGTGAGGCGGACATCAAGGTTCCCGATTTGACCCAGGTTTCATTTATGGGTGGGGCCCTTGCCGGGTTGACCATTCTTAATGTCGGGTTGTTGATCTGCGTAATTGGAATGGGATTCGGCGTCATGCAATACATTCAAACGAAGAACCTTCCCGCTCACAAGGCCATGTTGGATGTTTCCCAGACGATTTGGGAAACCTGCAAAACCTATCTTTTTCAGCAGGGCAAATTCCTCATCGCGCTGTGGATTCTGATCGCTATCTGCATGATTTACTATTTTGGCGTTCTGTCCGGAATGCCCGCAGGAGAAATCGGGATCATTCTGGTCTGCTCGATTCTGGGTATCCTGGGTTCCTATGTTGTGGCCTGGTTCGGTATCCGGATCAACACCGTTGCCAACTCCCGCGCCGCCTTTGCTTCACTCAGTGGCGAGCCTCTGAACATCGTGAACATCTGTCTGCGTTCCGGTATGAGCGTTGGCCTTCTGCTGGTCAGCATCGAACTGTTCTTCATGATCATCATCCTGGCCTATATTCCGAAAGAATTGGCCGGTCCCTGCTTCATTGGTTTCGCTATCGGTGAATCGCTGGGTGCTTCCGCTCTGCGTATCTGCGGTGGTATCTTTACAAAGATTGCCGACATCGGTTCCGACTTGATGAAGATCGTTTTCCATCTTCCCGAAGATGATCCGAAAAACCCCGGTGTTATCGCCGACTGTACGGGCGACAACGCGGGGGACAGCGTCGGCCCCACGGCGGACGGTTTTGAAACCTACGGTGTTACCGGTGTTGCTCTGATTGCTTTCCTTGCGCTTGCTCTGGCAGGAAACCCCGAAATGGGAGGCAAACTGATTGTCTGGATTTTTGCCATGAGAATCCTCATGATCCTCACCTCACTGCTTTCTTATTTTGTCAACAACGGCATCAGCACCGCTGCGTTCAAGGGGAAGAAAGACTTTAACTTTGAACATCCGTTAACCTATCTGGTTTGGATTACCTCGATTGTTTCTATCGCGGTTACCTTTGTTGCCAGCTACCTTCTGCTGGGTTCCGACCTTGCACCTCAGTATGTTGACTTGTGGTGGGCACTGGCGCTGATCATCAGCTGCGGAACCATTGCCGGCGCGCTGATTCCGGAATTCACCAAAATATTCACCAGTACGTCTTCACGTCACTGCGAAGAAGTTGTCAATGCTTCCAAGCAGGGCGGTCCTTCGCTGAACATTCTGTCCGGCTTAGTTGCCGGCAACTTCTCCGCTTTCTGGATAGGCCTGGTAATCGCGTTTTTGATGTTTATGGCTTACCTGGTATCCCAAAACGCCTCCGTCATGGCCCTGATGCCGCCCGCATTTACTTTTGCGGCACCGGTGTTTGCCTTCGGTCTGGTGGCTTTCGGTTTCCTGGGCATGGGCCCTGTGACCATCGCGGTCGACAGCTTTGGTCCGGTTTCCGACAACGCTCAATCGATTTACGAATTGTCCCTGATTGAATCTCGCGCTGACGCGAAAGACGTTGTGAAAAAAGAATATGGAATTGTTCCTGATTTTGAGTTGGCCAAGCACTTCCTGGAATCCGCTGACGGTGCGGGAAATACCTTCAAAGCAACAGCCAAGCCCGTGTTGATCGGCACCGCCGTTGTCGGCGCCACCACCATGGTGTTCGGCATCATCATTCTGCTCGAAGGTCTCTTCGGCAATGTTGTGGCTAAATTGTCCCTGGTTCAGCCGGAAATCATTCTGGGCCTGATCATGGGCGGCGCGGTCATTTACTGGTTCACCGGCGCTTCCATCCAGGCCGTTACCACCGGTTCCTACCAGGCCGTTGTGTTCATCAAGAAAAACATCAACCTGGATAAGAAAGAAGCCTCGATTGAAGACTCCAAGAAAGTTGTTCAGATCTGCACCCAGTATGCTCAGAAGGGTATGATCAACATTTTCATCGTGATCTTCTTCATGTGTCTGGCGCTGGCCTTCTTTAACCCCTACTTCTTCATCGGTTATCTGATCGGCATCGCTTTCTTCGGTCTGTTCCAGGCAATCTTCATGGCCAATGCCGGCGGTTGCTGGGATAACGGCAAGAAGATTGTTGAAGTTGACCTCAAGATGAAAAATACCCCGCTGCATGAAGCCAGCGTTGTCGGCGACACCGTCGGCGACCCCTTCAAGGATACATCTTCCGTGTCTCTGAACCCGGTCATCAAATTCACGACCCTGTTCGGTCTGTTGGCAACGGAAATCGCAGTGACCATGACGAACCAGAATGCAAAGTACGCTATATCCGCCGTCTGCTTCGTGATCGCCCTGGTTTTCGTATACCGTTCCTTCTACAGTATGCGGATTTCTGAAGAAAAGCTGGGATAAAAAGAAGTCGTTTAACCCTTAAACTAAAAAGGCGCTCCCGAAACGGAGCGCCTTTTTTTATTAGCAATATTACATTTTGCGGCTGTCGTAAGCCCAGTGCAGCAGTGCCTGACGCTGTCTACGCCGGCAGTGAAGATCGCCTGCCGGACAATGTATGCGGAGTTGCGCGATGTGTCGCCGCATGGCTTTCCAGCGCTTGATCTGCCTTTCATCGTCCGGGCAGCGCCGGCCCAGGTAGTAGCGGCAATACCATTGAAACCAGCCTCGAGGGTCGTCGGGATAGATCCAGCCTTTTGAAATCCAGTAGGAGAGTGGCTTGGACGCGTTAACCCCGAAACAGTTGAGTTTCGGATCGTGACGTTCGGGGCAAAGTTTGGCTTTGGCAAACCAGGAGGGGGGGAATTCACTGCAGCAGTCGGTCATGTATTTCCCGCCGAAGACACCCATTTCCAGCATTTGTTTCGGTGTCAGTTCCGGCCGGAATTCGGAGTCGAAATCTCTGCCGGCAGGGCTGGTCAGAAAGTAACGGTAGCCTTTCTGCATCCGGTCATTGACGATGATTTCTTTGTGCTTCATGACCGCCGCCTCTATCGTAAAAAAAGAGTTCTGATGAGAATTGACACGTCAGATACGTTCAATCCTTCACTGTGGGTGTGCATCCGGACGAGCCAGGTTTTCAAAGGTAGTGAACTTATCCAGAAAGGCGAGTTTCACGGCTCCGGTGGGGCCGTTGCGCTGTTTGCCGATGATGATTTCGGCAATGCCTTTATCAGGGTTATCATCGGATTTGTTGTAAACTTCATCCCGGTAGATAAAGGCGATCACGTCCGCGTCCTGCTCGATGGCGCCTGATTCGCGCAAATCCGCCATTTGCGGACGGCGGTTTGGACGGTCTTCCACTTTCCGGTTGAGCTGGGACAAAGCGATCACAGGAACTTTGAGTTCTTTGGCCAGCGCTTTGAGCGAACGGCTGATTTCCGATATTTCCTGTTCGCGGGAATTTGAATAACCACCGGCACGCATCAATTGAATATAGTCCACGACAATCAATCCGAGGCCCGATTCTGCTTTCAGCCGGCGTGATTTTGCTTTCATTTCCAGAACGGTAATGGCGGGCGTATCGTCGATAAAAAGTGGCGCTTCGGAAAGCCGGCCCGCTGCAGTTGTCAGTTTGGGCCAATCGGTTTCCCCTAAATAGCCTTTGCGAATCCGCCCCGAATCGACTTTTGCCTCGGAGGAGAGCATTCTGAATGCCAATTGCTCCTTGGACATTTCCAGTGAAAAAATCGCAACGGGTGTCTGGGTTTCCAGCGCGGCAAACTGAGCGATATTGAGCGCGAATGCGGTTTTTCCCATGCTGGGGCGCCCGGCGATAATGATCAGGTCGGAATTTTGCAAACCCGACGTCATGTCATCGATTTTTTCAAACCCGGTAGCCACGCCGGTGATCAGTGCCTTGCGGGCAAAGAGGTCTTCGATGGCCTTGAAACTTTCCCTGACGATATTTTTAATAGGGTAGAAAGAAGTCCGGACTTTATTTTCGGATATTTCAAAAATCCTGTGCTCCGCTTTATCCAATACCTGATCAACATCGGAGCCGGTTTCATAGCAGCTGTTGATGATTTCGGTGGCTGAACCGATCAGCCCGCGTAGAATCGCTTTTTCTTTGACAATCTTGGCGTAGTTGGACACGTTGGCGGCGGAGGGGACATTATCCACCAGTGAAGCAAGGTAAGCGGTGCCGCCCACCGAATCCAGAATGTTCCTGTCTTTGAGGGCATTGCTTAACGTAATCAGGTCAACAGGCTCATTTTTATCGGCAAGCTCGGAGACGACGGAAAAAATTTTCCGGTGCGCTTCACTATAGAAATCATTCGGGTTGAGAATTTCCTGTGCAGCGTTAATGGCATGATTTTCCAGCAGGATGCTGCCCAGAATGGATTGCTCCGCTTCGGTATTCTGCGGAGGAAGTTTATATAATGCAGGATCAATATCTTTCATGATTCTTCGCCGACAACATTCACTTTCAGTTCCGTTTCGATACCCGGTGCCAGCTTGATTTTCACTTTAAACTCGCCCAGTGATTTGATCTGTTCATCATGAACGATCATTTTACGGTCGATGTCGAAGCCTTTTTCCTTGAGAGCCACTTCGATATCTTTGGATGTGACTGAACCGAAGATCTTATGCTGATCTCCCACTTTTCTGGGTAACGTCAGCGTAACCTGAGCCAGACGGGCAGCCAGTTCCTGCGCGCCGGCTTTTTCTTTTTGCGTCTTTTGCAGAATATTCTTTTTTTCAAATTCAAAGGCTTTGATATTCTTATCGTCTGCCTCGACAGCCATGCCTTTCGGGATCAGCAAATTGCGGGCATAGCCGTCATGGACTTTTATCAGATCGCCGGCCTTGCCCAGAGAAGGCACGTTTTGTTTTAAAATAACCTTCATGGAAAACCTCCTGCTATCATTTAATTGTTTATAAAATCAAGTTGTTGCCTGATCTTTGCGAAAATATTTCCGAAAATCAATCCAGATGTCGAATAACCCCATCGCCGCTATTGCTATCACAAGAATTTGCTGAATCGCAATTAAAAAATAGCCAAACCAGCGGAAAAAGACGGGGATGTTTTTGTGCTGAAAAAAGAAGCTAACAATAGCGAGACCTTGAAGCAGATAAATGGAAGATGCAACCAGAAAAACGTTAAGTCCCCAAAACCGGATATTTGTGTGCGCAAGTAAGCTCAGACCACCACCTGCAATAAAAAACCACACCAGCCAGCCCGGTGCACGCCATTCGCAAAGGGCGGAAAGTTGGGGTAGGACAACATCGGCTTTATACAGGATTCTATTCCCCATGAGCGTGTTCATCCAAAAGGTGAACAATACCGTAATGATGCAAAGGGCGGGGAAAATTCCGGTAAAAAGCTGAATGACGGCGGGTTTGCTGTCTTGAATCGCCTTGAGTTCTTCGGGTGTTACAGGCAGCCGGCTGTAAAATTTTATGTTTAATTCAACAGCCTGTGTGAAATATTTTTCAATTAGCTGCCAGGGGGGTATGGAAAGTTGCGATGCGCTGTAGAAAACATAAAAAGTGATTGCACCCAGGAGAATCAAAGAGGGCAGGATTGCGATGATTTCAATTGAATAATTCTTTTGTGCCGTCCGGGCCATCACCATACCGGCAAGTCCCATCGCAGCCAGGGCAAACACGGGTATGACGTCATGGACGGACGAGAGGAGAATTGCCATGGCGCAAAGCACAACCAGAAAGGCGAGCAGTATTTTTGTTGGATCGTTCAGAAGGTACAGGACAAATAAAACCATTGGCAGCGTTATGAGGAACAGTAAACCGATAAAGGGAATCAGGGAGGCTGCTGAAAAAAATGTGATAATCAGCAACAGCTTGATAAACGGGCTGTTAGAAGACAATAAATTTGTTTTTGCCAAGGGTATAACCTGTGCTGAAATGCGTTTATGATATTAAAACGCGTTTGTGTCTGCGGATAAATCAACGCCAGCCGGTTACAATCCACATCAGTAAACCGGCCGGCGTTTTGGTAAATCTATTTACCTGCCTTCCGCAGTAACAAAAGGCATGATCGCAATGGTGCGGGCGCGCTTAATGGCCACCGTCAGTTCTCTCTGGTGACCGGCGCAATTACCGGTGATTCTTCTGGGCATAATCTTGCCGCGTTCCGTGACAAAATTACTGAGGATGACCGGGTTTTTATAATCAATTTTAATATTGGAGTCCGTGCAGAATCTGCAGAATTTCTTTCTGTGGAAAAATTTCTTGTGTGCCGGACGTGATGGTCTTTCGCCGTTGGATACAGCCATGATTATTCCCCTTTCGTTGTATTTTCTTCCCGGGTGATTGTTTTTCGCGGAGCCGGCCTGACTTGTCTGGCTTCGCCTGCCGGCTTTTCATCTTTGTTTGCTGCTGAATTGTCGGTTTCGATTCGTATCTGCGTACGCTTCACTTCCGCTACGGCAACTTCCGCTTCCATTCCTTCACGGGTGACAGCACCTTCCTTGGCGACGGTCATAAACTTTAAAACCCGGTCATCAATTTTAAAATTTCTTTCCATCTCGGCCACGACGGAACCTTCACCGGCATAGTCAATGAAAAAATAAAATCCGTCTTTCTGTTTTTTGATTTCGTAGGCCAGCCGCCGTTTGCCCCATTTTTCAGCTTTGGCGATGACCCCCTGACGTTCGGTGATGATGTTGGAAGACCGCTCCATGATGGCGTTGATTTCTTCTTCCGTCAAATCCGTTTTGACAATTGCGATAACTTCGTATCTTTTCAAAATTCCTCCTTTCGGCTCTAAAGCCCCTGATTAAGTTCAGGAGCAAGGGGAGTCCCTATTAAATTGTGAGGGCGATTTCTATACCATACAAAACAAAAAATCAAGCACTATTATGTCCATTCTTTAAGCGATATGATGGTGTAAGTGCCAATTGCCAGATCATTAATTCGTTCCAACGGGACGGAGATAGTTCTGATAATAAAGGGAAAAACAAGACATTCGCCCGCGGGTTTTGTCTGTTTGCTTCAATACTTTGCAAATTCCGTAGGGTCTTTATTCGTGGGGTTTGATAATGACCTTAATTGAATCCCGGCCGTCTGATACCAGATTAAAGCCTTTCACAATATCTGTCAAGGGAAGTCGATGCGTGATCAAATCATCAACCACGACCTTACGCGATTCTATCAGGTTCATTGCTTCCGCAATATCGTGAGGTCCGCAGTAGTATGATGTCTGGATTGTAATTTCTTTCATCCAGAAATCGTTGACAGGAACGACGACTTGCTTGTCCGGTGCGGGAACGGCAAACAGGACAATCACGCCACCCTTATCCACGCATTTCCAGGTCTGTTCCACCGCTGAATCAGCCGATGCACACAGGAATACGACATCAGCCTTTTTACCATATTGAGAAACCATCTGATCGGGGATATTGTCGGCAGCGTTCAGCGTGATGTCGGCCCCCATCCGTGCGGCATATTCCAGTTTTATCCGGTTTATGTCGACGGCTATTACTTTACATCCTTTTGCCTTGGCCAGTTTGACGTTAAGCAGTCCGCCCATTCCGCACCCGATGACCATCACCGATTGCTCTTTTTTCACGCAGGCCCGCCTCTGGGCTCTGACGACGCAGGCAAGGGGTTCAATGAATGTACTCTGGTCATAGGTTATACTTTCTGGCAGGAGATACGTTCCGCGTTCCACAAGCATTTCCGGAACCAGGATGTATTCGGCAAAACCGCCTGGTAGACGTTCACGAACTTCTGAGCATTGAGGATCATGTCCGTTTCGGCAATAAAAACATTTTCCGCAAGGCACTTTCGGTGCGATAAAAACACGGTCGCCAACTCGGTATTTCTTTACATCAGCTCCTGTTGCAACCACGTCGGCGCCTATTTCATGACCCTGCACCAGCGGGGCCCGCGGTAGCCGGTACCATTCGACGATATCACTGCCGCACATGCCGCAGGAAATCACCTTGACCAGCATCTCCTTTGGTCCGGGTACGGGAGTCGGCACTTCTTCGATCCGGATGTCTTTATTATTATACCAGTAGGAAACTTTCATTGATTCTTTAATGTATTATAAAGATCCATTGCCTCGGCTGGAGTCGCGTTGTCATGGACGATGGACCTTACGGCCTTGATCATGGCGACCGGAGCATCAGACTGAAAAATATTGCGCCCCATATCGACGCCCGCGGCGCCTTGCTGGATTGCGTTATACGCCATCGTTAATGCGTCGGGTTCCGGTATCTTTTTGCCACCGGCAATGACAATCGGCACAGGACAGGATGCTGTAACGGTCTCGAAGTCTTTATCGATGTAATAGGTCTTGATATAATGCGCGCCAAGCTCCGCACAGATCCGACAAGCAAGCCGGAAGTATTGCGCGTCGCGGGCCATGTCTTTGCCGACGGCAGTCACGGCAAGCGTCGGGATGCCATAGCGGGTGCCGATATCAATCATACGGGTCATATTGATGATGGACTGTTTTTCATATTCGCCGCCGATAAAGACCTGAACAGCCATGGCACAGACGTTTAGACGGATGGATTCTTCAATATCAACGGCAATGTCCTCATTGGACAGTTCCTTGAGAATACTGGCACCTCCTGAAACCCTGAGCACAATAGACTGAGGTGTGGAAGGCGGGATAACGCTGCGAAGCATGCCGCGGGTCAGCATCAGGGTATCCGCATAAGGCGTCAAAGGAAGGATGTTGATATCGACACGTTCCAAGCCGGTGGTGGGCCCCTGAAAATAGCCGTGATCGATGGCCAGCATGACAGTCCGGCCGGAGACAGGATTAAATATCCTTGCCAGTCTGTTTTTCATTCCCCAATCCTGAGAATTCATTCCCTTGAGGAAAAATCCCTCCGTTTTCTGCGGGATATCGGTATAAAACATTTTAGCTTCTTTGGTTCCGTCTGTGTCCGCCATCGATAGTGCTCTCCTTTCCAATGCTGAAACTTTTATCACCAAGTTCTTTCCATATGATCTTATAATTGGCTTTTATTATAGTCCCGTATTTTTTTCAATACCTGTATCGATTTATGCTTTAAAAAGAAGCCGGTCAGCAAGGGCATATGAGATTCGTGAAAAAACATCTGTGAGATCAGGGGGTGGGAAGAACGTTTTCTCCCTTTGATTTGGCCGCATCTTCAGAAGGGGTGACCGGTTCTTCGGGTTTTGCCGCGATGGAATAATCCCGCAGCCCTTCATAAATATAGAGAACGGCGGAAACGTAAATATCACTGTGATTGTAAGCATAAACGGCTTTGTATCTGGCGTCGGGAGAGTCCATATTATTTCCTGACAGGTTATGCCTGTAAAGATAGTTCTCAACGCTGAAAATGGTATCTTCAAGCGAGAACGGGTCCGTATCCTCATGAATGCCGTTTGAATCGATGAAAAAAGCAAGCAGCGACGACGGGATGAACTGCCCCCATCCGATTGCGCCTGCGTAAGAACTTGTAAAATACTGTGGCGGATGCCCCGTCTTTTTTGAAAATTTGTAAAGAGATGCAATTTCCCGAACGGCAAATTTCTTCCGTTTTGTAAAAACATATTGAGACACCAGCGAATTGAACGCATAAAAATTCCCCCGCTGATGACGGTCGGCAAAATTGGTTTCGATTCCCACGATGGCGGCGATCAGTTCCTTGTGGATACCGTGTTTCGCTTCGGCCCTGTCGAAGATATTTTTGTGGACTGCGATGAACGTTCTGCCTTTTTCAATTTTGGCTTCCACGCCAAGCCTCGCGAAGTACCATTCCCTGTCGCGCTTTTTGTCATGATCGACCTGCTTTTCGGCGGCTTTCTGGAAGTAACGGGCGATCGAAGAGTGAACCCTGAAGGATTCATGCCGGGTCTGTTCATCAAACCATTCTTCGGGAACTCCGTTTGCGGCCAGACGCTGTTTCAGTTCCATCATTCTCTCAGCCAGAACTGCTTCCGAAGGTTCATCGGATTCGGGAAGGGATGAGGATTCATCCGTTGTTTTTCCCTCTGCCGTAAGGGATTCTGAAGCTGAATCTGTCTTGGTTTCCGTGCCCTTCTTAACATGCCCGTCGCCTCCCGCACAGGCAAGCAACATGATGGTCATCGCGGCTGCGATCAGAATATGGCTAACTCTCATGAGCGATTCCTTAAACAATATTTATGATTATGATTTCTGCGGGAGCAGGCCGTCTTCTTTATATTTAAAGGTTGTTCTTTTAAAGCTGGTTGAGTCCTGAAGCTGCTGTTGCCTCTCCGCAGCTATGATATAGGAAATTAAACCCTGTATGTCAATTTAATATTGGGGCCGCTGCATTTATTGCGGTTTACTGCTGGGGAAAATGGGTTTTTGCCAAGATTACCGGAGGATTTATTCAAGAAGGAAGGGATGTAAATAATATTTCTGCTTTAAATGAGCCCGCCCCCGTCCAAAGGACGGGGATTTACACGGCTCATTCAATCATACTTCAGTCTGCTTTTGACACGGTCTTGGATATGATCAGCAAATGCTCAAGATTAGATAATTTATCAGAGAGAGCAGAAATGGTTTTTTGCTGTTCCTCAATTTTACTCTGCTTTTTCTGTAACTCCTCAATGACACTTTGCTGTGCCTGAATAAGCCCCTGCAGCTGTTCAGCTGTTTGCTGCTGCTTTTCCAGTTTAGCTTCTTGTTCTTTAACGGCTTCCACAAGCACACCAACTAGGCTGTCGTAATTCACACCGGTAGCGTCTTTGTCGTTATGCGCAACAACCTCCGGAATCACTTTGTCAACTTCTTCTGCAATCAGACCCACAGATGCCTTCCCGCTGTCCTTCCAGTCAAAACGCACGCCACGCAGTTTCTTTACTGTCTCTAGTGCGTTTTCGTATGTTTTTACATTGGTCTTATAGACAATGGAACTTACAGGAGTAAAGCTTGCTCCTGTAACCGCCCCGGGAAAATTAACACTGCCGTCAGTGGCAATCGTCATTCGCCGGGAGCCTGGTCCCGAAACTGCTGTACCCAGGTCGTTGATGACAAATTCCCCGGTGTTTGATGCAGAGGCATTGGTCCCCACTACGAAGGTCTTCAGGGGATTGCCGCTTCCATCCGTGCGCACCAGCATAAAGGCGGCGCTATTTGACGGCCGATCCATGCGGATAACCGCCTGGTCGCCGACTACGTGCAGCTGCCTGACCGGGGCGGAAGTGCCGAT
>Ga0105104_10000923_pt1 | contig 22832 bp, 12 predicted proteins | sample PPLLaktember2015_3_FD_87034 | JGI IMG/M metagenome (GOLD analysis project Ga0105104, IMG submission 87034) | Freshwater sediment microbial communities from Prairie Pothole Lake near Jamestown, North Dakota, USA - PPLs Lake P7 Core (6) Depth... | ecosystem: Environmental > Aquatic > Freshwater >... | reverse complement strand
TTTATTTCGATCTCAATCTCGATTACGGAACATTAAATCCTGCATTCAGCGATATGAACTGGGTGAGTGAAAAATGGAATCCCTATCGTATCTCGGCGTATATTCAGGATAAAATTGAAGCATACGGATTTATTGCCAACATCGGTCTCAGGATGGATGTCAGCAACCCCAACACGACATGGGTAGAAACCGATCCGTTTAATAAAGCCTTCTTCTCGACAACATCTGCATCGACGTCGAGTGTCACACCGACCAAAGTAAAACCGGAAGTGAGCGTCAGCCCGCGTCTCGGCATTTCGCATCCTATTACTGAAACGTCAAAATTATTCTTCAATTACGGGCACTTTAAACAGATGCCTGCGTATGAAGAGATCTTCAGGTTAGGACGCGGTATGGGCGGAGATATGCGCAATTACGGCGATCCTAATTTAGTCCAGGCAAAAACCATTTCGTATGAATTGGGATTCGATCAATCGCTCTTCGATACCTACCTGTTTCAGATCGCCGCTTTCTACAATGATATTTCAGATCAACAAGCATTCACTTATTATTCCAGCGACCGGAAAAGTATTGCCTATTATGCGGCAAATAATAACAGCTATTCCGATGTCCGCGGGTTCGAAGTTACTCTCCGAAGAACCTCCGGCGATTGGGTAAGAGGTTTCCTGAACTATACCTATCAGGTTTCGAATCTTGGTCAGTTCGGAAGTCCGACGGTTGCTGAAGATCCGGCGCAGCAGCGGATTAACGATCTCAACCAGGTCAATCCGCTGTATCTTCTTGTCCGGCAAAAACCGGTTCCGCAGCCACGCGCAAACGCCAGTGTCACATTCCTGACTCCGGCCAAAGGATTTGGACCAAACATCTTCGGAATTGAACCTCTGAGCGATTGGTCGGTCAATGTCGTCGGTGCTTGGAAAGCCGGCCAATGGCTGACGTATGATCCGAATAACGTTTCCGCAATACAAAACAATATCCAAGTGACGGATAATTTTAATGTCAATCTCCGGGTAAACAAAACCTTTGAGTTTAAAGCATTCGCCGTGACCTTGTTTATGGAAGCGCGCAATCTGCTGAACAACAAACGGTTGTCCGGAGTGAGCTTCTATGATATCGCGGATTATCGGACCTATATGGCCTCCCTGCATCTGCCGGAGAGCGTCGCGTATGATAACGTTCCTGGCGATGACCGCGTGGGCGATTATAAGACGGACGGAGTGAAGTACCAGCCTGTGCTCTTCACGAGAAATGTCAACGGCATCAATACGCAATCCGCCGATTTTAATTCGTCAATTATTTATTACGATCAACCCACGAATAAATATAAGAATTATGTCAACGGTGCATGGGCAGAGGTCGATCAAGCACGGATGCAGAAAATTCTTGATGACAAGGCATATATCGATATGCCGAATAACAGTTCATTCGATTTCCTGAATCCAAGACAATTTTTCTACGGCCTGAGTTTATCATTTAAATTATAAATAAAGAACTCTGATAATAAAGGGTACTATTCATATGATCAAAAAATATCTGGCAAAAGTAATATTAGTCATATCACTCACGTGCTCGCTTGGAGTTTTAGATTACCAGCCATTACAAGCCCAGGTTTTTGGACCACAGACCGTAAAGTGGTTATGGGTGAGTTCTCTCAGGCAATATTTTTCAAGCGCAGGATCCGAAATTGAGTACGGAAGACGCGGCCGAGGACCTTATCTGAATACCGATCAAAATGACGGGTTACGCTGGCCGGCACAATATCAAAACCAGGATCATAATATCGGAAAATCATTGTGGATCGGCACGACGAATTTCACTGATCCGACAAACGGTATTACCTATCCCAATAAAGTAGTCCATTTTGGGCGCGCGACCATGTATGTCAACGCTGAAATTTATCCCGAAGAATTCCGTCTCTATGGCAAATTCGCAGCTCCGGCGGTCACCGTGGATAATTTGAGCGCAAGTGATCTCGATGCCAATGACCTCGATCTCGGCGGCGGCGATGTAGTCGATGCATCCCTTCCTGCGGATCGAATGATCTATAACCGGGTCAATACGCCGATCGGAATAACCGTGTATCGGAAAGTACTCGCCTTTACGCAGCAGTATCATGATAACTATTACATCTATGAGTATACATTTAAAAATACCGGCTTCACGGATAACAACGGCGGCCGCATCAGTCCGGTAAAGACGCTGACCGATGTGGTGTTCGATTTCCGGTACCGGTTGGGAAATAATCAGGAAGGCTATATTCAAGCCTGGACGTATGCAGGCGTCAGCTGGGGTCTCAATACGATCAATGATGCCGTGGGGCAGGATGCTGCGCATACGCTGCCGGCACCCAATGATAAACTGAAAGCGGTCTTTTCCTATTACGGGCCGCATTCGGGAAATACATCAGGATTGGTTCCGGACGATATCGGCGCACCCAATTTTATTGACGGACATATTTTAGGCGCTCCGGGATTTCCAGGAGAGGTTCTTCTTCATGCAGATACCTCGCCGAATGATGCGACAAATGACCTGACCCAGCCCCGGACCACATTCTATATGGGCTCTGACGGTAATATTGAAACTCTCAGTCCGTCAACACAATTCAATGCAAACCTGATGACCCAGCAATATACCAGTATGACCGCAGGGCATCCGGCAAGAACTCAAGCCGAACAAATTGGCCAGGATGCACACGGTTATCCGACAGCATTTTCCAATACGTGGGGCGGAAATACGGGCGGATATTCCATACAGCAGGGTATTGGTCCGTATACCATGCAGCCGGGTGACAGCGTGCGCATCGTCATCGGAGAAGCAGTGGCTGGAATCAGCCGTTCGAAAAATGCGGAAGTGGCAAGGAATTGGTTTGCGTGGTATCAAAATGGCAGGACCGGGACAACACAGCTTCCGTTGCCTGCAGGATACGTCAGCAAATACGGCGGTCCGGCAACGACCACCGATGGAAATGAATACAAGAACGCCTGGGTGTTTTCCGGAAAAGATTCCCTGTTCCAGTCCTTCCGGCGTGCCACGGCGAATTACCAGAGCAACTATAACATCCCTCAGCCGCCTCCACCGCCGGATAGATTCTCCGTGCTCTCCGGAGGAGACAGGATCTCGCTTTCCTGGTCGAAGAGCGCAGAATCATGGCCCAATTTTGACGGCTATCGGGTGTATCGCGCCGAAACCAAAACAGACACGGTGTTTGAGTTGATCTACTCATGCAATAAAGCGAATGCGACGAATGCATTTGATGATGTCACCGCGCGGCGTGGATTTAATTATTTCTATTATATCCAAACCAAAGATGATGGATCAACAAACGATATTCAACCCGGTGAACCGCTGGTGAGCAGTATATTCTATACCATGACCAATGCGCCCGCATCCTTACAGCGGCCTGCGGCGAAACAGCTTGCCGAGATTCGCGTTGTGCCGAACCCGTATAACATCAAAGCGAAATCGATTCAATACGGCACCGATCGAAGTGTTGAAAACCGTCTGGCGTTTTTCGGTCTGCCCAAAAAATGCATCATCAAAATATATACCGAAACCGGTGATCTCATTCAAACCATAAACCATGTGAATGGAAGCGGCGACGAGACGTGGAATTCCTTGACGTCTTCCAACCAGCTCGTGGTCAGCGGACTCTACATTGCGTATTTCGAAGTAACGGAAGATGATACGAACGTGAAGAAGGGCGATAATACATTCCGGAAATTTATAATTATCAGATGATGATCATTCCAATGGAGAACGAAATGTATCCTACTAATAAAATAACGGTTGCTGCCTTTTTAGCATTATTGTTGGGTGTGCTGCTCTGTGCATTCGTTGGATGCGACAGCCTCACGCCGACGGATTTTAAGTCACAGAACTACACCCCTGATGATATCGATCTGAAGGCCGGGACGATGCTGCTGCGTGATACCGTGAACGATTTACAGGGGAACACGTATGCGTATCAGTATGGCGCATTGGATAGTTCGGGAGTTCCCAGTACCACCATCGCGGCGTCCTACCGTGTGCTGCCGGTGACCTGGGGATCTGTCAATGCGCGGACACTTTCCAGTTACCGCACCACCGCCGATACGACCGATACGCAGATTATCCTTTCTCAATTTGATGTGATAACGACAACCCTTCCAACTATAAATAAAGATTCATTGATCCTGGTAAATTATCCGGTGGGACAAACGGTGAGTTATGCAGTTCTCAAATCGGCCCAGGCGCAGGATGTCTATATTTACAGTGGACTGCAGTACTATGCCGGCAATGCGAACGAGTACGTCACGATTGATGTTTTAAAAAGAGACAACTCTTCCGTCGCCTCATCGACACAATTGCCCGCAAAGTCGGTTTATGGAGCCATAGAAAAAATTCAAGTTCAAAGTGCGACGAGAATACTCCCTGCGATCAACGCCCGTTATGCGGTTCACCTCGATCAGGGCGGAGTGTATCTGGTTCGTTTCACGCTCAGCAATGTGTCTATCAGCAATCCGCAGACTCGGCCGACGGTTCCTGCCGTACCGAGCGTCTCAAATCAATTTAAAGTCGTTATTTTATCGCACGAGTGACAATGAAATTTGAAAAGGAGAATAAGAAGGTGAAACGATTAATAATAACATGCTTAACAGCAATTATCATAATCGGATTGCAGACATCTCTATCCTATAGCCAGCAGGTAAAGTTGGCGCAGACCGGTTTTAATTTTCTTTCGATATCTTCCGACGCCAGAGCCGGCGCTATGGGTGATGCGGTGACCACAATCCCGGATTATTATACAGGGGCGTTGTCCCATAATCCTGCAAGTATGGGGGACATGAAATCTCTGCTCAATGCCAATGTGAGTGTGAATAACTGGATCGCAGATATAAAATATCTCTCCTGCGACGCGGTCATCGCACCGTTCTCCGGAAATTACGGGGTGATTGGTTTAAGCTTCCAATCCGTCAATTACGGGGATGTCCAGGGAACCATGGTGGCGAATAACAGCAAAGGGTATATCGAAACGGATATCATGAAACCCACCGCAATGGCATTGGGAATAGGGTATTCAAAAATGATATCGGAACAATTCGGAGTCGGTGCCCAAGTGCGGTTTGCCTATCAGGCCCTGGGCACGAGCGTCGTTCCTGATTATACGACCAATACCGTCGGTACAAAGAAAAATGTGGCCAAGACAACGGCGTTTGATTTTGGCACGATATTTAAGACAGGCATTAAAAGTATCGCATTTGGTATGTCGGTGAGAAACTTTTCACAGGATATAAAATTTGAAGAAGAGGAATTTCAACTTCCCCTGCTCTTTTCCGTCGGCTTGTCTGCCAACGTGTTTGATTTCTTTGACATGAAGGGACCCGAGCAGTCGCTCATTCTTTCGTGCGATCTCACCCATCCGAGATCCCATCCCGAGCAGCTTAAGATTGGCGCGGAATATCAATTTATGAAATTGATTGCCTTGCGAGGCGGGTATATCTCCGGCGACGATGAAGATGGCGTCACTTTCGGTGTCGGTGTCACGTCATCCGGCCTGGGATTATCCACAGCAAATTTTGCTATTGATTATTCCTATACTCCTTTCGGCGTGTTTGATAAAGTCCAAAGATTTACCGTATCCTTTTCAATGTAAAAAAAATAGAATGGTATCACTATGAAAAGAAAAGATCTTCGTTATATAATGTTCAGCGTTGCCCTAAGTTCCATGGTACTCCTGAGCGGTTGCAACAAGTATGATACGCCGCCGACGATTTGGAATCCCGGCGCCTCGTATGCAACGGGGGCGTCGATTGCGAGCGTTACTCCGGCGAATACAGCGGTTGCGGGTGTACGGGAAATCACCGTCCTCGGCAAATTTGCGGATTCGTTAAATTCCAATTGGATCTATATTGGATCGCAGACCGCCATGGTGAAAAAGTTTTCAAAAGGCGCGGCAATCGATACACTGGTGTTATATCGGCCGCCAGTGACCGGAACGGTGGAAATTAAAATTGTTGTCCCCAATGCCGATTCCATTGCCAAGGTGCCCTACACGTTGGAAAGTCCCTCCACGCCATTTGACATCAGCGGTATTAATATCACAGGGACGCCGTGTTTTATGGACCTGGATAAAAATGGCACCATCTGGATTGCCTATCGAGGGTATATCTACAGAGAATCTCCCGATGGACTGGGTTTGCCGGCACAGTATAAAGACACATCGTACCTCAAACCAAGAATTAGAAATGCCGCGTCGGCATTTTCAAGAGATTTTGCCGATATGAAATTCGGACCCGGCGGTTTTATGTATGCAACATTCGTCTCTATCAATAATATTTATTGCATGCATCCGGATAGTGCAACACCGTATGTTTACGCGACACTTGCGGCAAATCAAACCCAATTTTTTGATTTTGACGATAACGGAAATATTTACACAGGGAAATCCGCAGGCATTTTCCTGGTGAGGCCTGCCGTGCCAAGAACGGCAACAGCGGTCGGCGACTATTCCGGTCAGCTGGTTGAAGTCAGGGTTATCAAAGAAGCAAGCGGTGATAAATACGTTTATGTGGCAACAACGAGTACACTCTACAAGAGCAAAATTAACAGCGATGGAACACTGCAGCCGAAGGTCACCGTGACGGATGTCAATGTCGGCGGGGTTGCTGGTAATGATATTCGATCCTTCAATGTCGATGCAGCAGGAAATATTTATTTTTCCCTGCGTTCAAGTACAACTCAGGTCTATTCGCTGTATATTCGAGAGAGCAATGGTCAAATTTCTCCATACTATATGGATAATATAGTAAGAGATAATGTATTGACTTCAGGGATTGATCGACTGATATGGGGCAATGATCGCTCTCTTTATCTGAACAGGGCGACAACCGGTCTCGTTGCGTCAACACGCCTCTTTAAGGTGGGAATGTTAAATAACGGCGCTCCCTATCTTGGTCGTGGATTATAATTAAAATCGAGGCGTATTTTGATCGATTTAGCATGGTGAACCTGGTTGTCGACGTTTTTTGAATGATACATTGACTTATATAGAAAATAAATTTACTTTGATCCGTATCCAATAACATTCTTGAATCAATTCAATTTTTTGAAAAATATTTTCAATGATTGTTACTATGGAGAAGAATAGAATCATAAGTACACTAACCAATTTCTCTTTCACGCAAATGTTCAATCAAGAAAAGGAGGTGACGGTTCAAAAGTCGTTGTAATTTTTGTATCAGGGGGACAGATGTAATGTTTATAAATAACAATATTCAGTACAACCAATATTAGGAGACAAACATCATGAGGTTAAGCAAAGTGTTACTTTTTGTTATTTGCTTAGTTCTGGTTGTCGGTTCCGCAGATGCTAAAGTAAAGCATGGAACAAAAGCGGGTGATACACTCTGGGTCATTCCAAAGACGACAGTTGCACCGGTGATTGATGGTGCGATAGATGCTGCCTGGAATACCGTAGATTATCAATGGATGCCATGGTTCAGATTCCCGGCACCGCCGCTCGATTGGTCGGGTTTTTCCGGATGGGCCAAGTTTATGTGGGATGATAATAAGCTTTATGGGTTATACTATATGATGGATGACTATGTTGATTCCGTTTCCACTGTCGACTGGCAGATGGACGGCGTCGAATTCTATACCGATCCTGATTATACGCATAATACCATTCAACCGATTGCACGCCCGAAATTGCATGCATCGTTCCGACCCGCTCAAGCGAACATTGATTCAGTCGAACGAGCGACCGGTTTTGGATGCAAATTTAAATGGGTCCTTGATACCGCAGGCATGCGTCGCGGTGGACCGAGCGGTTATTTTGTTGAATTCTCCTTCCCGATGGATAGTCTCGGTATTGTCGCGACCGAAGGAACACGATTCAGCCTTCAAGTTCAGGCGAACGATAATGATGGTGCAGGCCGTATTGGCATTTGCAAATGGGGCAATGCAACCACGTTAGACGATGACTGGCAGCAGACATTACACTGGGGCAGTGCTATCCTGGGTGGCGTGGCCGCTGGCAATCAATACACCTTCTTAAAGACTGCAACCGCTCCTGTGATCGATGGTGTTCTGGATAAAGTATGGGACGATGCAAACCAGCTGACAGAATGCTCACGCGGTAATGGAACCTATTATCCGGCCACAGGCCAGGATGTCAGTTATCGGTTCTATGGGTTATATGATAATGCGAACTTCTACGGTCTGTACCAGGTGATGGATGATGTCGTTGATTCGACATCCGCAACCGACTGGCAGATGGACGGCGTTGAATTTTATGTTGATGCCGCAAATTCGCACATTGCCGGCAGCTCGCTCCCGGCTGACAAAATTCACCTCTCCTTCAGGCCGGCCCAGACATTGGCAGTTGGAAATACTGCGAATGGTCATGGTTCCAGCTATGCATGGAAAGTTATTAAGAGTCAAGGCGGTGACACCTGCTTTACATCGGGCAGCGGTTACATCGTTGAATTCAAAATTCCTATTGACAGCACTGGTGTCGTTCCCTCGGTTGGAACAAAACTCAGCGCTCAATTCCAGATCAACGATAACGACCTCACACCAGAGAATCGTATCCACATTCAAAAATGGTGGAATTATATTGATGATAACGATTGGCAGCAGACACTTCATTGGGGCGATGCAATTCTCGGTGCAGGCGCCACCAGCGTCAGTCAACAGTCTTCATCCGTTATCTCCGGGTATGCGTTGGATCAAAACTATCCAAACCCGTTCAACCCCACCACCGAAATTTCCTATTCTCTCCCGAAGAGCGGAAACGTGAAACTCACGGTTTACAATCTGTTAGGGAAACAAGTAGCGGAATTGGTGAATGGAACAAAGAATGCCGGATCCTACACTGTGACATTCAGTGCAGCGAACCTCTCCAGTGGCGTCTATTTCTATAAATTAGAAACAGGCAACACGGTGTTGAGCAAGAAAATGATGTTGCTGAAGTAACATCACCTCACGTTCAAGGAAAGCGTCTGTGGCAGACACCTTGCACAGACGCTTTTTTTTAGCCAATCCCATAAACAGAGAAGCGACGGAGCGTCACGCATATGAATCTTCACGTTATTGATATCGGAATAATTCTTTTATATCTCGCATCCACTATTTTTATCGGGTTCTACATTTCAAAAAAAGCATCCAAGAATATGAATAATTACTTTCTTGGAGGGAACCGCATCCCGTGGTGGGTCCTGGGCATTTCCGACGCTTCGGGGATGTTTGATATTTCCGGCACACTGCTGCTCGTCTACTGGCTTTCCGTTTATGGAATGAAAAGTATCTGGATTCCATGGATCTGGCCGGTGTTCAACCAGATATTTCTTATGGTCTATCTCTCTCCATGGCTGCGCAGATCGAATGTCATGACCGGCGCGGAATGGATGAAAACACGTTTTGGCACCGGAAGAGGGGCGAACCTCTCTCATCTGATCGTTGTTATTTTTGCACTCATCAGCGTTATTGGGTTCCTCTCGTATGGCTTCAAAGGAATTGGAAAATTTGCGGTCGCATTTTTGCCCGCGCTCGTCACAAATCCGGAAACGCTCCTGCAGTACCCGCAGATCAATGCGAACTTGTATGCACTCATTCTTATGGGAGTGACCACGCTTTACGTGGTCAAGGGCGGTATGATGAGCGTTGTGGCGACGGAAGTGGTGCAATACTGCATCCTCTCGATTTCTGCAATCGCTATTGGTGTTATTGCCATGGTTCATGTGTCTCCGGAAATGATCAACAGCGTCTTACCGGAAGGCTGGAAAAGCATGGCCGTGAGTATGAATCTCAATCTCGACTGGTCCACCGTTCATTCAACCGTCGCAACAAAAGTCGTCGCATTTAACCAGTGGATTAAAACGGACGGCTATTCGGTCTTTGGACTGTTTTTCGGGATGATGCTTTTTAAGGGATTCTTTGTTGCCGCAGCGGGCCCCGCCCCGAATTATGATATGCAGCGTATCCTTTCCACGCGAAATCCAAAAGAAGCGGCCAAAATGAATTCCATGGTCAGTATCGTCCTTAATCCCACCCGTTATTTCATGGTCGCTGGAATTTCCGTTCTCGCACTTACCAATTTTGATACACTCTATAAAAGCTCCATCACCTCACCGGATTTTGAAGGGATACTGTCCGAAGTGCTGGCAAATTATGTACCGGTGGGTCTGCTGGGCCTTCTGATGGCCGGCTTTATCGCGGCATTTATGAGCAATTTTGCGGCAACAGTCAATGCGGCGCCGGCATACATCGTCAATGATATTTATAAACGCTATATCAATCCGAATGCAGATCAGAAAAAATATGTCAGGATGAGCTATATCGCATCCATTGCTGTCGTCGTTGTCGGAATTACCACGGGATTTTTTGTCGAATCCATTAATCAGGCAGCGCTCTGGATTGTCGCATCGCTCTGGGGCGGCTACACCGCAGCGAATGTGCTTAAATGGTACTGGTGGCGTTTCAATGGATACGGGTATTTCTGGGGAATGGTTTCGGGCATTGCGACTTCACTCATCCTGCTGCTGCTCAATAATCTGGGGCTCGTTCCATTCCTGAATGATTGGCCTCTGCCCAGTAATCCCAGCATGAATTCGTTCCCCTTTATCTTTCTCAACTCCATCATCGGCTGTTTCGTTGCCACCTTATTAACGAAACCGGAAAGCGATGAGGTGCTGATGAAGTTTTATCATAATGTCCGCCCATGGGGATTCTGGAAGCCGATCTATGAAAAAGTGATCAAGGTGGATCCGGCATTTGTAGCAAATAAGAATTTTAAACGTGATATGTCGAATATTGCGGTCGGAATAATCTGGCAGATAACACTGATGGCCACCCCGGTGTTCCTGGTTCTCCGGGAGTACCAGTCGTTCGTTCTGTGTATAGGAATTTTAATAATTACAACGCTCGTCTTGAAATTCAACTGGTGGGATAAACTCGATTCTTCATACGGCGATGAACGGACGGAATTGCTGATACCGGGCTCTGAACACGCAGCAACCAAAAAACAATAAAGAAAGAATTCAGCGCATTGACGAGAAAACAAAAAAGAGGATTCCCGGATATACGCCGGAAATCCTCTTTTTCCGTGATCGAATTCCTCCATATCCTACGTATTCCCAAGCGCGTCTTCTTCATCATCTTATGAGAAAAAAGAAATTTATTCTCCCATGTCATCGTTTTTGATTCGTCTCACTCTGTTCGTCGGAACATCATTCCACGGACAGGAAGAACGTGACATGATGCAATGAGTGAGTTCTCCGGAAATTTTTCGTTCACAGAATTATGATTAGCCAATAACTCTTTACGTATGCTCAACGATCGAAAGAAAATTCTGTTCACTACTGTGGTCGTTCTCATCCCGTACGTCCTGATGGCCGCCCTGGAACTTGCATTACGGCTGTTCTCCTTTGGCAGTAATTTGGAGCTGTTCGTTCCCAGTGCTGATCCGAGATATTATGAAATCAACCGGCAGGTGGGCGAACGGTTCTTCAGTACGCTTGACCATACCACTCCTCTGACGGAACGTTTTTACAGGGAGAAACCGGCAAACGGATATCGGATCTTCGTCCTGGGAGAATCGACGGTCCAGGGATTTCCGTACGATGCAAATGTCGCGTTTCCAAAAATCCTTCAGCGGCGCCTTCAGGATATGCTTCCCCATCGATCCGTCGAGGTCATCAATCTGGGCCTCACCGCGGTCAATAGTTATACCCTGTTAGATTTTGCAGATGAAGTGCTAAATCAAAAACCGGATGCCGTATTGATCTATACGGGTCATAACGAATATTACGGTGCGATGGGAGTCGCTTCGATGGAAGGGGGATCCATTCCCAACTGGCTGAAACGGCTGCACCTGAAACTCGTCCATTTCAGGACCTACCAGCTGATTCAAAAAGGCATTGAGAGCGTCTACCGGCTCGTGCATCCCGTGACCACGGATGAAGCGAGAGCGACGTTGATGGAAAAAATGGTCGGTAAAAACCTTATTCCGTACAATTCGAAAATGTATACGGAAGGGCTGAACATATTTGCCGAGAATATGGGCGCACTGCTGGAGAAAATGAATCGCCGTCATGTTCCGGTGATCATCAGCGATCTCGTGAGCAATGTCGGGGGGCTGCCTCCATTTCGCTCCTCACGGTATGAAAATTATCCGCCGGCGGATTCTGTCTATTCCCGTGCGAAACAACTGCTTGCGGCTCATGCCGTCGAACAAGCCAGGGAAGAGTTTCTCCGTGCAAAGGACCTGGATCTTATCCGGTTCAGGGCCTCGGAAGATATGAATCGCCTCATTGTTCATCTTGCCGATTCGCTGGGGATCACGTCCATTTCGATGAAGTCACTGTTTGAACAGTATTCTCCCAACGGAATTGTCGGCGATAATTTAATGACCGACCATCTCCACCCGAACGTCGACGGGTATTTTTTGATGGCGGACGCATTCCTGTCGTCGCTGCGGGAACACGGAGTTCCGGAGAAGGACTGGGATACGACGCTCTTCAAACCTAACGGGTATTATAGAACCCATTGGGGATTCACGGAACTCGACAGTATGATTGCGGTTATCCGGATCAAGCATTTGAAAGCCGGTTGGCCCTTCCAGCCGGAAGCGACCGTCAATAATTTCCGCAACACCTATGTTCCGCATGGCATCGTCGATTCGCTGGCATTTATGAGTGTGAAATATGTTGATGTGAGCCCGAGCATGGTTCATAAAAAACTGGCGGCATATTACGAATCCATCGGCGACCTGAAGCGCGCGTCCCGCGAATATTTTGCCATGGCATATATTTCGCCGATTAACGTTTCATCCTATTATTACGCGGCAGACCTTGCCACCAAGTCGGCGGAATATGCCAATGCGGTCAGATACTTGAATGAATCGCCGGATGCGGATACCAGTTCCTATGTCCAGTTTGCGCTCGCGACGATTTACTCTTCTCAGAAAAAATATGCTGATGCACTGACGTCCATTGACCGGCTTGAAAAGATGACCATGGACAAAAATAATTATCTCCAGGTGCAGAAATTGAAATACAATATCTTCATCGAATCGGGATTGAAGGATGAAGCCGAAAAGGTGATGGCACATATCCGGGAGATGGATCCGTCATTTACAGCGAACGGCGGCGGCAAAAGTCTGATGATCCTCATTCCGAATAAAATTAAACCGTATATAGAAAAAGCCGAAGCGTTGCGAACGAGCGGTCAGCTCTCCGAAGCTTTGGCCGTGCTGCATGAAGCCAATACGATACGGGAAATACCGTACACCAATCTTCTGATCGGGAAGATTCTCTTTTCGCAAAAGAGGATTGAGGCGGTGCCTTATTTGGAAAAAGCAAAAAGGGAAATCAAGGGCGATCCTTCTCTGGAATACTGCCTCTGCCTTCTTTATCTCGTGAAACAGGATTTCCCTCATGCCCGGGCTGCGCTTGCAGATCTGGCAAAAATTCGCGGGGAAGATCATCCTCAATATAAACAATTGAAAGCGTTGCTGGACGAACGGGCGAAAAGCAGCGGTGCGGTCCGTTAAAACGAAGAATGATGATGATGAAGAGAAACACCATGCTCATGGAATGAAAATATGCCTTGGTGTCTTGAAGGATTTCTTTAGACGCACGGCATCGATGAGCGAGCGAAACGTGGACCTTGGATACGAGGGTATTCCAAGACTCGGGGGAGTCCTCCTGAGAGCAGAAGCAGTGAGCAACAGGAGGTTGAATTGAATATGATGGAAGATATTCTTCCAAAAGGAGTTTCATGATTCGGATTGATAAATTAATTATCTCCCTCGTTTTGGGGATGAACGTCTTAAGCGTTCCTGCTTTTTCGCAGGAAGCCGCGGATAAACTCATTTTTTCCACCCCTCATGGATTTTATACTGACAGCTTCACGCTGAATATTTCCAACAGCACTCCCGGCGCAACAATAAAATTTACCCGGGATGGAACTGATCCGTTCACTTCGTCAACGGCCCTGAGCCAGACGTCACCCGCCTCTTTTAAAATCGATCCGGTCGATATCACCGGCAGAGATAAAGCGCCCGGTGTAGTGATTCAAGCGTGCGCCGTGAAAGATGGATTCCTTCTAACAGAGAAGGTCACTCAGACCTATCTGTTCCTGGATAAGATGGGGGAGCTTTCACCGGATGGATTAAAACCTGGTCCGGGATGGATGGACCCGACGGTCGGTACGCAGTTTACGGAGCAGGGAATATGCTACGGCATGGATCCCGATGTAATCCATGATCCGCGAAATCAGAATAAAATCACGGGTTCATTACGCTATATTCCCACCATCTCCCTGGTGACCGATTTGAAAAATTTATTCGATCCGGACTCCGGAATTTATGTTAATGCGTTATTGCATGGAAGCGAGTGGGAACGGAGCGCGTCGGCCGAGTTATTGAATCCCGACGGGACCCCGGGTTTTCAGATCAATGCCGGGCTGCGTATCCGCGGGGCATACGGGAGAACAGGGACGAATTATAAACACGCATTCCGGCTTTTCTTCAGGGCGGAATACGGAAAAGATAAATTACGCTACCCGCTCTTCGGGGACGAAGGGATAACGGAATTCGATAATATCGATTTACGGACGAGCCAAAATTATTCCTGGGCGTATAATGCCGGCGGCGATAATAACCGGTATACAGAACTGCGTGAAGTATTTTCCCGGGATACGCAGCACGACATGAACCAGCCGTATACGCGAAGTCGGTATTATCACCTCTATATCAACGGGACCTATTGGGGAGTGTACCAGACACAGGAGCGGGCGGAAGCTTCTTTCGGCAAATCGTATTTAGGAGGAGTGAACACCGATTACGATGTTGTCAAGGTGGATGTGACCGACAGCTTATATATTCCCAATTATCATATTGAAGTAACCGATGGTTCTTTAGATGCCTACCGGGAGTTGTGGAACATTGCCAGCAATGGATTTTTTTCGGATGAACCGTTTTATAAAGTCCTGGGGTTAAATCCCGACGGCTCTAGAAATCCGGCCTATCCGGTTCTGGTGGATATTGATAACCTGATTGATTACATGCTCTGTTATATTTACGTCGGCGACCCGGACGGACCGACGGCAGGCGGGATTCCGAACAATTTTTATTGCATGAATAACCGGAATGCAGACCGGGGATTCGTCTTCTTTCGACACGATGCCGAGCACAGCCTGATGAATCTCAACCTGGATGTGACCGGCTCAACGACGATCGGTCAGGAATTCCTGCATTTTAATCCGCGGTGGCTGCATCAAAGACTCACAAGCCACCCTGAATATTGTCTGCGGTTCTACGACCATGTGTATAAACATTTTTTTGGCAACGGTGCATTGACCCCGCAGGCATGCCGGGAACGTCTCTTAAAGCGAAAGAACCAGATTGAAGACGCGGTGATCGCTGAATCAGCACGATGGGGAGATACCTACAACACCATTCCGCGGACAAAAGATGATCAGTGGCAGGTGGAAGTGGATTGGATCCTCAATGAGTTTTTCCCCACGCGGTCCGATATTGTGTTGCAGCAGCTCCGCGCCCGGAATTTATATACATCGATCGAGCCGCCCGCGTTCAGTTTGACGAGCGGGAAAGTAAGCAAGGGGACATCTTTGACAATGACCGCACCGGCTGGAACCGTCTATTATACACTTGACGGAAATGATACGCATGTGTCTGCCTCATTGCAAAAAGCATCACGGACCATGCTTATTTCCCGCAATTCACCCAAACGAGTACTGGTTCCAACGATTAACCCCATTCAAAACTGGAAGATCGATCCGAGGTTCAACGATTCGACATGGCTGTTGTGCAATACATCCCCTGGGGGCATCGGGTACGACCTTGGTTCGACCTATGACAGTGATATTTCTTCTGATATTCAGAGTCAAATGTATAACAAGAACGCGACCTGTCTGATCCGGATACCGTTTCAGGTCACTGCAGATTTATTGAAGGATATCAATAGCCTCACGCTTCGCATCCAGTATAATGACGGGATAGCGGTGTTTATGAATAAAACCATGCCGGTCGCATCGAGAAATATTTCCGGTTCCCTCAGCTGGAATGCTCACGCGAATGCCGTCCATGATGGTAAATTTATCGAATCCATCGATCTGCTGCCGTATTTGTCTTATCTCAAGGAGGGGCAGAATCTCCTCGCGATTCAAGCCTTGAATATTGCCCCCGATGATTCCACTTTTTTTATTTCCGTGGAGCTGGTTGCCGGCAACACCCTGAAATCCAGCGGCCCCATTTCACCCAGCGCGATCGCCTACACGGGCCCGATGACGATTGATCGCACGACGAAGGTGAAGGCGAGAGTCTACAGCAATGAGTGCTGGAGCGCAATCAACGAAGTGACGTTCTGGGTACCTGAAGGAAATGAAGGCCTGAAGATTACCGAACTTCATTATCATCCGCTGGGAGAAGCAGGAGTGGACGAGAAAGAGTTTGAGTTTATCGAATTAAAGAATTTTGGCGCCACTCCTATCGATTTGGGGGGGATGACGTTTACGCAGGGGATTACCTATACATTCCCTTCAGGAGCCAGCATCAAGTCCGGAGGTCATCTTGTTTTAGCGTCCAATGATTCGGCATTCGAAGCCCGGTACCATGCTTCTCCATTTGGCAGGTACAGCGGGCAGTTGAGTAATGCAGGAGAAACCCTTGTTCTGCAGACCGCAGCGGGGGACACCGTTTTTACGTTGACGTATAGTGATCAATATCCGTGGCCGAACTCTCCGGATGGATCGGGGTACTCTCTGATTCGCAACCCGGAGACCATGGCCCTCGATCAGAACAATCCGGACAGCTGGTGCGCCTCTCAGCGTCTTCATGGAAATCCCGGTTTCGACGATGCCGTAACCGTGGTCGATGCAGGGGAACTAGAGGCGCCCCGGAAGTACATGCTCCATCAAAATTTTCCAAATCCGTTTAATCCTTCGACCACGATAACATTTACCATACCGGAGAAATCATTTGTGACACTCAAAATATATGATCTGCTCGGCAGGGAAGTGTCCTCGGTTATTTCCGAAGAATTAGCTCAAGGGAATTATACGCGCCGATGGGATGGACGGGGAGTAGCCAGCGGAATTTATTTTTACAGGATGCATGCGGGAAATTTTATTGAAACAAAAAAGATGATGTTCATAAAATGATGAATTTTTATTCCATTAATGTAAAGGGTCAAGGATGAAATACGGATATTTTGATGACGAGCATAAAGAGTATGTGATCACCCGCCCTGATACGCCGCTGCCCTGGTTTAATTATCTTGGGACAAATGATTTTTACGGAATCATTTCCAACACGGCGGGCGGATATTGCTTTTATCAGGATGCCAAACTTCGCCGGTTAACACGCTACCGGTATAATAATATCCCGATGGACAGCAATGGCCGGTATCTGTACATCAAAGACGGGGACACCCTCTGGAATCCCATGTGGAAACCCATGCGCGTGCCGCTGGATCACTATGAGTGCCGCCATGGGCTGGGATATTCGAAAATTACCGGTCAAAAAAACGAACTGGAAGTCTCCTCGTTATTCTTTATTCCTTTAAATTCCAGGAATGAAATCTGGCAGGTGAACGTGACGAACCATTCAAAATCGTCCAAGAAGATCCGCATGTGGAGTTTTGCTGAATGGTGCCTCTGGGATGCACTCGACGATATGACCAACTTCCAACGGAATTATTCCACCGGCCAAGTGGAGGTAGAGAACGGAACCATTTTCCATATTACCGAATACCGGGAACGCCGTAATCACTATGCGTATTTTTCATCAAGCGAACCGGTTTCCGGATTTGACAGCAGCCGCGATGCGTTTGTCGGCGTCCATCAAGGATTGGACGCGCCTCAGGCAATTCTGGAGGGAGGCTGCAGGAACAGTATTGCGTACGGATGGCTCCCCGTCGGTGTCCATCAGATTGATCTGGATCTGAAGCCGGGCGAAACCAAAACGCTGAACTTCCTGCTGGGGTATGCAGAAAATCCGCCCGAAAAGAAATTCCTTGCGAACGGCAAAATCCGGAAAGATGAATTTGAAGCAGTAAAATCACGATATTCAAAAACACAGGATGTCGATGCCGCGTTTCAGGCACACCGGCAATACTGGGATAACCTGGTTTCTTCCTACCAGGTAAAGACACCGGATACGATTGTGAACCGGATGGCGAATATCTGGAATCAATATCAATGTATGGTAACGTTTAATATGTCGCGGTCGACATCGATGTATGAATCCGGAATCGGCAGAGGAATGGGGTATCGCGACAGCAATCAGGATATTCTGGGATTCGTCCATATTCTGCCTGAACGGGCGAAGCAGCGGATCCTGGATCTCGCCGGGACCCAGCTTTCCGACGGCACATGTTTTCATCAATACCAGCCCCTTACCAAAAAGGGTAATGCCGATATCGGCGGCGGCTTTAATGACGATCCTCTCTGGTTAATCCTTTCCGTTTCCGCATACCTGAAAGAAACCGGAGATTTAAGTATCCTGGATGAAAAAGTAGGGTATGCAGATGTTCAGGATACAACGTCGACACTGCTCGACCATCTGAATATTTCTCTCCATTATACGCTCAATCATCGCGGGCCGCACGGGCTCCCGTTAATCGGTCATGCCGACTGGAATGACTGCTTGAATCTCAATTGTTTCTCTTCAACACCGGGCGAAAGCTTCCAATTGGCAGGCCATATCGAAAATGATAAAATTGCAGAATCCGTTATGATTGCCGGTTTATTCTGCAAAGCATGCGATGAGATGACGAAGATCTTGAACACGACCGGTCAATCGGATGCCGCAGCTCAATATGTTGCCCATGGACAAGAGATGCGGAACACCATTGAGAAACATGGCTGGGACGGCGAATGGTTTCTCAGGGCGTACGATTCGTACAGCAAAAAACTTGGTTCATCCGAAAACGAAGAAGGCAAAATATTTATTGAAAGCCAGGGGTGGTGTATCCTGGGCGGTGTCGGATTGAACAGTGGGAATGCAAAAAAGGCACTGGACAGTGTCCATAAATATTTGGCCACCTCCAACGGCATCATCCTGCAGCAGCCTGCGTTCCAGAAATATTATGTCCATCTGGGCGAAGTAAGTTCTTATCCTCCCGGGTACAAGGAAAATGCCGGAATCTTTACACATAATAATACCTGGATTCAAATTGCTGAAACGCTGGTGGGGAGAGGGGATCAGGCGATGGAATATTATAAGAGTATCTGCCCTCCAACCAAAGAAGAACAAATAGACATTTACCGTTCTGAACCATACGTGTACAGCCAAATGACCGCAGGCAAAGATGCCCCGACACCGGGCGAAGGCAAAAACTCCTGGTTAACGGGCACGGTTGCATGGTCATTTGTGGCTCTTTCTCAATATATTTTAGGGATTCATCCCGATTACAACGGATTGATTATCGATCCGTGCATTCCGAGTTCATGGCAGGAGTATACCGTGGTTCGAAAGTATCGGAAGAGCACCTACCGTATCACGATAAAGAATCCGAACAAGGTGTGCAAGGGCGTCAAGAGCCTTACGCTTGATGGAAAACCGGTAAACGGAAATGTAGTCCCCAATCTTCAAGATGGCAAGGAACATGCGGTGGAAGTGATACTCGGGTGATGACCGGTGCAAGATTCTTACGCGTTGGGAACAGTCGATCGGTTGCTGTCCCAGCGTGGATTTCCGGTGTAACAGCCTGATAGGAAATGTAGCGATTATGATCATGACGACGGAAACGGTAATAGTTCATCCGTGCTCTCTATTCGCAATAACTTACTAATCATATTATCATCGTGAGAAAAGATATGAAACGCATTATTGGCACTGGCTTGTGTCTCCTCGTATTGTTCGGGTACCCCATGACGGTACAATCCCAGACTCTTCCGGTTGTTCAAAGATTTGTCCTCAATGTGGATTACAGCAGATTCTGGCAAAACGATTCTACAATGTATATCGAGATATCGACCGCGGTGTATCCGAATCTCATTCTCCTCCAGCAGGATTCCCTCGGGTTTCATGGAAAAGTGGAATTAAATATTTCCATCCAGAATAAATCCACGGGCGCCATGGTCTACGCCAACCGCTACAACGTACCTATTCATCTCGCCGATTCTGCATCGCTCGTGAGGACGGGATCGATAGTCAATAACACGATCTATGCGCTGGGATCCGGCGAATACCACGTGAGTGTCATCGGCAGCGATGTCCTGGACCGGACGCGGAAGGACAGTTCTTCCTTTACCGTCACCGTACAGAACAAACCTGATTCACTTGCGCTCAGCGATATTGAATTATGCTCCAACATCATTGAATCATCTGATCAGAAGGATGTTTTCTATAAGAATACGTATCGTGTTATTCCCAATCCCAGCTGCGTGTTCGGGTCAACCTCGTTTCCCCTGGTGTATAGTTATATGGAATTCTATAATTTAAACACGAATCTGATGTATAAAATTACTGCTCAGATCGTCGATGCGAAAGGAAACGTTAAAAAACAACGCGCCCATCTTCGCCGGTTCTCTCTTCCCAATGTCGTGGATGTGACCACACTGAATTGTATTTCGATAAGCTCCGGACGATATACCTACGAAGTCATTCTCTCCGATACGCTGGGACAGGTGAAAGCACGGTCACGTCGTCCGATCTATCTCCATAATCCCAATGTCAAAGCTGCGAGCGCAGAGACCATCGTCACTGCAAGAGCCGAGTTCGAAGGGATGACTTCCGATGAACTGGCCGAGGAGTTCCGAAAAGCCAAATATATTGCACAATCGGATGACAATAATACATTTGAAAAGCTGTCGACCGCGCAGGCACAGAAAGAATTTCTGGAGAAATTCTGGACCAGAATTGAGACCGAAGAAAACGGGAAATCGAATCTTTCGAGGTCGAGCTATCTGGGGAGAGTGTCTATCTCGAACCAGCGTTATAAATCGATGTCCAGGGCCGGATGGCGAACCGATCAGGGCCGCATTTACATTCTCTACGGAGAGCCCGATGAAATACAGCGATTCCCAAATTCCGGTGACAGTAAACCGTACGAAATTTGGTATTATCACCAGCTTGAAGGCGGCGTTCAATTTATTTATGTTGATCTTACGGGATTCAATGAATACACCCTTGTTCATTCGACGAAACGCGGTGAAGTGCAGGATGCAACTTGGCAGCAATTATTGCGGTGAACCGGCCGGTTCGATGATTCACACAGGCATTCTCTCAAGATAAGGAGAGCATGGACTCCGGGATTCCCATGTTCCCTTCTCTTTTGATAAGCTCTCTTCGACCGGTGAATTTTTCGCAACGTGCAGAACCGGATCTTATTCTAAAATCAATCCGGTTGTTTTATTCGCTCATTCCCCGCCGCTCAAGCCGATGTTCATAAATGATGCTCTGTGGCCATTCCGGAAAACGAACGGAACGTGGAATGTGCGCCAATTTTACTCCTGCGCAATTTGGTGGGAAAAAAGATCAAATTGGCTTTTAGATAAAACGGATTTGATGTACCATACTGACACTCGATTGTTTTGGATTTGGACTCTCTTCTCATAACAATGATTCGTTGGACGAGAGAATATGATTGCGCATCGTCGCGTGGGACGTTGAACTTACTGAACAGGAGGATGTATGCTAAACCGTGCTGTTTGTTTCATGCTTGTTCTTATCGGTGGAATATTTATTTCTTGCACGATGAAAGAGGATACGCCCATGGGTGAATCATCGCTCTTCGGGAAACTTCCCGACGGCCGCGAAGTGGTTCAGTATACTTTGCGGAACAATTCTGGCAGCGTCGTGAAAATTATTAACTACGGAGCCGTTGTCACATCTCTGGTCGTCCCTGACCGAGACGGAAAATTTCAAGATGTTGTCCTCGGATATAATTCTCTCCGGGATTATGAAAATTGTACCACCTATTTCGGCTGTATTGCGGGGCGGTATGGAAATCGGATTGGAAAAGGAAAATTCACATTGGACGGTAAAGAGGTCCAGTTGACGATCAATGACGGCGAGAACCATCTCCACGGAGGAAAAGTCGGGTTTAATAAAGTGTTATGGGATGCCCAGTTCGTCAAGGACAGCGCAGGGCCCTCCCTCGCGTTAACCTACGTCAGTCCCGACGGCGAGGAAGGATATCCGGGCAAAGTCACTCTGGTGGTCACGTATTCATTGACCGATAAAAATGAATTCCGGATTACTTACAAAGGGACAACGGATAAGACGACCATTCTTAACCCAACGCACCATTCCTATTTTAATCTTTCCGGAATATTTACCAACACGATCCTGAATCATGAACTGATGATCAATGCGGATGCGATCACTCCGGTTGATCGGGGCCTTATCCCTACTGGAAAAATGCTTGATGTCTCAAATACTCCGATGGATTTCAGGTCTTTCACCGCGGTCGGCAAACGAATAAACGAACCGTTTGAACAAATACGTTTCGGCAAAGGGTACGATCATAATTGGGTACTCAACGGATATAACGGCAAAATTCAAAAAGCGGCAGAATTGTACGAACCGCAGAGCGGCCGGTTGATGACGGTCTATACAGATCAGCCGGGACTGCAGTTTTATTCCGGGAATTTTCTTAACGGGAATGATAAGGGCAAAGGTGTAGCGTATCAATGGAGAACCGGGTTATGCCTGGAGGCTCAGTGTTTCCCGGATTCCCCGAACAAACCGGATTTTCCATCTGTCACTTTAAAACCGGGTGAAGTATATCATCAAACGACTATTTATCAATTCACGATCAGGTAACTTTCACATCCATTGAAGAACAAGGAGTGTTATGCTTAGTAGTCTGCATTCGCATCCC
>Ga0105104_10000922_pt1 | contig 22846 bp, 31 predicted proteins | sample PPLLaktember2015_3_FD_87034 | JGI IMG/M metagenome (GOLD analysis project Ga0105104, IMG submission 87034) | Freshwater sediment microbial communities from Prairie Pothole Lake near Jamestown, North Dakota, USA - PPLs Lake P7 Core (6) Depth... | ecosystem: Environmental > Aquatic > Freshwater >... | reverse complement strand
GTGGTGTACTCGATCGATCCCGTGGTGCCGATGGTGCCAGTGGCACCCGTGGGTCCCGTCGCACCCGTGGCACCCGCCGTACCAGCTACACCGGGGGCACCCGCCGTACCCGTGTCACCCGTGGCACCCGTGGCACCCGTCGCACCTGTCGCCCCCATCGGCCCCGGCGCACCGTCGCTACCCGCACCAGTGGCACCCGTGGCTCCTGTGGCACCCGTGGCACCTGTCGCCCCCATCGGCCCCGGCGCACCGTCGCTGCCTGCACCTGTTGCACCTGTAGCTCCAGTGGGGCCGGTGGCACCCATTGGCCCTATTTCACCCGTTGGCCCGATGGGGCCACCGGACGGCCCTATGGCACCCGTCGCACCCGTCGCACCCGTCGGACCCTGCATGCCCTGCGCGCCGACATCGGGCGTCATGGGTAGGTCGGGCTCGTGCGTGAGCGTGCCGTACCAGCCGCACACCGTCGAGCGACCCAGAAATTCGAGCGGCAGGTCGGGGTCCCACTGGTGCCAGCCCAAGCGCGCGAGCCGGTACATCCCCGGCACGCTCAGATGCACCATCGTGTTCTCGCGCGTGAGCTTGACCTGCGTGCCGTGAATCCACAGGTCCTGCCACGACACGCCGTCCGGGGTGATCTGGATCAGCACTTCGTCGTCCCCGAGCAGGTCGGGATCAGCGAAGCCTGCTGCCACCAGCGTCATCGGCTGGTCGACCACATGGAACGGATACGACAACCCGATGAAGCCGGGGACCGCCTCGACCAGCGCCCCCTCCTTGTCGAACACCGGCAGGATCTTGAGGACGTTGCCGACGATGTGCTGCCCATAGGGGGCTTGGGTGTTGGAGATGGGCATTACAGACCCCCTTGGTTCATCTGCTGCACGACCTGCTGCGCGGGACCGCTACGCCCATCCGGCATCGGCATGAGCCCGGTGCCCTGCCCCGGAGGTGCTGGCAGCATCGCGGGTGCGCCGGGGGTGCCCGGGGGCGGCGGTGCGCCGAGCGCAGGCGGCTGCTGCGGTGGCTGGCCGGGTTGTGGTGGACCGGGTGGCCCGCCGGGAGGTGCGCCCTGCTCCGGCCCCGCTGCGGCCTGCAGCTGCTGTTCGAGCTTGGGGTCGGGGATGATGTCGTCGATCGGGAAGTCGGAAGACTTCATCACCTCGCGCAACAACGTTGCGAGCCCCTGCTTCGGGATGATGCCGGTCGGGATGAACGGGCCCACCACCTGCAGCATCTCCATCCGCTTCGCTGCCGCAGTTTCCCTAGCGAGAACTGCGGTCGGTCCCTTCGCCTGCACCTGTGCATCGACCTTGATCGACTGGTCCGGGTCGTAAAGCATGTTGTAGTTGTAGAACGAGGTGATCAGCGGACTCAGCACATCCTGCTCGATGTTCACGATCACCTGCTTGATGCCCTTCGCCGCGTTGCCCATCAGCATCGCAAGGCCACCCACTGTCCGTCCTGCACCGGCAACTTGTGGGTTCCCATACGCATATGCGGGAATACCTGTCGCGTCGTCGCACTTCTTGATCTCCTCGTTGATCAGCGATTCGAGTTCGCCCGCATGGGAGTCGATCTTGTGGAAGTGATACGCCGTCGCCCCGCGACCGACCAGATCCGGCTCAACGAGCTTGATCATCGCGGGCATGATCTCCTCCGGTGCCTGCTGGCCACCGAGCCGTGACGAGTCCACTTCCGCGAACGGACCCGACGCCAGCCCCATGTTCCTGCGCAGTGCTCGGTATCCCGAGTTGATGATCTGCTGGTTAGGCCGCATCAGCATGGTCACCGCGCGCCCCACCAGCGACCCCGGCACCTTCTCGTAGCTGGTCACGTAGTACGGGCGCTTCTTCATCGGGTCCGGGTTCAGCACCGCGCGCACCGCGATGCTCCCGACCACCCATACGTCGGCCTCGTAGGTCGCCTGCACGTCCTCGACCTTGACCCCCCAGTCCTTCAGCAGCTGCCCATTGATCGAGCCCCAGAAGTTGATGACGTCGATGGTGTCGCCGCTGTCGAGGGTTGAAGTTGTTTGTCTTTCCAGCTGTTCGCGTACAGTGGTAGTCGACGTCAGTTCCTGATGTCCTACGGGGTAGACATCCAAGGCTTGCGTCAGCTTGTCGTCGTTGAAGTTCGGCATGCCCTTGCAGTCGACCAGCGTCTGCCTCGGCATGTGCATGACCTCGGCCACGAACCCTTCCTGCGGGTCGGTGGTCCACGGTGCGAAGTAGAAGTCGAACGGACTCACCCGTTCTATCGTGAGTTGCGCTTCGCTGGTGGCGATCGGCTCCCCGCCCTCCCATCGCAGCCGCCGCTTCTTCTTGATCACGGGGGCCTTGAGCACCGCGAACGGATACACCATCAGGTCGGAGATGAACGCCTGCAGCGTGGTGATGAAGTTGGCCTCGGCCAGCTGGTCGTCGATCTTGCGCTGCATCTTGGTGGTGCCCGCCCGCGCCTGCACCATCAGTTCGCGATAGGCCACGTCGGCCAACTCGTCGATGCGATCGCGCAGCGCATCCTCCGGCGGCATGCCGTACTTCGACACTTCCTTCTTGATCTGCTCCTTCACCATGTCCTTTACGAACTCGGGCACGTTCGGGATCGGGGTGGGGTCCAGCTGGTAGAGGCGGTCGCCGGAAGCAGTGAGGATGTCGGTCATCCACGCTTCACCAGCCCTGCACTTGGTTGCAGTAATGTTGAAGAACGTCTTCACGCTCTCCGTCATCTGCGCAAGCTCGGTTTCGTCGTACTCGCCCCGTCTTTGCCTCAAGCATTGAAGCAAGAGCGTGTCGATCAGCGCGCGGGCGTTCTTGGCCTTGGTGAACTGCTCGCGGGCGTGCATGCCGAGGGCGTCGAGCGACGCATCGCTGCCGACGGCAACCGGATCGGCCCCGTAGGGGTCGGTAGAGGAGGTCTTGGAGCCGGAATTGCTTGATTTGGCGGGCACGTTCATGGGCAGGCTGCTGCCGCCCAGTGCCCCACCGCCGCGAGGAGCGGCAGGACCCGCGCCACCCCCGATCACCTGCCCTGTATAGCCACTCGCGAGCGCCATGCTGTCTCCTCATAGCCGCCCACCGGCTGCGCGAGACTGTACCCGGGGTTCAGGTCAAAAGCTAGTTCCTTTCGACCCTCCTCCAGTCACATTCACTAATGAGGAGTACATTGAAGCATGTTTCATCCCGAGGGCGAGGTATTGCAGCGCATCGTGGGGGTGCGAGAACTTGTTTTTCTCCGGTCGGGGCCGGAATGACCCCGTGGTCTGGATCACGCCGTACCGGTAGCCCCGGTTAAAGCCCTCTCTGAGCACTTTGCAGCGGGGGGAGAGGGTGAATCCCTTCCGCCGCATCAAATAGCTCGCCACAGCGTCCCTACGGGGTATCCAGTCGTTGGTTCGAGCGGGTCGGCAGGCGATCCCGGCTTGGTTGATCAGCATGAAGGGCGTCCGCTTGTCCAACGGGCTCCTGCCGAGCCCTGCGGGGTCGCCAAAGCCCTCCATCTTGCATCCCCGGTAGCGATCGTTGATGGTGGGCGCGAGGTATGTCTCGATGAACTCTTCTAGGCTAGTATCCACGCCGGGGAACAACTCGTCCGTGATGCACAGCGTGCCAGTCCGCGACAACTGGCCGAACACTGCGGCTGGGTTGAGTCCCCAATCGAAGCCTACGACCACAGGAAGATACCGGTCGACGTCGATCTCGGTCTTGCTGACGTGCTCCCCGTCGCTGAACTCCCCCGCGTACACCGCCTTGCCTGCCGTGCTCTGCCCGTACTCGCCCTGCAGGAACACCTTGACCCACTCGTCGGTCTTGCCCGGCACCTGCTGCAGGTAGTACTGGTACCCCTCGACGTGGTTGATCACGTTCTCGGCATCGGGGTTGCCGATCCACATCGTCTCCTCCGGCTTGCCACCGGGCTTGGGTGCCTTGATGATCGCCGCCGGTTGCCGGAACAGCCTGTACCCGGGCAGCGCGTCGCGCTCGAACAGGTCGTACAGCCAGTGGTCGTCGGAGACGGGGTTGTAGTCCATTAAAAGTCCAGACCAGTTGAACCCGCCCCGGTCCTTGCTCGGGAAGCGACCCCGACGCTGGATCGCCATCTCCATCACTTCTTTCTCAAGCTCCGACGCCTCATTCAGCCACGCACCCGTAAGCTCCAACGAGCGGAGCTTGCCCAGATCGCGGGTTTGGTCGAGTGCGACGAAGAGAACTTCAAGATCCACCTGCGTGCCATCCGGCAACATGGTGAACATCTTGGCAATCGGCGGATAGTTCGCATTGACGCGCGTAATGGCTTCCGGCATCCAGTGCGCGAGCGTCTTGATGGTCGTCGTTTTCAACTCGTTGTAGGTGTTGCGCACCGCGAGCCAGCGCGATGTCCGTACGCCCCGATACACGTTCTGCTGGAACGCGCGCAGCACGATCTCCATGGCGCACATCGACGTCTTGCCAGAGCCCACCGGGCCCATCACCGCCCGCACCAGCGAGTTGTCGTTGTGGAACCGGAGCGCCGTAGGCGTCGGGTTGTATACGACCCGCTCGACGTCCTGTTCAGCTACTGTGTTCACGGCGGCGCTCGTTCCAGCATGCGGCATGGTGGTAGCTCACGACCTTGTGGTAATTGCGCATGTTCGCCAGATCGTCGTACTCCTTGCACACGACACATTTACGCCAGTCGGGGTTGCCGCACGCCGCCAGCGCACGCATTCGAGCATGGAGCAGGTTGTGGTACGGGCGCGTGCAGATCAGCAGGTTCGTGGGCGCGTTGTTGCTCGGGTCCTCGTCGATGTGGTGGACTACCGCGTCGGGCGGCAGCTTGCACCCAAGGACCTTCTCGGCGACGAGGATGTGCCCATACTGCAACCGGCCCTTTCCCTTCCGGTACACCATGTAGCCATCGCCGTTGGCGCATCCCTCGCCGTTGCCACGCGACTTATTCACACCGGCCACCCACTGTCATCGATTTCGTTACGCACACTTTTATCCACAAGCTCCCCAGCCACGACCTGCATGCTCTGCACCGGCAGACCAGCCCCGAATTGAAACACAACGGTAGGGCCCCTCGGTCCACCCTGAAACTCGCCCTTCGGCACCGGCTTCTCCTTCAGCCTAGCCATTTCCGCGACCCACCGGATCACGTCGAACTTGAGCATGGGGGACGTGTTCTTGTCCTGCAGCAGTGCGACGACTTCGGGCAGCATGCTCTCGGAGAGGGACTTCATCCGGTAGATGTAGCCCGCGTCGTTGCCGAGTTCCTGCATCTCCTGCTGCACCAGCTTCATTTCGGTGATGAACGCGGGCGACGTCTGTATGTCTTGGAAGTCCTCGGGGCTGATGTTCCACTCGGAGAGGAGAACGGGGATCGAGTCGAGCCCGCCTGCTAGCTCGCGGCAGAATCTGCCAAGGGTTGTGGTTGTGAGTGTTGGCATTCGTCGTACCTGTTGTGGATCAGCACCAGTGGGTTAACTGTATCAGGTGTGGGCTTGCACCAGCAGCTTTTACCTGCGGTGATGTGGATGCGCCCGTCGAGGGGGTAGACGTGCTGGATCTTACCGTTTACGACTTTTTTTGCTGTCGGCACGATTGAACTCCTTGGAAACCTTGATGGGAGGGCACTTCTTCGACTTCATGCCATGCGCGCATGCAGCCATGAATCGTTTCTGTTTCGCACTCGTGCTCGGCATTCTGCATTTCCTTCAAAAAGAACCCCCGCCTACTCAGGGAATGTCAGGGATCGCGGGCGGGGGTTGAGGGTAAGGGGTTAGCGAAGTCGGAATGGCGTGGAATACCCGAACAAGAGGCCAAGAACCCAGAGAAGAGCGATGAGGGCGATGATGATCATGGCGATCTTCTTGAACGGCTCGGGGATCGGCAACAGGGTGGCGATGTACCAGACGACACCAAGGATGACCACCAAGATCAACAGCGATACGAGGGTACCTTCCATTCTGCATCTCCTTGTGGGTGTAACGCGGGGGAGCTTACACCTTTCGGTTGTACCGATCGCGGTTGTACTGGGCTCGGCATGCACGGTGGAAGTAGACGTCGGTGTGCATCAGACGATCTTGGCTGTCGTACTGTCGACAGAACTGGCAGCGACGCCAGTCGTAGTTCCCGCACGCGGCGTAGGCGCTCTCGCGTGCGTGCAGCAGCTTGTGGTAGCTCTGGCTGGGGCAGATGACGAGGTTCGACGGAGCGTTGTTGGCGGGGTCCCCATCGACGTGGTGCACCTGTACACCGGGGGGTAGTGGCTTCCCCAATGCGCGCTCTGCGATCTCGCGGTGCTCGAACACGATCTTGCCTGCGCGCATGTGTGCGATGTGGCCGTCCTTGCGTACGGTGCCGGTACCGCGTTTGCGGGTGTGCTTGGTCATCGAGGAATTATACGTCTGTCTTATGGAAAGGTAAAACAGGCTGATACAGTATGCGTTGGCAAATACTGCTTTGTACTGAATAAAAGAATGTTTATTTGAAGTCCTCATCGTGAAGGCCACCGGGCTTGGTCCGTGTAGCCCCCACCTCCCTACGCCCCGCGCGCCCCACATTTTTTCCCCGCGCCCCGCCGCCGCGCCGCGAAGCTTAAAGTTAAGCTTCGAGTGTATCGTCCTGCCTCGTACTGTATAATGGCGGTGCTTTCACTGGTAGCGAACGCGGGCCACTCTGATGCAGCGCACTTGCCAGTGATAGCGGAGAGTTTTCAAGAATGGCTAACGCCAAAAGTAAGGTAGCAGTCGCAGTCGCCGCAACCGTCAAGACGCAAGTCACGCCGGGCACGTTTCTCTCGCTGGATGGGGAGAAGCTTGGCAAGACGAAGCTTGCGCCCGCAATGACGGCAGAGCAACAGGCCGCGTATGACCTCGGCTTCGACATCGGCACGCAAGACGCCGAAAACGAGCAGGGCGTCATCGATGCGCTCGCGACGTGTACCGGCAAGCTTCGCGTCATGCTACGTCATGGGTATGTCGCAGGGTACACGAGCGCCATGCGTTATGTGCGCGGACACTACGTCTGGCCGACTGAGAAGCAGGCGAAGAATCGTTTCGACAACACGCTCGCGAAGAAGCACGCTCCGGCCGAATCGTCACGTCAGGCCAAGCACAACGCGAAGCGCAAGCCGGGCGGTGGTCGCAAGGTCAAGGTAGCGTTCACGGCGAAGAAAGATGCCGAGAGCGATACCGGAAACGTCGCGGTAGCGTTGGCGTACATCAAGAGCGCGCAGAAGACGCACGCGGATGACGCAGATATCCTGCAAGTGTTGGGTGACCTCGCGAAGATCCTTCGCAAGAAAGCGTAAGACGTAGCACCGAGGGCAGTGGGGCAACCCACTGCCCTTTTTCTTTGCCCGCAATTCCCCATTCCCTGCCCGCTGGCGCGCTCGCGCCGTCCAAAGCGGGCCAATTCCCGTCCCAAGCACCGATCAACGCGTAGCGGGCCTCCTATGCCGGTCCCCGCACGTCTGCCGCACGCGCTCGCGTGCGTGGTAGCCATGCGTTGCCAGCGAAGCTTAACTTTAAGCTTCAAACAGTACGCGTGCAGTACGAAAACACTACGCTTTACCCAGTGTCCGCACAGTCTTAGGTACAGAAAAGGCATTTATTCACAGATCCTGTGCGCCACTACCCATACACATAATCAGATGACACTTTGATTACAAAGGGAAAACCACCGGGCGGCTTGCTCTCTTCTTCTTCATTTAACTATAAGAATAATAATAATAAGGGTACGTGTGAGGGCCGACGCGGCCTGTTAAGAAAAACTTTTTGCAAACACCCCCGCATCCCAGAATCCCCGACCCTATCCTCGATTTCCACATAGGTCCAGCCTATTAGCAACATAGCCCCGCGTAACAAGCGATCACACACATATATCTGCACCCCTCTACGCCCCGCACCGACGCACATCTTTGCATTCCACTGCCGCCGCACGTGCAGAACGAATTAAACGTGGCAGGAGGGCACCCATCTTGCCGCGCTCGCGGACGCGGCAACTATTTACTAACGACATGAGCATTTGTTATGTATGCCGAGCTACGCACGAGGCCAGCCATCCCGCTACCAGATAATGAATTGCTAAGATTGCGCTCGTCGCACCCTCCCCTTGCAGCCTACGAGAAAACCAGATACCGTGCGGTTGCACTTCCCAGCCTGTCGCCCTCCACTAACAGGAAAAGCAAATGCCTGCAGCTACCCAGATTCAGAACGAGCGTGATCTCTTCGCCGCATGTAAAGGTGTGCCGACAAAATGGTTTCATGACATCGAGGTGGTGCACAAGGGGCGCCGCGAGCGGATCAGCTTCCGCCTCTACACTAAGAAACGTGGCGGCACCCTGCATGTCGAGACACACAAGGACAGCGCGATCTTTCCCGGGCTTACCATCCCCGTGCGTGCATCGAAGCGACGGTACGGCAAGTTCATCCATGCTGGTGAGCAGCTGATCCGCGCGAGCGTGCTCGACCCGCACCGTGGACCCAACTACCCACTGTCGATATGGAACACGCAGTCGGCACTGTTCAAGGACAAGGAAGAGAAGAAGAGAAACCAGCGGGTTGTGCTGGCGTACCTGATGGAGCTAGTCGACCCGCAGCGTGGCCGTCCGCTCAACGCACCGCCAATGACCAGCGTGCCGCCCGGCCTGTCGCTCGCCAAGGCAGGCTCGCGCAGCGCACGCAAGACCCAGCTGCTCACCTTGCTGGGCACGTCGCAGAGCGCACTGACCACACAGATACAGAAGCTGCGCGATCGGCGGCACATGGCAGGGTATGACAAGGACGAATGCAACAAGCTATACACCGAGATGTCCGACATACGCATGAGGCTGGGCGCGTTGGAGAAACAGGTGCATGACGACACGCTGGTGCAGGCAATGGACCCGGCGACAAGGCAGGAGCAGAAGCGGGGCGGCATCAGGTTCCACGACGAACCCGCGCCATCACCCAGTGCGGAAGGGTTCTTCACGCCGGAAGAGATTGCCGAGATGGACCGGCCCAATCCTGTAGCTGCGCCTGTGCCCATGGCGATACCTAAACCACCGACCACAGGGTTTACCGATGACCTCTCTGCATTCGACGAGTGACAAGCTCGACTTCGACGACGACACGTGGGACGAGATCTGCCTCGCTCGCCTGCGCTACAACGCAGGCGTGAACAAGCGTGCATGGTGGCGTGTGCTGCGGACCTACTGCGGGTACACGGGTGGCAACTACGCCATGATGCACAGCGTGTCCACTGCCGTGGACACATGGCTTGCCGCACACCCATCTTGGAAAGGAAAATATCTTGGATAGATTCTGGAGCAAGGTGCAACGAGGCGAGCCCGATGCGTGCTGGCCGTGGATAGCAGGCACGGTAGGTGGCTATGGCGTGTTCATGTACAAGCGCAACGGGAAGCACGCACCAGTGCGCGCACACCGCATGGCTGCGTTCTTATCGGGGCTGATACCTGCAGTCGAGACACCCACTGACAAGATGGGGCACGGGTACGTGATGCACACATGCGACAACCCTGCGTGCTGCAACCCTGCACACATGCAGATTGGTACCTATGGGGAGAACAACCAGCAGAAGATGGAGCGCGGTCGCTTCGTATCCCGAGGTGACGGTAGTCCACTCACACCGATCGAAGTGAAGGCAGTACATGCGTTGCACGCGCAAGGCTGGACGCATGATCGCATCGCTGAGTTGTTCAAGTGCAGCACTCGTACTGTGAATCGCCATCTGAAAGTAACCCCTTGATTTATCTCTTAATTAGTTGACAAGTACACCTACATGTGGTATAATGTAGGGGTCACGGTGGAACAGGGCAGGAAATTGCGAAGCTTAAAGTTAAGCTTCACCTGTAGCGGTGACAGCGGTGGGCAGGCAGGGATGGGCAGTGCCGATGCGTTGAAGCCGAATCGATCGGGCCTTCACGAGACTAGCAGTGCATCAGGTAACTCCCCTGCGTTCATGGGACCAACCCATGCTCACCGAGTGTGCGGCGTAAGCGCATACAACCCATGCCAAGGGCGGGATCGGCATGACAAATAATTCCCCGTGCGATAGGCGAGAGGTGGGGTGCACACGTGATGCTCCCTGCGTAGGCCCGCGTCCGACCAGCACTCATGTGCGTGCGTCCGACCAGTGCCCACGTACAGACACGACCCCCACACGACAGCCCGTCCCCCACGTACCGCACGTGGGCCAGTAGTCCGGCGTCATGGACAAGGCACGCAACGCATCCGAAAGCAGGGGCGTGCACGAGCATCATGGCTGCAACGATCCGGTAGTCTGCCCTCATCGAGGGATGGTACGAGCGCAATGCTTGTGCCGATGTGCAGCCCGCAGCGTTCATGAGCGTACGCCAACAGGACGAGTGCGAAAGACCACAACCAGTAATCAAATCGAAAATTATATTGGGACCACACGCGTGACACCTGCGGGTGCAGCGTGCATGTCCAACCCAACGCCCTCCTGCTAACACGGGAGGGCGCTTTATCGTGGGCATTCGATGAAGCTTAATTCTAAGCTTCGGAGTACTCACGTCTAAGCGAAAGGGAATGCAGTGATCAACACCAATGCAGCACAGACCACGCAAGGCAGCAACACCGAGGGGGCCATGTTCGAGACGCAGGCCCGGCTGCACTACCGCATGGCGCGCAGCGAATGGGCGTGCCTGTCCGATCTCGCGTTCTTCACGCTCATGCATGCGTTCAGCGAGCGGGCGCGGATCGCGGCGGGCGTCACGTTCGAGGTGTGGGAGAGCATGCACTACTACCAGAAGAATGTCATCGCCCGTCGCTTCAACATGGGCATCTACGAGGGAGACAAGTAATGGCAAAGTATTTCGGATGCACCAACGAGGGCAACCTCATCGTGGCCAGAGGATGTGCCGAGGACAACAGCGGCATCGTGTACGTGCGGCCCGACTGCATGTACGTGGTGCGCACGACCTACCCGCTGTACCTCAAATACGACCCGGTCACCGACACCGAAGAGGAGGTGCACGAGGAGGAGTTCAACAACGCGACGGATGCAGTCGCTGCGCTGTACAACTACATCGGATACGAACGGAGCTACGGACAATGAGAAAGATCGAACCATGGGTATTGGCGCTGCTCAATGACGAGCGCGCCCCGACCAAGGACGAGGTGTGCGTGCTGTTGATGGCGTACCTCGATAGATTCATCAGCCAGCCCGGTGCGGGCAAGAGCGCGGAAGTCACCCGCCCGAGCAACAACCCCGTGAGCATGGCGAAACGCTATCAGGAACTGACCAAGGACATGCCCACGCCGGAGGAAGCGATTGCGTTTGGGTGGGTATGGGCGTACGACGATCGCATCCTGCCCATGCCCGCACGGGAGTACGCCAAGCGGGTGCAGGAGCGCTGGGTCATCGGCGACAACGAGTGGGAGGCCATGTCCGATGAAGAGAAGTGCAAGTGGGCCGACGAGTTCGACAAGGTACTTCAACAACAGGAGTCATAACCTATGACTGGCAACAATGGACCGGAGCTTGACGAAGCGACGGCGACGGCGCTCGCCATCGTGATCCACAACCAGATCGAAGCGCTCAAGGTGTGGGAGAGGAAGCTGCGCACCCCGTTCCTGCCCACTACCCTGCGCCACATGCAGGTAGTGCCGCAGTACCCCAAGCCCACGCTCGCCACCGTGCTGGCGATCATGGCAACGCAGCAGCACGGGAGGTTGGAGGTGCTGAAGATCTCCAACCAATTCATGGAAGACCTTCGCAGAGAGGAGACACAGTAATGACATGGGGCTCGTACGCACAGAGCAAGATCCCGCTGCGCTACGCGCGGCTCGACGCTGAACTGGTCAGGAAAAAGAAAGGGAACCGGGGCTACACCGACAAGCTCTTGGTCGGCAACAACGCCGAGGTGTACCGGGGGCAGGAGAAGGGCACCATCGTGCTCAAGCTGCACAACACCGAGATCGTCACGCTCTACTCCAACGGGCACAAGCGCATCCATGTCAGGGGATGGCACACGCCGACCACCTACAACTGGGTGTGGCAGGCAGTGCCGGTGAATTTCCGCAGGGTCAAGCTCAACAAGTGGACCGCGCCGATCATCATGTACATGAGCCCGGACGGGCGGCACACCGAGTACTACGACGGGATGCTGGTGAACAAGGACAACGCGCACATCGGCACGCCACCCCTGCTCACCAAGAACATCCCCAATGAGAAAGCGAAAGCGCTGCGCACGCAGCTGCTGCGTGCGTACAAGGAACGCTACCTGCCGCATCTCAACATGATGTCAGCCAAGGGGGAGGAGCGGATCAGGGGGGCGTGGGTCAGTGGGAGTATGCCCACGCTCACCGACCTGCTCAAGGAAGGGGATGAGTATCGCCTGACCCACGCTGCTATCGAGTGCGCAGCGGGCTACTGGGAGCCGTGGTCTAGCGCACACAAGGTCTTCATGAAGTACCTCGACAAGGTGTACGAGGAAGCAGTGCATCACCAGCAGTTGTTCGACGTAGTTCCCTATGAGTACAACCCCAAAGGAAGATAAATGGAAAACCAAACCAACGATCTGTTCAACGCATTCGTCAAGGCATTCGTCACCGCACTGGTGGCGAGCGACGAGTTCAAGGTAGCGGTCAAGGCCACGGTCGAGTCGATGGATCAGGAAGCCAACGAGTTCGACTTCACCAGCGACGCGTTCAAGGAAGCGGTCAACGCCATCATCAACGAGGAAGACGCGCTGATCATGTTCGACAACGACAAGTTCAAGGAAGCGGTCGACGAGCGCATCGAGAAGTACGACTTCGAGGACATCATCAAGGAAGTCGTCGCTGGCATGTCGTTCAACGTCGAAGTCTCTTACTAACCAACGAAAGGAAAGAGCATGGCCGATATCGTGCAGGACCACAGCGTCATGTCGTTCAACGCGGGGGTGGCGACCACCATCCGCATGTACAAGGCGGGGATCAAGGCGGTGTACTGGCTCGGCCCGCCCGGGGGTGCCAAGACGGCGGCGCAGGTGCCGATCGCCAAGGGCATGGGGCTGAAGCACCGCTTCCAGCTGAAGAAGTCGCACCACGACGTGCCCGAGATCGCGGGCTTGCCGGTGCCCGACCACACCACCCGTCTCACCCACTACTACCCGAGTGCGGACATGCTGCCCCCGTCCGACTTGGTCGGGGGGTTGCTGTTCGTGCACGACGAGACGAGCGATGAGAACCAGTCGCAGCAGAACCTCACCTGCCAGTTCGTGTACGAGGATGGGCTGCACTCGTACAGGTGCCCGCCCCAGACATACCACTTCCTTACCGGCAACCGGGTGAGCGATCGGTCTGGGGCCAACCGCATCATCACCAAGCTGGGCAATCGCGTGGTGCTGCTGACGGTGATCCTCACCCCCGACGAGTCGTTCGTGTACGGGGCCAACAACGGGTGGAATCCTGCCGTCCTCGCCTTCATCAAGATGCACGGCAACGAGACGATCAACCCGAGCGACAAGCGGGAGTACGCGCCGACGTTCTTCAACTCGTTCGACCCGAGCGATCCTGTTCAGATGTTGAAGCCGCAGTTCAGCAGCGCAAGATCCCTCGAATACCTGTCGAAGTACTGCAACTACATCGACGCGCATGAGCCGGGGCTGAAGGATGGCGACATCATCGGGGATGTGGCGGGTATCGTCGGCTCGCCGACGGCGCTCAAGTTCTGTGCGTTCCGCAAGATCGCGCACACCATGCCGGATGTGGAAGCGATCCTCGAAGGCAAGAAGGTGCCGCAGCCCGACAAGCAGGAGGTGCTGTGGTCGCTGGCGCTCACGCTCGCATCGCGTGCCGACAAGAAGAACTTGGAGAACGTGTTCGACTTCCTCGACAAGGGTCCGATGGAGTACCTCTCCGTTGCAGCACGCATCATCTACGATACGAAGATGCCGGGGATCAGCGGGCCGGGGCTGAACAAGATGATCCGTTCGCCGAAGTTGAATCAGATGTTCAGTGGTAACTGAAGCTTAACTTTAAGCTTCGTGAAGGGAGACACCATGTATAAGAGTGGACGATGGATACGACATGCGCCCCTCTTGGGGTATGTGTGGTTGACGATCTGTCTCGTTGCGTTCGTCGTTGCATTGATCGCGTTGAACCCGTGGCTGGGGTGGGGCTTCGTCGCCCTTTGCATCTTGGTGAACTGGCGACGCTGATGAGACAAATCGTGTGGTGCTGTACCGGGGTGGCGATGTTGGCCACCTTTCTTTTTGTTTATCTTTTACGGAGCATGGCATGAACCAACTTACAGTACGTCCGCAAGACAAGCTCGTTTTGGTAGTACTCAGCTGCAGCTTTAGCTGGGGCACCAAGACCGACAAGGAAATGTCCGAGGCTGCGGTCGATGAGGCGGGTGCGACCACGGGTGCGGTGCGGGTGCGCAAGACGTTGTTCCCTGCTGCATCGGGCAAGCACATCAAGGCGGTGCAGTCCACGCTGTCGGCGTTCTACGGCAACGTGCACATGGTGCACACCTTCGGCATCGGGTTGAAGGGGCAGCGTGCCATGCCTTCCGCCTTCTACATGAAGTACGACGAGAAGTTCGGCGAGACGCTGGCGCTGGCCGATGCGGCGCTCGACGAGTTGGAAGCGGGCTACCCGCAAGCGATCAAGGATGCGCAGGTGCTGCTCGGCACCGCATTCAAGGCCGACGACTACCCGCCGATCGACGAGATCCGCAACTACTTCACCTTCGACCGCAAGTTCCTGCCCATGCCCGACGGCAACAGCATCCTCAACGCACTGGGTGCAGCCGTAGCTGCGGATGTGAACGAGCACGTGGACGAGATGCTCAAGATCGCAGCGGGCGATGCCAAGGCGAGACTCAAGAAAGCGGTCGAGCGCATGGCCACGACGCTGACCAAGGGGGGCAAGATCTACGACACCATGCCTGAACAAATCAATGAACTCGTAGAGCTTCTCCCTGAAATCGCGGGCATCACCGACGATAAGGAGTTGAAGAAGGCAATCGAGATGGTCAAGCACACGCTCACCGGGTACGACGGTGGTGACTTCCGCCGCATGGCCGAGGCAGAGAAGACGTCGGTGGGCAAGGCCGCAATGGAGTTGCTGCGCAAGATGGGTAGCTAAATGAAAAACACACCAGAGAAGTTCTGGGCACGAGTGAAGCGAGGTAGGGCCAACGAGTGCTGGCCGTGGCTGGGGTACGTGCATCCAGAGGGATACGGACAGACGCATTGGGGCAACCGCAAAGCATTCGCGCACCGCATTGCCGCGATGATTACTGGTCTAGTCAAGTCTCCTACAGCACCACGATCCACCAAACGTGGGCGTACCTTCGTGCTGCATACCTGTGACAACAAACTGTGCTGCAACCCACGGCATCTGTTCATCGGCACGCTGCGGCAGAACATCCACGACTGTATCAACAAGGGGCGCAGCAGGTACGCATGCGGCGAGCAGCATCGATTGGCGCTGTTTACCGCTACGCAGGTGCGGGCAATTCGTGCGCAACACAAGCAAGGGGTTAGCCAACGTCAGTTGATGCGGCAGTACAACGCTGCACAAAGCGTTATCTCGCGCCTTGTAAATCGGCATTCATATAGGGAGGAATGATGGCAGTACCAGAGGTAGTCGTTGTGATCGCGCGCCCGTTCCGGTTGTGGAACCCGAAGACCGGCTCGCACTATCCGGGGCGCTGCTACAAGTACCACCGCAGGGCCGTGATCGGTGCGTTGATCGAGTGCAAGTGGGCGGCGATCGGCACCACCATCGAGGTGCTCGACGTGCGGACGGGGAAGATGATCGGAAGTTATACGAGGAAAGTTAACTCGGTGGCTTTTTACAAAGAACGAACTAACGTAAAGGACTAGCATGTCAAAAATTAGTGCAGCAGCACGGGCCAAGGCGTGGTCACCCGAGGCACGGGCCAAGGCAACGGCCACACGCGAGAAGAACAAGAGGGAGAAGGACCGGCTACTGGCCAATGCCGCAGGCGTCATGGCGGGCACGGCAGAGATGTCGCTCGACGCCATCCCCGATCGTGAACCCAAGAAGTACAACAAGAAGCCACGTGACCTATCCAAGGTGAAATACAACCAAGGCGGGCACTGGATCAGCGACGCCGACTACATGATCCTGAAGATGGCGAAGATGATGCTGAAGGAGGGGAAGTGACCGCACCCGCCAGCTACTACCAAGCTGCCATTGCCGGAATTAAACAAAGGCATGGTGACAAGTTCGTCGAGCCCAAGGTCACCGAAATGCAACGGTTCTACTTCGGCAGTCGGGTCGAGGTGGTCAGCCCGTCGGGGTACACCCGACGGGGCATTGTCACCATCACGATGGGGTGGCAACCGTCGCTCATGCTCCTGTCTAGGAAGGGGGCGCATGGGTCGAGCGACCTGATCGACGATCGGGATGTCATCGTGGCGTGGATCGACAGCAAGAGCAAGCGGCACAAGGTACCGCACGACGAGTTGCAGGTGGCGGTGTATCAGGCACAACGAGAGGAGTCATAAGCTATGACTAACGACAAGATGCAGTTGGCAAGAGGCAGGCTCGGGCTGTACGCGGGCGTGTGGCTGGCGATGGCCAGCAAGATGCAGTGGTTGCCGGGCCAGCCGATGGGTGGCGTGGCCATGGTCGACGGGCGGCAGGTGATCTACAACCGCGACAACCTCAACAAGAGGCCGTTGGGCGAGGTGGTGTTCATCGCCCTGCACGAGATCATCCACCCCATGCTGTGTCACCTCACGCGCCGGGGCAACCGCGATCCCAAGATCTACGGGTTGGCGATCGACATCATCGACAACAAGCTGTGCGTGCAGGTGATGAACGAGACACCGATACTGAAGATGCAGGTGCCGCCTGATGCGTTGTTCGGCAGTGCGTTCGGGTTGTCGGACGCCGACATCACCAGTGTCGAGGAGGTGTACGCCAAGCTCTTGAAGAAGTTCAAGGGCAAGGGTAAGGGTAAGGGTCCACCGGAGAAGGGTGAGGGTGGCAACGAGCCGGGCGATGGACCGCCGATGTTCGACGAGCACGCCCCGCCCAAGAACGAGGACGGCACCGAGATGACTGCGGCAGAGCGCGAGGCCGAGGAGCGGGATTGGAAGATCACCGTGCAAGCGGCAGCGGACATGGCCAAGAAGCAGGGCAAGCTGCCGGGATTCATGGAGCAGTTCATCAACCAACTGCTCAAGCCCAAGGTGGACTGGCGTGCGCAGCTGTGGTCGGCGACCAAGATCGCCAAGGACGATACGTCGTACCGCAGGTTCAATCGCAAGCACATCCATGCCGGGATCTACCTGCCGGGGAACTACAGCGAGCGCATCGGCGAGGTGGCGTACGTCACCGACACGTCGGGCTCGATCAGCACGGAGGAATTCAAGCAAGCGCTGGGTGAGATGAACTTCCTGATCGAGGAACTCAAGCCCGAAGTGCTGCACTTCGGCCAGTGCGACACGCGGCTGGTGTCGATGCAGCAGCTTACAGTAGATTCACTGCCGCTGGCGGTCACCGTCAAGGGGCGGGGCGGCACCGACATGCGGGAAGCGTTCGAGTGGGCGCGCGAGCACGAGGACGAGCTTGACATGTTCATCCTGCAGACCGATGGCTACGTGCCGCCGCTCGACCCGAGCTTGCATCCGTCGTGCCGGGTGATCATCATCGTCACCACCAACGCCACGCTCCCGGCGGGCTGGGAGTTCGACACCATCATCCGAGTGGAGGTGTAGATGTTTGTTACCGTGATACGCAACTGGGTGACCCATGAACTCGTGCATTACCTCGGGCACATGGACGCCATCATTACGATGCCAGAGATACCGGGCAAGGTGCTGCAGGTGTACCTTGGTACTTACGATGCAGACGAGCCCCGTCCGCAGGTCATACTCGCCAACCGGAAGCCGGGCAAAGGCCCCAACGGAGAGACGTTCGAGCTTGTGTTCCGTGGCCCAAGGGAGGAAGCGATCGAGATATTCGAGGCCCACGTGGGGATGTTGTTGTAATGAACGTGTGGTTGAACATCACCCGAGACACGAACAGTGCAATCGGGTACCACGTCGACACCATGCACATGCTGAAGGACGACGAACGCATCACGTCGTACCAACCGATGTGGAGTGACAGTGTCACTACCATTATCGATGAGGTATTCCAACGCATGGGTCGGCTGGGCCCGACGGCTACGTGGTATCTGGTGTGGGTATCGCCCTACTGCGTGCGCGTGATGCTGCCGCCTATGGTGGTCAAGAAAGAGTGGGCGATCGTGGCATCAGGTCTGCCGCCCGAGATCTACTACCTGCTTGAGGCACACCTGCAGATGATGAGGATGGAATGATCACGGTGCTCACGATCAAGCGACGGTGTGGGGCGCGCATGTTCCCGTTCATCTTGATTCGGGACGGCGTGACAAACACATACGCCACCTGTGGTCTGGCGCTCGCCGTCACCACTCACCGACTGGTTGCATACAAGGATCTACCGATGTACTACGTACTTGAAGTCAGCACCACCAAGCCAACGCAATTCAGAGTCTCCGTCGTACACGGTGACCGGGACTTGCCACCGTCGGCAGACTTCCTGTTCATCAGCATCTACGACACCCCCGAGGAACTGACCGAGGCACTGGAACCGTACCTGCAGATGGAGGAAGGGAGCGCATGAAGAAAAAGAAAGTGATCAAGACTTTGTACTTCGACTGCAGCGAGCAGGTGGTCGGGTATACCTACTGGGTCAACAGGCAGGTGGAGTATGTGGACCCAGACACGGCACTGGAGTATGCACGCAAGCAATTGCCCACCATCAGCATGGTGCGCGTCTACGTGAGTCGCAACGGCGTATGCATGCATACCCGCAAGCCCTCGTACCTGTGGGTGATGGCTACCGAGGAACGTATGCATCCGTTCGGCGCATGGTCGATCTTCGAGGCACACGCAAGGATGCTGGTGCGATGAAGCTACTGCTGTCGATGCTGATCAAGAAGCTCGACCACCCATGGTGGAGCCTGCGCTCCAGCGAAGGCGAGCCACCCGAGGAACGCGAAGGGCACTACATCTTCAGTGCCCTGCGCATGGTGATCCGATCGAAGTTGAACCGAGTGGAGGAGAAAGATGAAGTCGATTCTGGACCCTGATTTCAAGTACGTGCCGAGCGTGCAGACCAACATACGGGAGCGGTTCGACAAGGTGCGCAAGGAACTGAAGATCCCGATACCGCAGCAGCGTGCACCCGTGCTGCCGATCAAGAAGGAGAAGCAGTGAGCGACGGGAGGTACTACCCTGAACCTGACCGCAGCCCGGTACACAACATCATGTTAAGCATCCTGTTCGAGAACGACGGCACACCCTACATCTGGGACATCAACAGCAAACACTACGAGCCCACGCGCGAGAAGCTGCAGGAGAAGATCAACGCGATACTGCTACAGCGACGGCAACGGGTGCAGGTGTGGATACGAACGCGTGCCGTCGCGCAGGAGTACGGCATCTCTCCGGTGATCTGGATCGGGAGAAGTCGCAAGGGACCGGGGCACGGCGCGTTCTGCCTCGGCTGGGTGAAGGTCGACGACCTGCTCGAAACGGTGGAGACACACATGGGGATGGTGGGATGAAAGTAAAACGAACACCACTGCTATTCGACCAGTTCATGGCGAACACCAAGCCACAACTGGAGATGGAGCGCAAGCCGTTCGAGTTCCTGCGCAACAGGATGGTGGGTGCGCACGTGTTCACGCTCGACCATGAGGCCACACGCTACATGGCGAACATGATACAGGCGCACCCTGAAGCTATTGCACTGGATCAGGAGTTCGCGATCCCGCCGTTCAAGAAGATGTTCGTCGAGTTCCCGTACCCCGAGTTCTTCACCATCATGGGCGGGCACCACCGGGGCGACGGCAGCGAGGACGAACGCATCGGATACTTCTACGACGGCCCCCGTGTGTACGTGCTGTCAGCCAGCACCATACAGCATGACTACCCGGCGGCGGTGCCCATCCGGTACCGGCTCAACCAGCAGTTCGAGTTGAAGGAAGAGTTGATGATCTCCGGTGCGCTGGAGGAGTCGCGCATGGCGCTCGACGCCTACTTCTGGGGATCGTGCGCAGCTAAGGTGGAGCCAATCGGATTGCTGCGTAGTCTCAGGACCAACCATTCAATGGAGTTCTGGTACGGGCAGGAGTTGTTCCTGCAAGATAGCAAGAAGTTCGTGCAGCGCATCATGCGCAGCACGGCGGGGGACATGCGCAACGTGGTGGCGTTGCCTCTATTCTTGAATAGAGTCAGAGATGTGATCGTCGAGGACACGGTGCCGCCCGCACCGGGGTGGGTGCGGGCCAAGCCACGCACGCTGGTCCGTCACTCCGTTGTCAAGATCAAGCTCGACCCTGCACCGTTGCTGAAAAAGATATACAGTGGCAGTCACGGTCCCATCTGGCGGCGCGAACACGACGTGCGCGGGCACTGGTGCCACAACAAGACTACTCGTGCCCACCTGCACGATCACGACTGGCACGAGTACGACGTCAACCAGTGGCGCTGCATGCTGTGCGGTGGGCTCAAGTGGTGGCGGAAAGAATGCAGGAGAGGGAGCAAGGAAATGGGTAAGGTCAAGACAACCTACGAGGTGCATGCATGAGCAGTGGCATACCGATCGTCGTACTGGATTTTGAAACCTACTACGATTCTGAATATAGCTTGAGCCGTATGTCGACCGAGAGCTACATCCGCGACCCTCGGTTCGAGATTATCGGGTGCAGCATCTTCCTGCCCGGTGGCGTCAAGCCTGTGTGGTACGCAGGGTTCGATGCGGTGAAGCGTGCGCTGGACAAGATCGACTGGTCGAAGCACGCCATGCTCGCGCATAACAACTACTTCGACGGTGCCATCCTCGCGTGGCACTTCGGCCACCTGCCCAAGCTGTATCTATGCAGCATGTGCATGGGCCAGCCCACGTTCGGGTTCACATCGGGCGTGTCGCTGAAGAAGCTGGCCGAGGTGCTGGGTGTCGGCGTCAAGGGGGACGAGGTGCTGCATGCGATCGGCAAGCACATCAACAACTTCGCCGACTATGAGCTTGAGGCATACGGCAGGTACTGCTGCAACGACAACGTGTTGAGCAAAGAGATCTTCATGAAGCTCATGCCGTTGACGCCGGGCAAGGAACTGCTGGCGATCGACGAGACGATCCGTTGCTTCACCGACCCCAGAATTATTCTCGACAAGGACATGCTGGTCGAGTACCACCAGCACGTGCGCGACGTAAAAGAAACGCACTACCTGTGGGCGTGCAACCTGCTGGGCATCGAGGACGATGCCGACGGGCGGGCGGTGGACAAGGTGCGCGACGTCATCATGAGCAACGACAAGCTCGCCGCACTGCTCACCGAGATCGGCTGCGACCCACCCACGAAACTTTCCCCTGTCACGGGGAAAGTCGCTTACGCATTCGCCAAGACCGACGACGAGTTCTTGGCACTGAAGGAGCACGACGACGAGCGGGTGCAGACGCTGGTGGCGTGCCGCCTTGGCGGCAAGTCGACGCAAGCGGAGACACGCGCGCTGACCCTCATCGAGATGGCGGATCGCGGCCCGATGCCAGCATACCTAAAGTACTATGCAGCACATCCCGGTCGGCTGGGGGGTGGCGACGGCACCAACCTGCAGAACCTGCCCCGGGGCAACCCGCTACGCAACGCACTGATGGCACCACCCGGTCACCTGCTGGCGGGCGGCGACCTGTCGCAGATCGAGGCGCGCATCGTCGCGTGGCTTGCAGAGCAGGAGGATCTAGTACAAGCGTTCCGCGACTTCGATGCCAAGCTCGGGCCGGATGTCTACTGCACCACGGCATCCGCCTACTTGGGGCGCGAAGTGACACCCGACATGAAGGACGAACGTCGCCTCGGCAAGGTCATTGCACTAGCTTTGCAGTACGGCATGGGCGTGCCGAAGTTCATCGTGACCGCCAAGCGTGACAAGGTGACGCTGTCGCCGCAGGAAGCCAAGCGCGCGAGCGACTGGTTCCGGCACACCCGTCACCGCATCCCGATCCTGTGGAAGCAGGGCGAGACGGCACTGCGTGCGTTGGAGAAGGGCGAGCAGTATTCATTCGGACGCAACCAGTGTATCGTCGTCGAAGCAGACGGCATCCACCTCCCCTCGGGGAGAGTGCTGCGCTACCCCGGGTTGCAGTCGGGGCCGAGCAGCATGTATCCGGGGATGACCGAGTGGACGTACCTCAACCGCAAGAAGCGAGTACGCCTGTACGGTGCGAAGGTGGTCGAGAACATATCGCAATCTCTTGCGGGTTCGGTGTGTCTCGACGCGTGGCTTGAGTTGCGGCACAAGATGAAGATGGTGCTGCAGATCCACGACGAGTTGATCGCTGCGGTCATCGCAGCGCAAGCGGAGGAAGCGTGTCGAATGATGCGAGCGGCCATGAGCAAGACCCCGAAGTACATGCCCGGTCTGCCGGTAGCGTGCGAGGTAGGGTATGCACAGCGGTTCGGGGAGATCAGGAAGTCATAGTGCAGCGACCGTCGTGGTCGTTCAGTTCGGTCGAGCAGTACCGCAACTGCCCGAAGCAGTATCAAGAGATCCGGGTGCTGAAGAACTGGAAAGAGCCGGAGACGGAGGAGCGGCTGTGGGGTAACCGGGTGCACGACGCGCTCAAGGAATGCCTGCAGCACGGCACGCCGCTGCCCGCTGGCATGGAGGTATGGCAGAACATCGCCGACCAGTTCCGTGGGGTGAAGGGCGTGCTGATGGCCGAGCAGCAGATCGCGCTCGACGAGAACTGGCAGCAGTGCCGGTGGTTCGACAAGCGTGCGTGGCTGCGCGTGATCCTCGATGCAGCGTGGGTTCACGGCACCGTCGGCAAGGT
>Ga0105104_10000921_pt1 | contig 22846 bp, 18 predicted proteins | sample PPLLaktember2015_3_FD_87034 | JGI IMG/M metagenome (GOLD analysis project Ga0105104, IMG submission 87034) | Freshwater sediment microbial communities from Prairie Pothole Lake near Jamestown, North Dakota, USA - PPLs Lake P7 Core (6) Depth... | ecosystem: Environmental > Aquatic > Freshwater >... | reverse complement strand
TTTCTTCCCTTGCAGAATGGCTTTCATGAATTTTTTGGGCTCCCGTATTCAAATGATATGTGGCCGGTGGATTACGACGGCGTTCAGGCAACAAACCTGAAAGCCCCTGAAAAGCTGATATATCCGCAACTCCCGCTTATGAAAGGCAATGAAAGGATCAGGGAGCTGAGATCACTGGTTGACCAGGCGTCGCTTACCACTTCCTATACTGAATATGCAACCGGTTTTATTGCCAGGAACAAACAAAATCCTTTCTTCCTCTATCTTGCCCATTCAATGCCGCATGTACCCCTGGCAGTTTCGGAAAAATTCAGGGGGAAAAGTAAACAGGGTATGTATGGGGATGTGATCATGGAAATCGACTGGTCGGTGGGAGAAATCATAAAAGCTCTTGATAAATCAGGGATTTTAAATAATACCCTTGTAATATTCACATCGGATAATGGCCCATGGCTTAACTTTGGGAATCATGCAGGATCAGCAGGTGCATTGCGCGAAGGAAAGGGATGCAGCTGGGAAGGAGGCCAGCGGGTTCCGTGCATTATGGTTTGGCCTGGCAGGATACCTGCCGGAACCATCTGCAATAATATGGCATCCACCATTGACTTACTGCCGACTCTCTGCCATTTTACCGGTGCTGACCTTCCTGCGAAAAAGATTGACGGTATCAATATTTCGTCGCTCCTTGCAGGAAAGTTTGATTCGGATCCCCGTGATGTTTTTTATTACTATTACGGAGTCAACAGTCTTGAGAATGTTCGCAAAGGACAGTGGAAACTTGTCCTTCCCCATAAATTCAGGTCATATGAGGGTCTGATGCCAGGCAATGACGGTTGGCCTGGCGAGTATAACTATTTAACAACGGATTATGCCCTTTATGATCTTCGACGGGATCCCGGTGAACGGTATGATGTCAGTGAACTATACCCCCTTGTGGTGCAGGAGCTTAAGGATCTGGCTGAAAAAATGAGACTTGACCTTGGCGATGAAAATTTCAGCATTCCGGGAGTGAATAACCGTAAACCCGGTTCGGTAAAAAAATAATATCTCTTCTAAAATAATGTCAAATCTCAGATTTTCAGCCTTCATAGGATTTTCAGCCATTGTAAGTCCTGCGCTATATTCCCAGAACAGTCCGGATCAACGTCCCAACATCATTTTTATCATGAGCGATGACCATGCTTACCAGGCTGTAAGCGCCTATGGTGGGGCAATTGGCAAAATGGCGCGCACACCCAATATAGACAGGATAGCAGGGGAGGGTATGCGATTTGACCGGTGCCTGGTTACCAATTCAATATCAGGACCGTCCAGGGCTGTCATCCTTACCGGCAAATACAGCCACCTGAATGGTTTTGTAGCCAATGAAGATCAGTTGCCATTCGATGGCTCACAGCAGACATTCCCCAAACTACTTCAGGCGGGAGGATACACTACGGCGTTAATAGGCAAATGGCATCTCGGCTCCGATCCAACGGGTTTTGATCATTGGGAAATCCTGCGAGGCCAGGGCAACTATTATAATCCTGATTTTATTACCGATGATGGAACTCACAGCGAAGGAGGTTATGTGACGGAACTGATAACCGGTAAATGTATAAGGTGGCTGGAAAAGGCAAAGGATGCAGGCCAACCATTCATGCTGATGATGCATCACAAGGCCCCCCACAGGGAATGGCAGCCCGGGCCAAATGAACTGACACTCTATAAGAATATGGTCTTTCCTGAACCGGCCACCCTGTTTGCTGATTATGCCAACCAGGGAACGGCTGAAAAAACCCAGGATATGACAATTTCGGAAACCATGAGGATCGAGGAAGACCTCAAGATGTATTCTGATAAGGCTAAAATGAAAACAACAGGACTTGACCGGATGGATTCTGTTCAAATGGCCGCCTGGAATGCTGTCTATGACCCAATAATTAATGATTTCCAAAAATCGGGATTATCGGGCGATGATCTGGTACGTTTCAAATACCAGCGATATTTGCAGGATTATCTGGCCTGTATTGCTGCGGTTGATAAAAGTGTGGGAGAAGTGCTTGCATTTCTGAAGGAAAACCACCTGGATGAAAATACGGTAGTCATTTATACATCCGATCAGGGATTTTATCTGGGTGAACACGGCTGGTTCGACAAACGATGGATGTTTGAACAATCCTATCGCACCCCGCTGGTCATTAAATGGCCCGGCGTTACTGAACCGGGAAGCCATAACAGCGCAATGGTTTCGAATCTCGATATGGCCGAGACCCTGCTTGAAATAGCCGGGGTTAAAGTACCGGGAAATATGCAGGGGAGAAGCATGGTACCGGTATTGAAAGGCAAGACCCCTTCAGACTGGCGGAAAGAGCATTACTATCATTATTATGAGTATCCGGGATCTCATATGGTTAAAAGACATTACGGGATGAGCACGGACAGGTATAAACTGATACATTACTACTACGATATCGACGAATGGGAACTTTATGATTTACTGACTGATCCGGAGGAACTGAAAAACGTCTATCATGATCCGTCTTACAATGCAGTCAGGCAGGATTTGCATAAAAGACTGGAGAAACTGATGAAAAAATTCAGGGACAGTGAGGATCTGGCAAAATCCTTTTTGCCCGATTAATTCCTATATCGGCTTTCCCATACAGCAATACTTGAATTTTCTGCCGCTGCCACACGGACAGGGATCATTTCTTTCCGGTGTATCAGGCTTTACAACCTGGTTTTCCCTTTTCTTAATCCAGTTCATCACATTTGCCGGGGCACGTTTGTTCTTAAGCTCACCGGCCATAAAATCCATGTACGGAAAAACATGTTTAAAAAACATCCTGTAGCCTTCGCACAGGTAATTCAATCCCATTTCTCCTTCCGGGGATTTTATAAACCGGTGCTTTGGACATTCCCCATGACAGGCAAACCTGAATTCACAACGAATACAGAATGAAGGGAGCTTATTTCTTTTGTCAAGGCCGAAATCAAATTGAGATTTTGATTTTACCATTTCTAACAGCGGTTTGTCAAGGATATTGCCGAGCAGTTTCCCAGGATAGACAAAATGATCACAGGAATACAGGTCGCCGTTGTGTTCCAAGGCCAGCGAATTACCACATGTCTCGTTAAAGACACAAATGCCCGGCATTTCACCAACCCAACCGGCCAGGGTGGCATCAAAAATCTGCACAAAATACTTTGCCACATCATGCCTGATCCAATCATCAAAAACAGCAATCAGAAACTTACCATAATCCCTGGCGCCGACCGACCAGTCCGTAACCATGGTTTCACCCAGATAGTCATTGGTTACGAGAGTTAGTTCCCCGGCATCCGGATGCAGGGCTTTTCTCTCAGCGATGGGCAGGAACTGCATATACCCGCTGCCTGTCTGTTTGAGGAACCGGTATATCTCCAGCCCAAAACGTGCCCCGTAATCATGCACACAACTGAGGGTATTGAAATCCACCCTGTGCCTGTGCAGGAGTTCGATCCCCTTCATTACCTTTTTGAAAGATCCTTCACCTGAATGGTTCTTCCGGTAATGGTCGTGGATATGTTCAGGGCCGTCCAGGGAAATGCCGACCAATATATGATGATCATGGAAAAAACGGCACCATTCGTCATTTAGCCTGGTACCGTTTGTTTGAAAGGCATTTCCGACTTTTTTGCCACCGCAGAATTTTTTTTGGAAGGCGAGCGCTTTCCGGAAAAAGTCAATACCCAGCAGGGTCGGTTCGCCTCCCTGCCAGGTAAAGGTGACCTCCGGTACTTGTTGGGCCTCAATGAACTGCCTCGTGAAATCCTCCAGCATTTCCTCCGTCATTCTATATTCCCCGCCTGCTGGATACAGCTTTTTCTTTTCCAGGTAATAGCAGTAGCTACAATTCAGATTGCATCCGGGTCCGGCCGGTTTTATCATAACCTGGAAGGCATTTGGTCCCTGTAGCTTCAATCCATCCTCGAAAAAAATATCCATGCTCACAGAATTAATGCTCGGGAGGATTCACCACCAGGATAAAACTGAATTCCTGATTTTCCGGTTTTAACGGAAATGAGAGCAGCCCCACAGCCTGAGAAAGGTCTTTTTCGGGACCGTTGGAATAGGGATTAAATGGATACACGGGCCATATAAGCTCTGCTTCTTTTGGGATCTGCATTGTCCAGCCATTGTGGGATATGCTTCCGAGCAGATCATCCCCGTCAAGCACTATTTTGTTGTTTCCCAGTAAAATTTTTGATCCGGATCCCGTGATCAGTTCCCGGCCTTCTTTCAGGACCAGCTGGAGATTTAGCCTTGAAACGGCGTCACCCCATTTATAGGTAGTCCTGATGCTGAATTCGAGTTTTCCCGGGTCCGGCCTGGGAACCTCAATGACTGCAAAAAAGGTGAGATAAGCCAACGCAAGCCGGTCCGATTTATCTTCCATCAGGAGCCGGCTGCTGACCGGCATATGGATCATTTGTCTTTCAACAAGTTCTGAAAAGGTCGCAAGCTCTGGCTGGCGCTTTGAGTTTGCGCCACTGATGATCAATCCACGATCCTGGTGAAATAAGCTCATATTTCCCTGCCGGTCCAGAAAAAAATTATTCAGGGGATCCTCCGGGGCTATTATCCCGGAAAAGGCTACCACCCATGGTCCGGTTTTTCTGATCCCTGCGGGTACGTTCATTTTGTGAACATAATTATCCATTTCCTGGGGTATAGGCTCCAGTTCTCCCTCTTTATAATAAAGTGCATTCTGGGCTATACGACTTATCGCTTCGATGTCATTATCACCATTGAAAAAACCGGTCAGAAAAGCGGCATATTGCCGTCCGTCCGGAAAATTTGAAAAGCCAAAATGACCCCACATGGAAACACCCCAGTGACGGTTGCGGTCATTGATCGTTTCAACCGGCGTCCCGTCCGGATAGGTGAAATATTTATGGAAATCCGTCGATTTGCGTAACGCTTTCAACGCTTCCTGGTCCCCGGAATATTCCCAGTACAATGCCATTTGGGTTTCGGTCAGGTAATCATACCCGGTTGTCGGCCCTGCCTGGCTGTGCTCACCCCAATATCCGTCAGGGGCTTGTTCCTCTGTGGCAAAACGATGCAGCACCCTGGCAGCCATTTCATACCATTCCGGTTTATTAAATACCTTTGCGGCCACCAAAAGGGTTGATGCATATATTGCGTAATGGTTGGGGGATGTGGTGATATAAGGGGCATTATACCAGGGAAAGTCGATCCGGTCTGACAACTGCGGTACCAGTAACTCAAGGTTCCTGAGCAGGGCTTCGCTCCATTGACTGCGACGTTCATCACCCAACTCATGCTCCAGGATTCTGTATGCTTCAAGCCACATGTAAGTGTCCCAATCACTGTCACCACGGGGTGTAAAATGGTCTTTTTTATCTTCCCTTGCGAGCAAATCACCAATACGTTCTGCCAGTTCCAGCATTTTCGGACTATGATATAATTTATTGGCTTTGTGCTCCTTACTATATAGCACGGCGGGAATCAGGATACAGGAAGGGAAATGCCTCCAGCCGGGATGTGATTCAATACTGGCCAGGCTCGAATCCGGAGCTTCTGTAAGCCGCTTTTCAATCCGCTGTATTCCCATTTCCATAATGCGGAAATACTGATCCGGCAAGGTATAAGAAGTACCTATCTCCTGGGTTGCGGCATGAAGGAATGTTGACAGGGAAATAATAAGGACTAAAACTAACTTTTGCTTCATTTCAGGATTTTCAATGAATTGTATGTCGGCGACATCAAAGATAACAACCATCTGCATTCAATCTCTGTCTTGAAGGATAGTTTTTTTGGAAAACCAGCGTAATATTTAGTACTTTTTCCTTGATTTTGGCAGAACAACTATGAAAACAATATTAGGCTATTTATTCACACCGCTATTTCATTTCTATTACGGATTCATGCTGGTAATATTCCATCCAGTACAATTACTTGCCTTCAGATTATTTGGCGATAGTGCACGCAGGAAAACAGTGGATTTTTTGAATTTCTGCCTTGTTGACGGGTTATATATCCTGGGATGTTCGATAAAGTTTTCAGGATTTGAAAAAATACCGGAAGGCCGTCCTGTCATAATTGTTTCCAATCACCAGAGTATGTATGATATTCCTGCAGTGGTACATGGATTCAGGAAGTTATATCCCAAATTCATCTCAAAGATTGAGCTTTCCAGGAATCTGCCCAGTATTTCCATTAACCTGAAATATGGAAAATCGGCCCTGATCGATCGTGAAAACGGAACCCAGGCTGTCCGGGAAATATTTAAGCTTGGACAGCTGATCCGGGATAACAACTATGCAGCTTGCATATTCCCGGAAGGTACAAGAAGCAAAACTGGACATGTAGGACAATTCAGGTCTGCAGGTATCAATACCCTGCTTCGGGCTGCCCCTTCAGCCGTAATTGTTCCCTTTGTGATCGACGGACACTGCCGGTTAATGAAGAAAGGTTATTATCCACTTCAATTTGGAATTAATATCAGGTATACAGTTCTTGATCCTGTAGAACCTGCTGGACGCGACATTAATGAAATAGTCACCCAGATAAGAGAATCGATTGTAAAGGAACTGGGTTTTACTGATGCAATTTTAAACCCGACTTTTGAACAGAGGATTTAAATAAATTGTAAGACCAGGTCGCGCCGCTAATGACATCCACTTTGCCGATATCCTGGTATTTCATCAGGCTGTCCGGATAGGCATTTACTCCCTTCCAGTCATTCCGGCATTGCTGTATATACAATTTGTTGGTAGCGAAATAACGCTCGTACCTGGCATCAAATGTTTCATGTTTGACAGAATCACGAACACAAAAATCGATTCTGGTAATCCACCCCTTTTTTACGATGAGCCTCACATTACCATAATACTCTTCTGTATAATTTGCGCGGGAAATGCCACTGTAGTTCCCGTCTGCATAGGGACCAGTACATTTTGAGGCACTGGAAAGGATGAGAACACATGTTATAGCAATGATGTGCAAACGGATGATTAATTTTTTCATATGAAAGAAATATTGAGAATGACCCTGGTATTTTCCTGGAATTGCTTTTTTAAAAAGACCTTTCAATTATCAATTACCCTATTTCTGGAAAATTAAGGAATTATTGTTATTTATATTGCATGTTTTTTGCATCGATAAGCATAACACCATGTCCAAGGGTTGCAAGGAGACAAGTTTCCAATTTAGAAATAAATTTGAAAGCTTTTGCATTTAATCTGAAAATATCTGACGGATGAGCCTTTTACTTTTTCCCTATTTAGAATAGAAATGGAAGGAATCACCCAGAGTGTAACACGAGCCGGATCTTTTTGTCCAAGGATTGATAACAATATAGTTATCAGAAAAAATCTACGAAAATGGACAGACTAAAAAACAAAGTCGCTGTTATTACGGGTGGAAGCAGCGGAATTGGTTTGGCGACAGCAAGAGAATTTGTCGCCAATGGTGCAAAAGTGGTCATTTTTGCAAGGGGCAAACAAGGACTTGACGCGGCTGTGAAAGAACTGGGACCTGACAGCCATGCAATCCAGGGGGACATTTCCAATTTGGCTGATCTGGACAAACTGTTTGGGGAAACCAGGATAAAATTCGGAGGTATTGACATTTTATATGTTAATGCTGCCCTGGTAAAGCTGGCACCTCTCGGAGAGATTACAGAGGCCATTTTTGATGAAATGATCAATGTTAATTTTAAGGGAGCATATTTCACTTTGCAAAAGGCAATTCCCTATTTAAATAATAATGCCTCCGTAATTATTACGACTTCCTATTTCAACGGTATTGGTTTTGGTGGTAGCAGTTTGCTGAGTGCCAGTAAAGCAGCTTTGCGTTCTCTCGCAAGAGTTGCTTCAACCGAATTACTGGGAAGGGGGATCAGGGTAAATGCAGTGAGTCCGGGAGCAATAGCCACACCGGTATGGGGTAAGATCGGACTTCCGGAAGATGTTCTCAAGGCTGCAGGAGAGGCCATTACAAATCAGATCCCGCTAAAGCGATTTGGCCAGCCTGAAGAAATTGCAAAAACAGTATTGTTCCTCGCCTCCGAAGATTCCTCCTATATTCTGGGTCATGAAATTTGTGTGGATGGAGGATTGCGGCAGATTTAATAGTATCTTTACTTACTGTAAGCCACACGCTTGCAGTAAGTAATACCCAAATCCATGAATAATCCGTTCCAAATTGCCTATCCCGATGAGGAAGAAGCAACATACGTGAAGCTTGCGGTCAATGGAGACCGTAAAGCGGCAGAGAAACTTATTGTCAATCACCAGGTTTTTGTTTATAACCTGGCCTTGAAAATGACTAAGAATACTGAAGATGCGGAGGATTTAACGCAGGAAGTATTTATCAAAGCGTTGGCAGCATTATCCAGGTTTGAAGGCAAAAGCAAATTCAGAACCTGGCTGTACCGCATCGCTGTAAACCATTTCCTGAATGCAAAAAAGGGGAAATCAGAATTAATCAGCACCGACCTTAAGACTTTTTTTGAATACGTTGACACAATTCCGGATTATGAATTTAGCCAGGAGGAGCTAAGCGAAATATCCGATACTATTGAAGACCTGAGGATAAGCTGCACCACCGGCATGTTGTTGTGCCTGGACAGGGAGCAGAGAATCGTATTCATTCTGGGTGAAATGTTTGATATCGATCATAACCTGGGTGCGGAAATAATGGGAATTTCGCCCGGGAATTTCCGGATAAAATTAATGAGAGTCAGAGAAGACTTTTACAATTGGATGAATAACAGATGTGGGTTAATCAATCTTGCTAATCCATGCAGGTGTGCTAAAAAGACCAAAGCCTTTATTGACGCAGGAATAGTTGATCCAAAAAATTTGAAATTTAACACAAGGTACAAGAAAAGGATTGAGGATCTGTCCCAAAAACAGGCAACACCGATTGTTAACACCATGGAGGATTTACACCGGAACATATTTAAGCAGGACCCTTTTCAGGAGCTGCCCACCAGTTCAAGGATTGTAAATGAAGTTCTGAACAATGCATTGATTAAACGGATTTTGAAGTATTAGGGATCATCTAACTCCGGATTCCTGATAATGCCGGAAAAATCCGTCATTTGATGATTATGCTTTACCCTTATTATTTTGTAAGGTTCTGCTGCAACGCTTTTATCCGGTAATTGTTATCCCTGTTGACGGCGATTGCCGGGAATTGCCAATTTCAAGTTTTGCATTAAGGGTATTTTCATGAGTGCATTATTGATCTTTCTGACACTGGCGCTGGCGGCTGAATATTATACATATGCCGCACTTGCCAGGGTGACATTCAAACTAAGCCGGAGAATCAGATTGGTATTGTTTGTGCTCAACGGTATCCTTAGCGTTTTCATTTTTTTGGGATTCTATGCCCTTTATCTCTGGGGAGAGAACGAATGGCCCCTAAATGTGATCAAGTATGGGGTGAGTATCCTGATGGGTGCATTTTTGGGAAAAATATGCATAGCCATCCTGATGTTCACCGGAGATCTGTTCTTGTTGATTCGTATATTCCTGAGATTTATCGTGTTTTCCTGGAGCAGAAGAAGACGGGGACCAGTTTCAGAAAAATACAAAATATCCAGGTCTGTCTTTATTTCCAGGTTTGCCTTGATTTGTGGTGCTGCATTAACAACGGGACTTGCATATGGAATTACCAACAGGTATCGTTACAACATCAGGAAAGTAAGCCTGTCCCTGAATGGATTGCCTCCCGGCCTGAAGGGTCTCAGGATCGCACAGATATCCGATATCCATTCAGGAAGCTTCGACAATGCCGGTGCGGTATTAGCAGGCGTTAATTCCATAATCCGAGAAAAGCCTGATATAATCCTTTTTACGGGTGACCTCGTGAATTTCAGATCGCAGGAGATCATTCCCTACATGCCTGTCTTTAAAGGGCTGCATGCTCCCCTGGGTGTATTCTCCATCCTGGGAAACCATGATTATGGCGATTATGTTCCCTGGCCATCTGAAGAAGAGAAAATCAATGATTTGAAGGATCTGAAATTGTATCATAAGGAACTGGGATGGCAACTTCTGTTGAATGAACATAAAATTCTTTCCTGGAAGGGTGAATCGTTTGCCTTGATCGGGGTTGAGAACTGGAGTGCCAAAGCCCATTTTCCCAAATATGGTGATTTGAGAAAAGCCATGTCAGGACTGGAAAATGTAAATCTGCCGTTGAAAATACTGATGAGTCATGATCCTTCTCACTGGGATGCGGAAGTCAGGGATCAATTTCCCGATGTTGCACTTACCCTGAGCGGGCATACCCATGGAATGCAATTCGGGATCGATATTCCCGGGTTTAAATGGAGCCCTGTGCAATATGTTTATAAGCAATGGGCAGACCTGTACAGGGAAAAGAATCAGTATCTTTATGTAAACCGCGGTTTTGGATTCATCGGATACCAAGGCAGGCTTGGTGTTCTGCCTGAAATTACCCTAATAGAATTAAATTGAGCACCGCACTTTGTGAAGCCGGAGAGTTCGGAACTCTTCCTGTGTTCCGAACTCCATGATGGGAAACCTGTGGTTCCGGACCCGAAAACGGTTTAGTATGAGATTGCTACATTCCAGGTTCCGGGCTCATAAATGGTGAACTCAAAAATCACCAGATATGTTTCACTCGGTTCAAAATAATGCGGAGCACGGAACTTGATCTTAACATCGATGGGAAATGTTGGATTCTGAATTCCGAAAAGTGAACCGGAATGATATTCGGATCCACTGGTGTAGGTTATCAGGGGATTAACATCCTGTTCAGCTCCTGCCCTGTAAAACCTGATCCTGATGTCATCGACCGCCTTGCTGACGGGTGTTATTGAATAACGCGTATAACTCATCGTCCTTGTAACCTTATAGGGAGGGGCCTCTTTTTTCCCTGTGTAATCACCATCACTCAAGGATCCATTGAAAATGGGATCGCATCTGCTGGTCAGGTAAGAGGTCAGATAATCCTTCAGCTTTTTATCTTTCTGTGGTTCCTTGTTAAAAGACTCCAGGAGCACCGGATTATCAACCAGGATTTCCGCCATATTTTTCTTATTGACCCGTTTTATTTCCCCGGTATTCATATCAATAAGATTTAATGTGAGGAAGGAATAAGCAGCAGAACCCACAGAACTGTGGGCGATGTCTTCAAAAAAGCCATATTTTCCGAAATTATTGATTTTTGCAAAATCATTATCCAATCCCAGTCCCTCCCTTCTTTTAATATAAAGGCTCCTGCCATCACTAAAACCAAATGGCTTACCCGGTTCTTTTGCCTCGCTTTTCAGATTGAAAAAAGTTACCTGTTGATGTCCGCTTAACCTGACAATCCTGCTGGTTATTTTATTCCCGACGGGGCCTGATGGATTGTTATATTTCATTTGATCAAAATCGCTGTAGACGCCGGGTTTGAAAATATTTATATTCTGCAGATAGATCGCCATAAGAACGCAGGCATCCTCACTGCTGTTGAAACTGTAATTGAAATCATACTCTCCGGATTCACCGGCTGTAAAAATGTAGGTGGAAATTTTCTCGGTCCTGTTCACCTGCGAAACTACATCTTTCAATTCAGCAGATTTGCTTCCGGCAAGATCAAAATCAGGAAGCATCCTGCTGGGATTCAGAAGGTAAATTGCATACCGGTCATCCTTTTTAAGCAGGAGAGTTATTTTTCCGTTTGGAACATTGCCAAGCTCCTGATGATGCAAGTACACACCATTGCAATACTTGTCCAGCAGTTCTCTGTGATTTACTCCACATTGTGTAAATGCAGCAATCTGAAAGGCAATTAAGCCCATACAAATACCCATTATTTTTTTCATGGCTTTTATTATTATATTATAGGCATCCTTTGCCCGATATCAGGATTTTATCACCTGTATTTTTTATTTCAACGTTCAGATCCATTTGCATCTGGTTTAAAACCATATCAATTGACTGTCCTTTAAATGTACCGGTGAACAAACAGTACGCCAGTGATTTATCTTCAATTTCAATTTTCTTACGGTAATATTCAGCCAATATATCGGTTACGGTGGCCATTGGAACGTCCCTGAAAGTCAATTTTCCTGTCTTCCACGCCAGGTAATTCTCATTTCTGTTGGCGGATGCATAAACCAGATTTTGAGATTTATGTACAGAACAATAATTCCCTTCTGTTACCAATAGTGCCAATCCTGACTGATAACTCTCTTCCATGATCTTAATTGAGCCGGAAGCTACCGTAATGTTAACGTTCTCTTCATGCATTCTGGCCCTGATATTAAATGAGCCTGAATTTTCAGCAACAATCACTGCATTACGCGCCTTTATCCTGTACAACTGTTTCGGGAAATTCCGGATTTCAAAATATGCCTCTCCATCTACTAATATGTCACCCTGGTTATGATCAGATTTTACCGGGAATTCAATGGTACTGCTCAAATTTAACCAGACCCTGTTGCCATCGGGCAAAATAACTTCTATTGCCCGATCTGTATTATTGGTTACTGATTTTGTTTCAGATTTCATATTCCTGAAAATCCCGATGGAGACAAGGACCAGGAAAACCGCAGCCGCTGCTGAACTGATAAAAACCAGCAGTCTTCTGCGGAAAATTTTCTTAAAGAGGTACTGGTCCGCATAATCATTCCATCCTTTTTCGCTGTTCCACCTGACATCAGGAGGTAAACCGGAAATATTTTCAAGATGCTTCCTGAAAGTCCTATCTAATACATCCTTTTCCATAGTATGTCTGGTTTCTGGTTAATTTATCCCGAAGTATCCTTCGCGCTCTTGTAAGGTAGACCCTGGAACTGGCTTCTTTTATCTTTAGCTGGTCTGCGATTTCCTTATGGGAGAAACCGTCAATGGCAAATAAATTGAATACAACACGCAAGTCATCAGGCAAATTCCTGATGAGCCGGTAATAATCTTCCGCGATCAGGTTGTCTTCAGGAATAAACTCAACCTGCATTTCCTCAAGATTAATAGCGTCCATTTCGCGATAGGTAATTCTTTGCCGTAAAAACATCAGAGCCTCGTTTATAATTATTACTTTCATCCACGCCATCATGCTTTTCTCTCCATGGTAAACAAATTCCTGAATGTGATCAAATATTTTAAAGAAGCCCATATTTACAACACTTCCTGCGTCCTGTTCATTGTTTACATATCTGTAAACCAACCTGAACAACCATGTTGAAAATTGCCTGTAGAATTCCTGCTGGGCTTTTCTTTCTTTTCTCCTGACTCGTTCAAGAAGGTTTTCTGTCATGGAATGATCTTTAACAGACTTACAATAAGTAAATGCATTGATTGGTAAAATCGCTACAACAAGGATACATATTCGTCAAATGCAATGTAATATAGTGATAATCCGCCTCATGGTGATGAAAGAGACCGTTAGAATTAATATGTTGCCGGGCAGAATTGTATTGTGAGGGGAAAATATATAAATAAGAATAGTGTAAATGTTATTTTAGTTTATGGTTTTATGCAGGTTTCTGGTAATATTAATATCAACCTTTGTACAGGATTTCAGGGATATTGCCCGTAATTTTGAATTTGAGGGAGAAGGAGCTGCTGTAATGTTATCCATTATGATGTTGTTTACCCTCACGGCTTCAAGGGCATGGGTATAGTAAGCCGCCCCTTTTCCTTCCCAATCAATGCTTCCCTGATTAAAAAATATATTTTCAGCATTCTCAACATAAACGACCGGGACGTTTGATTGATATATTTCCTTACCCTTCACCGTATTCGGCCTGAGGTCGAAATTTCCTCCGCTTACCTCGTCCAATGCACTCTTTCTCAAAATGAAATCAAAATTGGTGAAGTAGATATTCTGCAATTTTGATTCATCCGATGCATACATTAAAATGGCATTTTCTCCCCGGCACGATATATTATTGAAATGTATATTCTTAATAATTCCAACAGGATTATCGGGTACACCCCTCAGAGCCGAAATTTTGATCGGCTCGCCATTTCCCCACCAGTCACCGGTATGCATTCGGGTTTCAATCCGGATATTGGAGAAATTGATATTTTGAACGGAACCTGAATCCCGCACGGTTATGTTTATGCCGCAATTTGAATCAAAGATTGTAATGTTACTGAAGTTGTAACCCGACATATGATTCTGGTCCCATCCCCCGATGCGGATAGCACTGGATCTCGATTGCAACACACAGTCCGATACATTTATGTTTTGGGATGGTTTTAGAATACCCTTAAAACCCGGATCACCGAAATGATGTGCATATCCCGCCAGAACAATGGCGTCATCGCCACAGGTAATGATACAACCGGATACATTCACGTTGCTGCTTGAGATAATATCCAGTCCGTCACTATTTGGAATCAGCAGATTATTGTTAATAGATATACCGTTAATCCTCACCCTGTCACAATGAACGATAAGAAATGTCCAGTAGGGGGCATCAATAACCTCAAAATCCTTTAATATCAAATTGGTGCAGTGACTGAAAACAATCATCTGATGATATCTTTCCTTTGGCATAACGGGACCATCACCAATTCCATGATCAACTTTCCGGAAGTCATATTTCTGGCGGATATAATTGTTAACCTCCCCCCTGATTACCTTGGCACTGTCCTTATGCATAAACTCCATCCCCTGGCCAAATATTCTCCCTGTTCCGGTAATTGAAACGTTATGCGAATCCTCCGTGTAAAATACCCCGGCCGGGTGATCATTGTGCTTTTGGTATTGTGAAAGGTCAGTTGTGGCAACGAGTATTGCACCGCTTTCAAGATGAAATTCAATATTGGACCTCAGGTTTAAGGTACCAACCAGGTATTTGCCCCGGGGAACATACACTATGCCTCCGCCATTGAGGGAACAACTATCGATGGTATTTTGGATATTTAAGGTCGTAAGCTCCTGGCCATTATTTATAGCACCATAATCCATAACATTGTAAATCGCGGATCTCGAAGCCACACTCAGGATAATGAATGTACAGCACAGAAGGTTCTTTTTACTCATAATACAGGATAAAATTAACAAATGCTTTTCCGGGTCCAGAACATGCTTTTAAATGATCTCCCGAAGGGCTAAAGGCCAAATTAAATTAAGGAAATTATTTGAATATCATCGGAGGGGAGGGATAAAAATTCCCTGATTTTATTGGCATGAACTTCAGGATTGAGTACCGGATGTTGTTTATCATGGCTCTTACCTAATGTCTAATAAACTATTATTTTACAGGTGTAAAATTCTTCTGACGAATTTGTTATGCGCAGAAGATAGAGGCCTTTTCTCAATTCTGAAACATTGATTATTGTTGTCCCGGTAAAATATCCTGTTATTTTGAGTGATCCTGAAAGGTCTCTGAGTTCGTAATGATATGAATTTGAATTGAGTTTGGCATTCACCTGAATGGTTTCATACGCCGGATTTGGAAATACCGTAAAACCGTAATTTTCATGATCAGTTGTTTGTGAAATGAAATTCTGATAAATATCCACCGGCTTTGAAAAATAAGGTGTCCTCAGGTATAAAAAGCCTTTTCTGTTATTCCATTCAACCCTGTTCGCATATATTCTTAAGGAACCATTATTATTCCAGTTATATGAAATCCAATCTTCATTACAAATAATAGTAATTTCCGGAATATTTGTAATTACTGATAAAACAATTGTATCTTCTATTGAATTCAACCAGACACTGGTATCTTCCAGATTCATAAATGGTAAGGTTGCGTTTTGAATGATCGTTAAATCATTTAATAAATAGTTGCCGTTATTTATTTGCAGCACCACTGACCTGGGTTCAAAACCGGGATTTTCCCCGGCAATCAACCTTAAGCTGCCGTTGACAAGTGATGCCTGAAGCCATTCAGGTTCATTTGTGAAAACTATTTCCGGGGCATTGGACCTGAAAGGGAACATTAAGGTATCGGCCTTGGACTCAAAAGTGATTTCATTCCGGTCAATTGTAAAATATGACTTCCATTCCTGGGTAATGCTTATTTTTTCCGTATATCCATTTTCAGTTTTTAAATCAACTATTGCATACCGGATATTTTGAGTCTGATTGCTGTCAACCCTAATAATTACCTTATTGTTTTCAATGCGGGCCGATAACCATTCAGTTTGCTCTTCAACATGCCAGATTAGCCCGGAATTAACATTGACAACTGCTGAATCTTCCCTGTAGGTGAAATATATATCATCCGGTTCAGCGTTCACATTTGTATTTGAAAAACAAAAATAGGCATCGAAAAACTCATTGATCTTAAATCGATTGGCAAATGCTAAAAACTGGCCTTTGTGAACGGCATGATAATTTGATTTTATTTGATGGTGCAGACAGTAATAAGATTTATCCTGGTTTGCCACATTCCAAATTTTATAATTATCCAAAACTGTTTTCATACCACCCTCGAGCAGTCTCAGTGCCAATTGATTCCGGGTAATTGTATAATATTGAAAAATCCCCCACAAAGCAGCCATTTTACCATTCAGTACATGGCAGATGCTATTATTCGGATATTCCTCGAGCCAATAGTAACCCTTTTCATCCAGCAGAACGCACCAAAAATCCGAAGAATTGCGATATAAGGTTTCAAAAACACTATTAGCTTCGACCAGGTATATACTATCCTTTAGCATAAAATACGCCAGGCTCAAGGCGCCAAGCGCTTCTCCCTGGGCCATGGCCGAAACCCAGTTCTTTTTCATTACTGTGCCACCGTCGTGCTTAAAATCAAATTCATAAAAATAGTATCCGGAGTGATTATTGCTGACCAGCCAGTTTGCATTATTAATAAATCCCAATCTGTCAACAGAGTCGTGCGAGATTTTATACCGTTCATAAAAGCCAAACACTGTCTGGCTTGTTGTTACAGGATTTCTGAAGGTTCCGTTTGAATAGGTGAACTGGGGGATATAATTTGAGTCAAGGATTCCTAAATTGACAGGCATTGACCTGTACCAATCCAGTCCCTCCTCATAAAAGTCATCAGCTATTGATTCTATATTGTTTATGGAAATCCTTTTCATAACTGAAGTATCAATATCATGGCCATACAGACCCGGGACAGTAACCGGTGATTCAGGAACCCAGTAAACGATCATTGTGGTGCTAAAGCAATTCGGGTTGACATTTGCACAAACTTTTCTTGAATCATCTCCGTGCAAAATATGCCCGCAAGCTGAATCAGACAATGTTACACCTGAAGACAGTATTACGGTTATAGAAATAGAGTACAAACCGTTTTCACTTACTAAAAAGGTATTTCTGAAGTATACGCCATCGCGATACAAGATATTATTTTCTCCCAGGTGAGGATGACTTAGTTTTGCACTTGCATAAATAACCGAATCTGCAGTTTCAGTAAAATGAACCGGTACTTCAATTGTAATTATTGCAGAATAGGAGCTTAATGATATGAGCAGGAAGTAAAAAGCACAAATCTTTCTGAGAAACATATAACCGGATAATTAAACCATGCGAATGGCTGAAAATAATTTGGAACCTTCAAATCTAGCAATTGTTGTACAGGATGCAAAAATAAATTGGCACTAAGCCAGTCAAAGCAAGGCCTGTATTAGTGATCCATTTTAATTTGTTAAATAAGGTTCCACATCCCTCGACTTTAATTAGCCCGATTACCATAAATGTTGAGAAGGAGGCGGATATTTTAAGAGTTCATCTGAAAAAAGGCCTGGCCAATTTACACGAAAATTGTGATATCATGATTGATCAACCCCGTGCCTTTGATAATAATTATGATTTTCAAGATACAGAGATCAAGAATATTTTAAATAACATGTATCTAATTCTGAAAAATCGAAACCTGCCCGGCAAATATTCAATTATAACCGACAATATTTTACATTTACATTCACATTTACATTCATGAAAAAACTGATCATTTCTCTTTTTCTGTGCCTCTCTTTCATGTCACTTCCTGCAATTGGTAACGGACAGACAAGGATCACCCAGGCTGAAACCGACGGCCAGGTTATGCATATTCAGAAAGTTTATAAGATAATCGATACATTTAAGCTCAAGGTAGATATATTTTACTCAAGTCAATCGCTTGAAAAAGAGAATAATACAGCTATAGTCTTTTTTCATGGCGGCGGGTGGGCCTATGGCTCTCCGGATGAATTTTTTACAACCTGTGAACGGTATGCGAAGATGGGTATGGTCACTTTTTCGGTGGATTATCGTTTGTCAATTGAAAATGGAGTGACACCCCATAAAACGATCAGCCCCATCGAATCTGTAATGGACGCCAAAAAGGCCATACGCTGGGTACGGGAAAACGCTGGAAAATTCCACATCGACAGGAATAAAATTGTTGCAGCAGGTCAGTCTGCCGGAGGTCATCTGGCATTATGCACTGCCGATACGCCGATGATTGCGACATTTATGTCAAAAGCAGAAAAGCAGGAGAACCAGTGAGGTGAAATTCCCGGGAAACACTTTGGATTTATCCGGAAACGATTCAATATATTTGATTAGATCATCGTAAATATTTTACTATAATCATTTATTTATCATTCCTGACACTCATTGTACTTAAAATTTAATCTTCCTAAATAATGAAACTACTTTATTCTCTTCTGATTTCAACTATTTCATTAACAGCTTTATCCAAAGCCACCCCGGAGCCAAAATACACGGTTCCTTCAATCCCCTGGCCCGAATCATTCGGCAACCACAGGGCTGTATTAGAGGTTAATAAGGTAACTGAAGTTGCACTGATTGATATACTATGGAGAAGGCATGATCAGGATCCACAGAAGAGGAGGTTCATGATAATCGAAGCATCTGGGGGCGATACTATTCAGAACATTTACCGGTACTCTGTAAACAACGAGAGATGCCGTCTTGCATTCGGGCCGGTGAAAAAGGCAGGAACCTATTATTTCTACTATCTGCCTTATGAGGTTTATGAACACTCGGGCTTCTATAACAAGGAGTACCCTGGACCTGAAAAATACTTTTCTACAAAATGGGTCAACGGCAATAAGATTGGTGAAATGGAAAGTATCAAATCATTCCCAGTTGCTATACTTACCTCTTTTCAATCGCGTACCGCTTTTGACTCCTTTTATCCGATGGAGATAATAGCTCTTGCCGCAGAGAAAAAGAGTCTGCTGACTAAATTCCCTGCTGAATATCTTGTTTTCCCTGAAGACCGTGAATTCCCGGTAAGAATGAAGGATGAAATACCAAAAAGGTGGATTGAAAAAGGTCCCTCAGGGAAATTTACCGGTGAAGCCTGCAGGAATGAATATTATGCCTTCCAGGTGGCTCTCTTTGCATCAAAAGGTGAATTGCATGATGTAAAAGTTGAGTTTTCTGATCTTTCAGGTGGCGGCTATATAATACCTCAGTCAGCCTTAATATGCTTCAATACCGGAGGCACAGATCCTTACGGTAAACAATTTGTCAAGAGGGTGGATGTAACCGCCGAATCTGTCCAGCCTTTATGGATAGGAATTGATATTCCGGAAAGTGTTCCTGCCGGGACGTATATAGGGTTAGTTACGGTAAAACCACAGAATGCATCTACTCAGACAGTAGTAGTGGAACTTAAAGTACATGACAGGATCCTTACTGACAGGGGCGACAGTGAACCATGGCGCCATTCACGTCTTCGGTGGCTCAACTCCACGCTTGGTATTGATGATGAACCAACAAAGCCATTCGAACCTATACAGTTCCTTGGAGATAATGCCTATCGTCTGACAAATAAAATTCTCACAGTGGACAAGGGTGGAATGCCGGGATCCTTTAAAGTTGATGAGACTGAAATCCTGGCTGAACCACTTGCTTTTATTGTTGAATCTGAGAAAGGAATTGAACAATTCACTTTGCCTGAAAATGTTGTCCTTTTAAAAAACGAACCCGGCGTAATGAGCGGATCATGGGAAAGCCATTCTGATAATATTGAGATCCATGGAGAAGGAGTGATAGAATCAGACGGATATGTAAATTACAAAGTAACGCTCACGGCTTCAAATGATGTAATCCTAAAAGACATAAGGCTTGAAATACCGGTTTCAGAAAGTGTTGCCGGATATATGATTGGAATGGGTTTACCGGGGACGATTGTTCCTCAGCAACATCAGTCAGGTTGGAAAGGACCCCACGACAGTTTCTGGATTGGGAATACTTCAGCCGGTATCTGGTGCGAGCTCAGGGGAGGTACTTATCACGGTCCCCTACTGGGTCTTTATCATCCTGCTTATCCTTCATCATGGTATAATGAAGACAAAGGAGGCTTCAGAATTAAAAAAGAATTAAATGAGGTTAAAGCTGTGGTTTATAGTGGCGAACGTGAAATGAAAAGTGGAGAAAAACTGGAGTTTGAATGGTCACTTATCATTACACCTGTCAAGAAGATCAATTATAAGAGCCAGTTTACCGATCGGTATTATCATGAGGGAAAGAAACCGATGCCACCGGATGCCGATCTTGCCTGCGGTATCAAAATAGTAAACCTGCATCACGCAAATAACTATAATCCTTATATAAATTATCCTTTTATTGCAGTTGATTCAATGAGATGGTTTGTAAATCAGATGCATAGTAAGGGACAGAAAGTAAAAATCTATTATACAATTCGGGAACTGACAAATCATGCAACAGAGATATGGGCGCTCCGGAGCCTTGGCGATGAAATCCTAAGTTATGGCAGGAATGGAGGTTTTCCCTGGCTACGCGAACACCTCATCAATGGGTACAATCCTCAATGGTATCACCACTTCACTGATAAAAATACAGATGCCTCAATACTTAGTGCCCCGGGAGATTCCCGATGGTATAATTATTACATCGAAGGGCTTGCCTGGCTTGTTAAAAATATCGATATCGATGGGCTCTATCTTGATGATGTGACCTATGACAGACGAACTGTAAAGCGTATCAGGAAAGTTCTTGATAATATTAAACCTGGGTGTATTCTTGACCTTCATTCAAATACAGGATTTACAAAGGGACCTGCGAACCAATACACAGAGTACTTTCCTTATATTGATAAATTATGGTTTGGAGAGAGTTTTCAATATGATAATATGCCACCGGAAAACTGGCTTGTTGAGGTGTCGGGAATCCCTTTCGGATTAATGGGCGACATGTTGCAGGGAGGAGGGAACCGCTGGAGAGGAATGGTTTATGGAATGACAGTGCGTCATCCATGGACAACAGAGGGGGTACAGTGTGATCCTCGTCCGGTATGGAAAGTTTGGGATGAATTTGGAATTGAAACCTCTGCAATGAAGGGCTATTGGGATAAAGATTGTCCGGTTAAGACTGATCGTACCGATATTAAAGCTACTCTATATCAAAAAAGTGGTAAGTCTCTGATTTCAGTCGCAAGCTGGGCTGAGGAGGTTGTGCGTTTCAGACTTCAGTTCGACTGGAACTCTCTTGGAATTGATCAGTCAAAAGCTATCCTTTATGCACCATTTGTAAAAGATTTCCAGGAAGAAAAAACCTTCAGTCTGAATGAGTCCATTCCTGTCGAACCAAAAAAGGGATGGTTAATATATATTCAGGAGGAAGGTAAATAATTATTTTAAATCCTGATTGTTATTCATGAATTGCAATGCCATTTATAGAACTTCTTTAACAAAAATATATAAAACTAAAGTAATGATAATAAATCCCATAGTTAGAACGAATAATGTGAACTTAATAGATTTGTGCCTCATCGGGATGAGTTCGATATATTTCGTTTCAATAGCCCCGGACTTCAGGCCGGGGATTAAGATCCATCAATTTCTAAATCCATAATTTTTCATAAATTAATATTCGTCTTGCCAGCCGAATTTGCTTTTTGTCAGGTTTTGTTTATTAATCCAAAAAGAGGATTCACCTTTAATCAGGTTCATAATATTGGCAATATTCTGTTCCCCGTTCATTGAAATCAGGGCATGCAGGTGTTGCGTATGACCATTGATATGGTCGATGTGAATGTCTTTGACTTTGGCATTTTCACAGATATGATCGATGACCTTAGATTTCAGATCATTTTTAAGGTAGGGATACCAGTCCTTGGTGGACCAAACGGTGTGAATGTAAATTTTGATGTAGGACATAACGGGTGGTGTTTGGGTTTAAATAATAGGGCTAAAGCCCTGGTTAATTCATATTATGTTTTTCCTAAAACCCCAGCCTGAAGGCAGGGTCTATTGAACCCCTTTTCCCAGACGAATTCAATGAATTTCCGATATCAAATTTGAAGCTTCAAAAGTATTCAAATTTCACTTTAAATTTATAAAAGAATAATGTCAGTTATTGTGAACAGTATCAATCCCGGTTCGGACGAGGCTCCTGCCTCGGCCGCAATATGGTTCAAGGCTTCGCCTGATTCGTGATAAAATTGGATACAAATAAATATCGGTATGCAGATCCCGATTCGTGCCTCATCGGCAGATCCCGATTCGTGCCTCATCGGGATGAGTTCGACCATCGGATTTCATTTCGCCGGGAAGGCTCATGAAATCCGGGTCTCACTCACTTCCCGATACAGAAATTCTTAAATATGTTTCCCAGCACTTCATCGTTTGTGATCTCGCCTGTAATTTCACCCAGGTAATACAGGGCTTCGCGAATGTCCTGGGCCAGCAGATCACCCGTCATGCCGGATGCCATGCCCTGCTGTGCCCGGTTTATTGATGTCAGGGCTTTGCCGAGGGCATCGAAGTGCCGTACATTGGTGATGATCACATCATTTTCATCCGTGGAAACAGCCCCGGAAACGCGGATCAGGGTTTCCTCGAGCCTGGGGAGATTGGTTCCGGTTTTTGCGGAAACCGGTATTATTTCTTCATTGTCACTGTATATCTTTTCCACCATACC
>Ga0105104_10000920_pt1 | contig 22849 bp, 23 predicted proteins | sample PPLLaktember2015_3_FD_87034 | JGI IMG/M metagenome (GOLD analysis project Ga0105104, IMG submission 87034) | Freshwater sediment microbial communities from Prairie Pothole Lake near Jamestown, North Dakota, USA - PPLs Lake P7 Core (6) Depth... | ecosystem: Environmental > Aquatic > Freshwater >... | reverse complement strand
TTGAAGATGCGTCCACCGTAAGCAACGCGCGCACCGCTGGACCGTAATTGCTCTGCCGTTACTCGCAGTTCGTTGGCGGTTTGTAACAGTTGTGCGGAAAGGATGACGAGATGAGGCCTGATGGCCCGGAGTGTTTCATTAAAGCGCATAGTTGGAACGTTGGCTCCGAGGTAAACGACGTTGAGCCCGCGACGGCGCAGAAACAACGTAAGCAGCAACGGGCCGAAAACGTGCTGTTCGCCTGCTGTGCAGCCAATCAAGGCGGTGTATGGACGGGTAGGGGGCGGTGAAGCGGCGATCATGGCATCCAGCCTGCGGTGCGCCAGGGCGGAGGTGAAATGCTCCTGTTGAACAGTGGCTTCATTGTGGTACCACATTTCACCGATTTCCTGCAGGCCACGCTGCATGACTTCCACACAGACCGTCTCCAGGAGGTGCGTGGCAAAGGCCTGGTTGAGAGCATGTTCTGCACTGTTTTCATTGAATGCCAGACAGGCGCCCAGCCAGGCCTGGCGGACAGCATCCAGGTTGGCGCTGGGGGTAGATACTACTTGTTTAGCGGGAGCAGGCAGCGGGTCCTGGCCTGATGCGGTCAACTCGTTCCACAGATCCACCGCGCGGGAGATGCTCAAGCCTTCTCTTTGCTTTGCCATCAGCCATTTGATGATTTCGATATCGCGTTGAGAGTACAGGCGGTGACCGCCAGGCGTGCGTTCGGGCATGGGCAGTCCGTAACGGCGTTCCCAGGCGCGCAGGGTGTCGGCGGCGAGGCCTGTCTCTTTTAAGACAACTTTCAAGTTAAAGGTAGGTATGGTGCTGATGGACATCTTTCCTCCGGAAAAGAGCTAATCTGTCGCAGCTGCAACTGCATTGACCATATTTTGTACAGATATTGTACCCTTTCCCAGCAGAATCCGCTCTGCCGTTAATTTGGCAGACAGCAGCACGATGGGCAGGCCTGTGCCAGGATGCGTGGAAGCGCCGGCAAAGTACAAATTTTTGTATTTCTTATGGCGGTTCTGCGGGCGTAGATAGCCGACCTGCCAAAAGTTGTGACTGAGGCCAAAGGCTGCTCCTCTTTCGAGGTTGAATCGTTCTTTCCAGACCTTGGGCTGGTACACGATCTCGAACTTGATATGACTCTCGAGGTCTGTGATGCCCATCTCTTTAGACAGGCGCTCGAAGACGGTTTGCCGCGCTCTGCTGACGCGTTCGTCCCAATCCTGTTCGGAAGCCATGTCCAGGTGACCGACCGGGACCAGCACGTAGAGAGTGTCCTGATCTGCGGGCGCAGCGGCAGGATCGGTGCGGGCAGGTGCGTGGACGTAGAAGCTAGGCTCGTCCGGCAGATTGTGGTCCTGGAAAATCTGATCGAAGGAGGCCTTGTAATCGCCTGCCAGAAAAACGTTGTGATGGGAGATCTGCGGGTATTGCTTGTCCACGCCCCAGTAGAACATAATGGTGGAGCAGGTGTAGAGCTTTTCATCCAGTTTTTTGGCTGCGACAGGATCGGGCAGAAGTTCTTTGTAGATATAAGGCAGGTCGGCATTGCCAACGAAAATACCCGCGGTGAACACACGGTTATCCTCGGTGACCACGCCTGTCACCTGATTCCTTTTTGCTAGTATCTCTTTCACTGGCATGTTGTAGATGAATTTCACACCCAGCTTTTCAGCAACTTTTACTAAAGCCTGTATACCTGCGTACATCCCGCCCAGCGGATACCAGACGCCTTCTGCCAGTTCAGTGTATTGCAACAAGGAGTAGGTAGCCGGAGCATCGTAGGGACTGAGTCCCAGATACATGTTCTGGAAAGTGAAAGCAGCTTTTAGCCGCTCGTCCTTGAAGAAGCGGCCTGTATTGCGGTAATGCTTGCCCAACGCTTTCAATTTGAAGATCAGCGGCAGATTCTTCAGGCTGAAATAATCGAAGAGGCTAAAGAAATTTCGCCCCACGAATTTTTCGAGCGAAATCTTGTAGTGTTTCGCGCCCTCGGCGATGTAGTTCAGGAAACCCGTAAAAGCGGTTATTTCTATGGCTTCAAGTTGGATTTGCATATCGCCAATATTAGAAGTCAGTTCCAATTGCAGTCCATCGTCGAAGTGGACCTTGTAGGTCGGGTCGATGCGCCGCAGGTCGAGGTAGTCGCTCAGCTTTTCGCCCAATGAAGCGAAGGTCTCTTCCCAGACTTCGGGCATCAGGAACAGGGTCGGGCCAATATCGAAGCGATGGCCATCCTGCACGATCTGGTTGCAGCGCCCGCCGGGGGTCTGGTTCTTTTCGAGCACGGTCACGCAGTATCCATTTTTTGCCAGCCTGGCGGCTGTAGCTATCCCGCCGATGCCGGCGCCGATCACAATTGCGGTTGGTTTTTGTTGCATATTTCTCCTTCAACACCCTTCTCCTTCTAGGAGAGGGGCAGGGGGTGAGATCAGGTTGTGTGTCAATTAAGATAGCTCTATTATACACATTGTCTATATATTGTCAATATAAATATAAACAATACCTTGACAAACTGGACAAAACCTGTATACTTACCCCATCAAAACCTTTGGAGGTAGCTTATGCAAATGCATGCTCGCTGGGAAAACCAATTGCTCGCGCTGGCCGGAAACGTTCCGCACCCCTCGACCCGCCCGTTCTTTTCCTATTGGGCCGGGGACGCTTCTCTGCGCAAAGCATACGCTCACGCGCGGGAAGTCACCAGGGAGCATAGCAAATCCTTCTACCTGGCTTCGCAAATGCTGCCCGAAGAAAAACGCTCCGCTGTCCGCGCCCTGTATGCCTTTTGCCGGATTGTGGACGACATCGTGGACGAAGATACCATGAATGAACGGGATACTCATCTTGACTACTGGCGAGGTGTAGTACAGTCCGCTTCGTTCTCGGACGCTGACCTGATCGCCGCCGCATGGACCGATACCCTGGCCCGTTACCATATCCCGCGCCACTATGCCCTGCAACTGATCGACGGCGTCAACCGCGACATGACCCAAACCCGCTACCAGACCTTTGAAGAACTGGCCATGTATTGCTATGGTGTCGCCTCCACGGTGGGGCTGATGAGCATGTACATCGTTGGGTTCGAATCCAACGAGGCCGTTCCTTACGCGATCAAACTCGGTGTAGCCTTGCAAATGACCAATATCCTGCGCGATGTGGGCGAGGACTTCCGTAACGGACGGGTCTATCTCCCGAGGGATGAGCTGGCGCTGTACGGCATCCGCGAAGCGGACATCGCCACCGGCAACGTGACAGATGCCTGGCGTCTGTTCATGAAATTCCAGATCGAGCGCACTCGTAAGCTGTATGAAGAAGCCTGGCCAGGTGTCAAGATGCTCGAACGCGAGGGACAACTGGCGATCGGCGCAGCCGCTGTTTTTTACCAAGGCATCCTGGATGCGATCGAAGCCAACGATTATGATGTGTTCAACAAACGCGCCAGTATAGGCACGTGGGAGAAGATCAGGCGCATACCGTCTCTGTGGTGGAAAGTCAAGTTGTTTTAGTCCTTTCTCCTCCTTTTTGTAAAAGCAGCCTGGGACCATCAGGCTGCTTTTTGTTTTTTTTAATCCTTCTGTTGTATACTCCTGTACACTTGCGGAGGGCCCTATGTCATATAACTTTGATACCATCATTGATCGTCGTTCCACCAATTCCATCAAGTGGACTCAATATCCTGAAGACGTGTTGCCGCTCTGGGTAGCGGATATGGACTTTTTGACCCCGCAGCCCATCCTGGATGCGCTGCATGCCGCCCTCGAGCATGGGGTGTTGGGTTATGATATCCCATCCCGTCTTTTGTTTGAATCCGTTGCCGCCCGCATGGAGACGCTATACGGCTGGAAAATCGATCCCGAGATGGTGGTTGCTACCCCGGGCATCGTCAGCGGATTTAATGCCGCCGCGCGGGCAGTTTGCGCTCCGGGCGAGGGCATTCTCATGCAGCCGCCGGTTTATTTCCCATTTTTGGCCGTCCACGAGAATATCGGACTCACACGCCAGTTCGCGCCGCTCGCCAAGATGACGGACGGGAACATCATCCGGTATGAGATCGACTTCGATTCCTTTGAAGCAGCGATAGGATCGGGCGAAGCGCGGACGCATATGTTCCTGTTATGCAATCCCCATAACCCGACCGGCAACGCCTTTACAGGCGAGCAATTGTCCTGTCTGGCTGAGACTTGCCTACGCCAGGATGTCGTTATATGCGCGGATGAAATCCACAGCGAGTTGTTGCTTGGTGGCACGCAACATACCCCGATTGCCGCGCTTTCTCCGGAGATCGCGGAAAAAACCATCACGCTCATTGCACCCAGTAAGACCTTCAATACGGCTGGCTTGTTCTGTGGCTTTGCCATCATCACGAATCCAGACCTGTGTGAGCGTTACAAGAAAGCCGTCGAGCAGATGACCTTGCACGTCAGCAGCCTGGGGCAGGTCGCGGCCCTGGCAGCTTTCTCCGGCGCATGCGATGACTGGCTTGAAGAAGTTCTCGTCTATCTGACTGCTAACCGTGATTTTGTGGTCAAATTTGTGCAGGAGAACATTCCCGACATGCGCCTGACAGTGCCCGAGGCAACCTACATGAACCTGCTGGATTGCAACCCGTTGCTTGAATCTGGTAAGATCACAGGCTCCCCATTTAATTTCTTCTTGGAAAAAGCCAAAGTTGCACTAGTCGACGGCTCCCAATTTGGTCCCGGCGGGGAAGGGACTGTGCGCCTGAATTTTGGTTGCCCGCGCAGCCTGCTGGAACAGGCATTGCTAAGGATAAAAACATCGTTGAGGTAATGAATCCCCTCTTTAAAACCTGTTCAGTCAGCTTTTATCGATTTGCTTTGAAGTGGATTTTGCCTTATTATTACAGATAAACCCAGTTTATAAACATAAAAAGGAACGCGAAATCATCGATGCAACCAGATCATCCCGAGCGGGATAAGAACCGATCAAAAAAACTATCCGTTAAGTTGGCGCTGCGTACATCCATCCTGTATGTGGTTGTGGCTGGCTTGTGGATCATTTTGTCTGATCGTATCCTGCAACCTTTAGCACCTTTCGTTGAAACCTATGTTCACTGGCAAACGATAAAAGGCTTGCTGTTTGTAACTGTTACAGGGACATTATTGTTTTTCAGTATGCGCTCTCAACTGAGAAAGATCCAGCAGGTTGAAGCCGAGAGAGCAGCGGTTGGAACGCGCTTTTCGAACTTGTTAGCTGAATCTACGGATGCAATCATCAATATTAATCACGAACAGCGTATCACCTACTTCAACAAAGGGGCGGAATCGATTTTTGGTTATGAGCCAGGCGAAGTTTTGGGACAACCGTTAGATGTCTTGCTGCCTGAGCGCTTTGTTTTGTCGCATCGAGAGCATGTCAGGAAGTTTGCAGAATCTGATGAAACCTCCATAATTATGCGTACCATTGCCGCTCACCGCAAGAACGGGGAGGAATTTATTGCAGAGGCGACCGCTACCAAATATAGAGAAAATGGTGGTCTGGTTTTTACGGTTATCCTGCGAGATGTAAGCGAACGCGAAAAAGCAGAAAGGAAGATCCGGCGTCACCTGGCGCGTGCGAATGCCCTGGCAGAAATTGCGGCCAGAATTAACGCCAATCTCGATCTATCGCTCGTGCTCGAATCTATTTGTGAAGAGATGGCAAAAGCGTTGGATGTTCGAGCGACAATGGTGGCATTGTATGATCAGAAGAGAAACCTGATCTTGCCGGCGGCAAATTTTGGCTTACCGGAAAGCAAGCAAGATCTTATTAAACCTGTCTCTACCGAAAGGTATATCGGAAACGCCAATAAATTTGATCCGGTCACGTTTTTGCCGGATTTGCCTGAAGCTTCCGATATTTTTAATATCGATCTTTTCAGGGATCTGGGTATCCATGCCATTGCAGTGGCCAACATGTTTGAACAGGACGAATTCTTCGGCTCACTCATTGCCTTTTCAAAAGATGAAGCTCGCGTATTTACCGAAAATGACACCTTGCTCATGAAAGGTCTGGCTGATCAGGCTTCCACGGCTATCAAGAATGCCAGCCTGTATTCGAAAGCAAAAATACGCTTGGAAAATCTGCACGGCATGCGCATGATCGATTCCGCCATCGCCAGCAGCCTGGATTTACGTCATATTTTGCAGGTTCTTCTGGCGCAAGCCGTCTCTCGTTTATCGGTGGAAGCGGCAAGCGTGTATCTGATCAATGAAACCACGCTCATGCTGGAATACTATGAAAGCCAGGGGATTGACCTGGCTACCTTCTCGAGAACGAATATCCGCCTAGGGGAGGGTGTTATCGGCAGAGTTGCTTTGGAACAGCGCACGATCTGCATTGAAGATCTCTCTCAGGAAAAATCCTGGATCAGGCCGATTGTAATAAATGAGGGATTGAAGGTTTACTGCGGGGCGCCGATGGTAGCCAAAGGTCGGACACGCGGTGTGCTCGAAGTGTTCAGCAGGGAGAAGAAATTTGACGACCCTGAGTGGATAGGGTTGTTAGAAACCCTGGCAGGACAGGCCGCCATTGCGATTGAAACGACCAGCCTCTTTTCAGAGTTACGTCAGGCCAACTACGGACTGACCCTGACCTATGATACGACCCTGGAAGGCTGGTCACGGGCTCTGGATTTGCGTGACAAGGAAACCGAAGGCCATACACAGAGGGTAACAGAGCTGACGAGAAAGCTGGCTGAGATGCTGGCCATTAAGGGCGAAGATTTAGTCCACATTCGTCGTGGAGCCTTGCTGCATGATATCGGGAAACTGGGCGTTCCGGACCACATCTTGCTAAAAGATGGTCCCTTGAATGAGGCTGAATGGGAGATTATGAAGCAGCATCCAGTTCATGCTTATAACTTGCTGTATCCGATTGCATATTTGCGTCCCGCTCTGGATATCCCCTATCGTCACCATGAACACTGGGATGGCAACGGGTATCCAAATGGATTGAAGGGACTCGAGATCCCATTGGCGGCCCGTGTCTTTGCCGTGGTTGACGTTTGGGATGCGCTGATCTCCGACCGCCCTTATCGTAAAGCCTGGTCACATCAAAAAGCATTTCGATATATCCGGGAGAAGGCAGATCTCCAGTTCGATCCTTCGATCGTCGATGCGTTTATATTGTTAATGGAAGAAGGAGGATATTATCGCCTCGGATTGCCGGAGTGACAGGAGCGCGAAAGCGCTCTTTTTGTTGGACTATAATTTCATTAATGACTAACACTTTTGAACCGCCAAGTTCGCCAAGAAACTTGGTGTCGTATGAAGATCCTTGGTGTTCACTTCGACTTCGCTCAGCATAGGCTTTGTGGCTACGTCCTCAATAGAGGATACCGGTTAGAGAAAGACCGATCCTGCCTTATGAGAATGAACTTTAAGAGTAAGGAGCTTTAATGTTTGAAAAACTGAATTACCCTCTTGTACAGGAATTCTTGAACGAGCTTGTCCCGGCGCGAGAATCTGAAATGCAGATCATGGAGAAATATGCTGAAGAACACGGTTTTCCAATCATCGGCCCGGCTGCCGGGTACAGTTGTTACCAGATCGCGCGCATGATCCGTGCTAAGTCCATCTTTGAAATGGGTTCCGGCTATGGATATTCCACCGCCTGGTTTGCCAGGGCGGTCCGGGAAACCTGTGCTGAAGAAGGAAGCGACTCTGGGGTTGTGCATCACACTGTCTGGGATGCAAAGCTTTCCAAAATGGCAGCAGGCCACTTGTCCAGGTTAGGGTTCGACGGGCTGATCGAATATCACGTCGCTGAAGCGGTGGAAACGCTCCAGGACATGCCCGGTCCGTTTGATCTTATCTTCAACGACATAGAGAAAGAAGCTTACCCCGCCTCTTTACCGCCCATCAAGCGCAAACTGAAGTCAGGTGGCGTGCTGATCGTCGACAACATCCTGTGGAGCGGCCGCGTCTTTGACGAGTCCGACAAATCCGCCTCCACCCGAGGCGTTCGCGAGTTCACGCAGCTCATCACCAGCGACCCCGATTGGATCGTCTCGCTCATGCCTGTCAGGGATGGGATCATCCTGGCCTATAAGAAATGAACTTGCTGGATATTTTCCACCGCAACGGGATGCCGGCGCCCTGGACTGAGGGAGAGAAAATTCCCTGGCATGATCCCGCCTTCAGCCAGCGCATGCTCAAGGAGCATCTTTCCCAGAGGCATGACGCTGCCAGCCGCCGCATGGGCACGATCAAAAAGCATGTGGACTGGATTCACAGCTTTATCTTGGACGGTAAGCCGTCCCATATCCTTGACCTGGGATGCGGTCCCGGCCTTTACACCACGCGTCTTACCGCGCTCGGGCATGCCTGCTACGGAATCGACTTTTCTCCCGCCTCCATCGAATACGCCGTTAAACACGCCCTCGAAGGCAGCACCTACACCCTCGGTGACATCCGCACCACAGACTTTAGCTCCGGCTATGATCTGGTCATGCTCATCTTTGGCGAGTTCAACGTCTTCAAACCTGAAGATGCCAGGTTGATTTTAAATAAAGCATGCATTGCCCTTAACCCCGGTGGGAAATTGCTGCTCGAAGTTTCTACCTTCGATGCCGTCTACGAGTTGGGCAACCAGCCTGCAACATGGTACTCTGCCGAAAACGAGCTCTTTGCTGACGCGCCGCATTTATGTCTGATGGAATCCTTCTGGGACGAAGAGGGTGCTGTCGCAACGGAACGTTATTTCATAGTGGATGTTGCCAGCGGCGAGGTGACTCGTTATGCAGCCAGCACCCAGGCTTATGAAAACGAAGAATTGGCAAAAATGCTCTTACAGGCCGGATTCCAGGCTCCCGAATTCCACCCCTCCCTCACTGGCAAACCAGATGACCTCAGCGAGATGGTAGTTTTGCTTTCCGTTAAGTAACGCGACATTCATGTCTATGTCGTCTTTTATTGGAGATTGGCTTACACGCCCGGTTTACCAAACTAAAAGATTTCGCGTAACTTCTGCTACAAATATACTTTCTTCAATAGGAGACCATATGAAAATCCTCTTCATCGGCGGCACAGGCTTGATCAGCTCGGCCTGTTCGGATCTGGCCCTCAAACACGGCATGGAATTGTTCATTCTCAATCGGGGTGTATCAAAGAAGCATCCGGTTCCGAAGGGCGCAACCCTGCTGCAGGGCGATGTGTACCAAGATGAAACCGGAGTAGCTGGTTTACTCGCAGCACACCACTTCGATGCTGTCGTGGACTGGGTTGCGTTCAAACCTGAAGACATCGAACGTGACATTCGCATGTTCAGCGGGAAGACTGACCAGTTCGTGTTTATCAGTTCCGCCAGCGCGTACCAAAAGCCCCCGCAACATTACATCATTACGGAAGAGACTCCGCTCGAAAACCCCTTCTGGGACTACTCGCAGAACAAGATCGCTTGCGAAAAACGCCTGATGCAAGTTTATTATCAGGACGACTTCCCGGTCACCATTGTCCGCCCCTCGCTGACCTACGGTCTGTCGCAAATCCCGCTTTGCATGGGGAGCTGGGGGCATCCATATACGATCGTTAACAGAATGAAGCGCGGGCAGAAGGTCATTGTCCCTGGCGATGGCACCTCGCTATGGGTTTTTACCTGGAACGAAGATTTTGCCAAAGGGTTTCTTGGTTTGTTAGGAAATAGGGCTGCGCTTGGCGAGGCTTTCCACATCACATCCGACGAAGTGCTAACTTGGAACCAGGCCTATGAAGAAGTTGGCCGCGCTCTCGGTGTGGAATTGCAAATTGTTCACATCTCATCGGATTTGATCGCCGCTTTTGACAGTCACAAGCTCGGCAGCCTGATCGGGGACAAAGTCAACAGCGTTGTCTTTGACAATAACAAGATCAAGCGTTTTGTGCCTGAGTTCGAGTGTGAAGTCCCGTGGAAAGAAGGAATCCGCAGGGCGCTGGCCTGGTTCGAAGCCGACTCCGCTCGCCAGACGATTGATCACGAAGCCAACCAACTCTGGGATAAGATCATCACAGCGTATGAAACAATAAAGTAGGTTTCGTTTGCAACGTGACAGTTTTCGCAAATAAACAAAAAGCCGGGGCAACCCCGGCTTAGCAAGGCAAATTAGCCTTCTAAAAATTTATACAGATAGACTGCCAGTACAGACCCAAGTAATGGACCAATTATGTAGATAACATAACTCATCGGGTTTGCAAAACTGGGTGCTGCAAAAATAGCCGGGCCAAAAGTGCGCGCCGGATTGAGTGAGGCTCCTGTCAAAGGACCACCTGCGAGGATGGCAAAGGCGAGCGTGAGGCCAATCGCCCAACCGGCGAAATCTTTTCCCTTGCCGGCTACGGCTGTATGCAAAATTGTGTTGACCAGGAAAAAGGTCAGAATAACTTCTACCAGCGTAGCCATCAATGGCGCAGTAAGTGTCAATGCCCCCACCGTTGCGCCGCCAGAAATATCGCCAACGATCAGCCTCAGGAGGGAAGCAGCCACAATCGCACCTGCAAATTGAGCAATCCAATAATAAACCGCTTCAGCCCATTTAAGCGTGCCATTGAGCGCCAGTCCAAAGGTCACGGCCGGATTCACATGCGTACCCGAGATGGAACCAAAAGCATAGACAAAGACAGCCAAAACCAGGCCATGTGCGAGTGCCACGCCTACCAAACCAGCGCCTGCTACACCAGCGCCCGCACCGATAAATGTGAGTGCAAACGTGCCAACAAATTCTGCCACGAACACTTTTGCATTAAACATTATGGTTCTCCTTTTGTGATGGGTTTATCATAGAAACACGCGAGCGATTAAAAAGTTATTGGGGCAGATCATGACTGCCCCGATATAATCAACTGATAATACCCTGGGCCTCGTCCCAAATGCCAAAACTCTGACCACCGTTCCTGGCCTGATTTGAGGCTGACCCCGCTCGCCAGATGGTTGATCATGAAGCCAACCAGCTTTGCGACAGGATCATCTCTGCCTACGGGAGAGTATTCCCAGAACAATAAAAATCACGATACAAAAAGGCGGACGGGTTCAACCCGTCCGCCAGATCTAACTTTTTTCATTCTTGCCGAGGAAAGAGTGGTGATACCTTCTTTTCGTCAGGGGGACGTTTGGTTTGGGCCCGTCCAGCGGCCCGCTCCCAAAGTGTAGTTCACCCGGTCTTTCCTCTCATTTGTATTATCGGTTCGATACGCACCTCCTTCCTGAATAAGAAAGCGACTATCTGAAATAATCATACAATAGAATCCTTTGAGTTACATTAAAAAATTCTGTCAATTTTGTAAACGATTGCCCTACGCTTGTGCGATCCTTCGCAACCGTAAAAAATTGTAGAAATCCTTTGATTGTGCGATATAATACAAGTTGTCTGACAACTTTCTCCCCACTTTAAGGAGTTTCTCAAAATGACCACAATTGATTTGACCATCCACAATGACCGCCGCGAACGCGCCATTCAGCGCGCCCGCGAGCGGAATATTGTCATTCCAACCTATGCCCAGATGAAGGACCCTTCCAAGATTCCGGCAAAGGTCAAGGAAGAACTCAAAAGCATCGGGTTGTGGGACGTAGATCCCCGTAACCTGTTCCGCATCACCTGGCATAACGAACCCAAGTCGAGCGGCGGCGGGTTTGGCGGTGTCAATTATCTGGAGCTGCCCAAATCCCTGACCGGCGTCGATGCGCGCATCATCGTGCTAGTGGGGAAGTGGTTCCCGACTGGCGCGCACAAGGTGGGGGCGGCGTTCAGTTGTCTCGTACCGAGGCTGGTCACGGGTCAGTTCGATCCGACTACCCAGAAAGCTGTCTGGCCCTCGACCGGGAATTACTGCCGCGGCGGAGCGTATGATTCCGCTTTGCTGGCCTGTGAATCTATCGCCATTTTGCCGGAAGGGATGTCCAGAGAACGCTTCGAATGGTTGGCAAGCATCGCTGGTGAGACCATCAAAACCCCCGGTTCTGAATCGAACGTCAAGGAAATCTTCGATAAGTGCTGGGAACTGCGCAACTCCGGCCAGGATTTGATGATCTTCAACCAGTTCGATGAATTTGGCAATTACCTGTGGCACTACGAAGTGACCGGTCACGCCATGGAAGAAGTGCTCAAGCAGGTCATGGGACCCAACGAGCATTATCGCGGTATGGCTTCCGCCACCGGTTCGGCCGGGACGATTGCCAGCGGCGACTACATGAAGCAGCTCTTCCCCGACAGCAAGATCGTCGCCAGCGAGGCGTTGCAGTGTCCGACCCTGCTCGAAAACGGGTTTGGCGCACACCGTATCGAGGGCATCGGCGACAAACATGTGCCCTGGATCCACAACACAAAGAACACGGACATGATTGTCGCGATAGACGACCAGGCTGTGGTTAACATCAGCCGCCTGTTCAACGAAGAGAGCGGGCGCGCGTTATTGGTGGAAAAGGGAGTACCCGAAGAGATTGTCGGTCAACTGGATCTGCTTGGTTTCTCCGGTATCTCCAATGTGCTTTCGGCGATCAAAGCAGCTAAGTACTACGAAATGGGCGAAAATGACATCATGCTGACCGTGCTGACCGACTCGATGGAGCTTTATCGCTCGCGCCTGCACGAGATGCATCAGGAATTTGGCGAATACACCGACAAAGATGCCGCCGCAGATTTCGCCCATTATCTGCATGGTCAGAGCACTGATAACCTGCTCGAGCTGCGTTACACCGACCGCCGTCGCGTTCACAACCTGAAGTACTTCACCTGGGTCGAGCAACAGGGTAAGACCTATGAGGAAATCCAGGAAATGTGGTACCAACCGAATTATTGGGAAGCGGTCCAGGGACAGGTCGGCGACATAGACGAACTGATCAAAGAATTCAATGAAGAGGTTGGACTCCTCTAAAAATAAAAACCGGGCTGACGCTAATCAGTCCGGTTTTTATTTTTTATCCGATGATAAAAACCTTCGCTTGACAAATTTGTGATTTACGTCACGGGTGCTCGGTGCTAAAATCATCAAAATTCCATAATTCTGGTGGAGGAAATATGGCCCTGATTCAATTTACACGCAACTATAACGACCAGAGTACAGATGCGGGCTTCCAATTTGAGTTCTATTGCGACCGCTGCGGCAACGGCTACCAGACGCCCTTCCAAGCCTCTGCGACCGGAGCAATCAGCAGCGCCCTCGACGCAGCCAGTAGCTTGTTTGGCGGCATCCTGGGCAATGCAGCCAATGCAGCGCACAGCGTCCGTTCGGCGACCTGGGAGCGGGCACACGATACTGCTTTCGAGAAGGCGGTAGAGGAAGCCCGGCCGCACTTCCATAAGTGTAAACGCTGTGGCAAGTGGGTGGATGATGACTGCTGGAACAACGAGCGCGCTATGTGCAAGGACTGTGCGCCCGATCTGGAAGAAGAATATTCATCCATTCAGGTACAAGCCGCTGTCAACGATGCCCGTGAAAAGGCCGAAACTGTCGATTATGTTTCAGCCGACAAATTCAAACAGACGATCCTGGTTGCTTGCCCGCATTGTGGGGCAAAGGTTAGCGGCGGCAAGTTCTGTCCCGAGTGTGGTAAGCCGCTGGCGACCGAAAAATTCTGTTCCAATTGCGGTTCCAAAGTCAAGGCAGATGCCAAATTCTGCCCGGAGTGTGGAACAAAGCAATAAAAAATGATTTTGCCTCTGCGCGTAACGAATATTTGCCTTGACAAATTCTCACGCTCATTCTATAAAGAGGGATAACAAACTATCTTTCAGGAGGTAAGCATGGCAGGTGAGCGAAAGAGCGAGATTAAACGCCGTCGACATCGCAAGGTCAAAATCAAGAAATTGCGTGCCCGGTTAGCACAGGCGAGTAATAAGGCTGAAAAGGAAAAGATTATTGCAAAGATACGAAAGGTCAGCCTGTCAGCGCCTGTCGAATAAAAAGCAAAAACGGGAGCAATCGCTCCCGTTTTTGAATTAATTTCTGGGCCTCTTAGTGTTACAGAGAAGAGAGAGGATTGTGCGCAGGCGAGGCAGCAGAAATCTTAAGGCTATAATAGAGACATGATTTCAACAACCGACCTGGTTCTCGTCTGTCTTATGCCGGCGCCGCGTGATATGGAAATCGCCCGGCTGCTTGGCTGGTACCGCATTCCGCTGCGGACGGCGCCCAAAGTTGTGGCCGTGGATTATCTGGCGTTTTACCAACCCGGAAGTTTTGCCGAGCGCGGCGGGCGGATCGAGATCGTCGCACCGGTGCGCGGCCATGAACTGGTTACCCGCGCCGAACTACTTAAGGACGAGGTAAACCACCCACGTGCAAAAGAGGAGTACTTCAAGGTGCAGATCGGGCCGCTAGAACGCCTCAGCAGACCTATCGTTGCTGAAAAGTGGAGGCGGGTCACTTTCCTTTATACAACTGGGGAGTACTTACTCAAAGCGCAGACTATAAACGACCTTGTGGTACAGTCCGATGAGAGAGCATCATTGTGGCAGTCCCTGCGAGAGAGGGCAGAGCAGAACCAGGGATATAAAGTGGATTTGCCCGATGATGTTGACCCAGCTGTTTTGATCGCATTGCTGGGAATTAAAGAACTTCGGGCGGACTTTGCAGAGAAGGAGGATGAATGGTAGAGGAAAACCAGAACGAAAATACACATTCACACACACATACACATCAAGAACCTGTTTGGACATACCGTGGCTACCAGCTCAAAGCCAGTGAGTTTACGACCGCGATGGTCCATTTCTTCCGCGCCGAAGTGACACGCGCCAATGTCTGGCGACAGCGGCTGGATACCACCACCAATTGGGCGGTCGTATCCACAGGCGCATCGATCTCGCTGGCCTTCAACGAGTCGGGAATAAGCCACATCGTGCTTATCCTAAATCTTTTTCTGGTTACTGTTTTCCTGTTAATCGAAGCACGGCGTTACCGCTACTACGAGCTATGGAGTTCCCGGGTGCGCTTGATGGAAACCGATTTTTTTGCTGCTATGCTTGTGCCTCCATTCCATCCATCCGCGGACTGGGCGGAAGCATTGGCCGAAAACCTGTTGCTGCCGCACTTCTCAGTCTCAACTTTAGAGGCGTTGGGGCGCCGCCTGCGCCGCAACTATCTGTGGATTTACGTTGTTGTTGGCATTTCCTGGATCGGGAAGTTATGGCTGTTTCCGGCACTGGCTACTAACTTGACCGAGCTGGTCGCGCGCGCGAGCATTGGGCCCGTCGATGGAATGTGGATTATGCTTGGTTCGTTGTTCATGTACGCAGTTGTTATTTTCATTGCCCTGGCTACGATCGGATTGCAACATTCTGCCGGGGAAGTCCTTCCGCGCTTTGAAGGCATGTCCGCTGAATTTCTCGCTTCGCTTACTGAGGCGGGGAAGCGCGGCTTGCATCCAAGGGCCTGGTTCCGGCCGGAAAGCTCGAAACGTAAGCAATTATTGACCTTTATCATTACAGACCAACCAGAGAAAGTTTCTGCGCGCATCACAAAGGATATGAATCGCGGTGCAACAGTCATTGCGGGCAAGGGTGCGTATACGGGCAAAGAACACTCTGTCATGATGGTTGCGCTGACGGTGACGGAAATCCCTCAATTGAAAGCATTGGTCTCGGCTGAAGACGCGAACGCTTTCGTGATCGTTTCCCCGGCGCAGGGTGTCTACGGCAAAGGCTTTGCTCCCCTGGAGGAGCAGGGATGAAAACTCTCATAAAAAACGGGACGCTTATCACTGCCTCTGATACTTTCCAGGCTGACATTCTCGTCGAAAATGAGAAAATCGTGCAAATCGGTCAGGCGCTTCAAATTCCGGACGCCGAGCCTGTGGACGCTTCAAACAAGCTTGTCCTGCCCGGTGGTGTGGACGCGCACACCCACTTCGACCTGGAGATGTTCGACACAGTTTCCTCCGATGACCATTACACCGGTCACAAAGCCGCCGCCTTTGGCGGCACCACCACCGTAATGGATTTTGTCGTACAGAACTCCCCTCTCCCAACGGGAGAGGGGCCGGGCGTGAGGGCGAAAAGCGGATTCCGTCGCGATGTCGATCTCTGGCTCCAAAAATCCCAAAAAGCCGCCATTGACTACTCCTTCCACATGAACCTGACGCACTTCGATGAAAGTGTAGCCAAAGACATCCCATCCCTGGTGGAGATGGGCATCACCACCATGAAGGTCTTCACTGCCTACAATGGACGCTTGCGCCTGGAGGACGGCAGTATTTTCAAAGCACTGAGAATTGCCAAGGAGAACGGCATGCTGGTGATGCTGCATGCGGAGAATGGCGATGTCATCGAAGCGCTTATCCCTGAAGCGCTGGCTGCGGGACACACCTCCCCCGAATGGCACGCATTAACGAGACCGGCCTGGGGTGCGGTGGAAGCCGGTTTAAGGGTGGCAGGCATGGCATCCGTGGCGGATGCGCCGCTGTACATCGTCCATATGAACGCGGCGGGTGAAGTGGATATGCTGAAATATGCGCGCGAGCGGGGCGTCAAGGCCATGGGCGAGACCTGCCCGCAGTATCTGTTTTTCACGATTGATCATTTACGCCGTCCCGATGGCGCCAAGTGGATCTGTTCGCCGCCCATGCGCACGGTGGCTGACAACGCCCGCCTGTGGGAGGGTTTGGCGGACGGCACCATCCAGACCATCGGCACCGACCACTGCGCATTCTTTTTTGATGGCACCCAGCCGATCGAATATGAGGGTGAGCGAGTTGCCATCCCCGGTAAGGAACTTGGCGCGGACGATTTCACAAAAATCCCCAACGGCCTGCCCGGCGTGGGCGACCGCCTGCCGGTGATGTGGACCTACGGCGTGCGCGCCGGGAAGATGACCGCCAACCAGTTTGTAGCATTGAATTGTACTAACCCAGCCAAAATCTTCGGCCTTTACCCGCGCAAGGGCGCGCTGCTGCCCGGCTCCGATGCGGATATCGTCATATGGGACCCGGAGAAGAAGGTCAAATATGGCGTGGCCCACGCCCAGCACCGCACCGATTACAACCTGTACGAAGGCTGGGAACTGGTTGGCTACCCCGAAAAGGTCTTCCTGCGCGGGGGGGTGATTGTGGATAGGGAGCGGTGGCTGGGGCAGCGTGGTATGGGGCAGTTTTTAAAGAGGCAACCGAATGCCGAAATTCTATGATTCGTTGGAGGAAATATGGCGGAACATACCTGTCAGGCGATTGTGATTCACTGCATCGATTTTCGGCTTCAGAAACCGTTGAATGATTGGCTTGGACGGCGTTTTGGGTTATCAGATTTTGACCGGGTTTCTTTGGCGGGCGGTGTGTTTGATTTCTACACGATCTTGAAACAGGTAGAAATTTCAGACAGATTGCACAAGGTCAAAAAGGTGATCCTGATCAATCACGAAGATTGCGGGGCTTATGGGAACGAAGGGACACCCGAACGCCATGCTCTTGATTTGCACGAGGCTGAACGCAAAATCGAAGCGTTATTCCCCCATTTGGATGTAGAAATCTATTACATGCACCTGACAGGAATTCTCGAAAACTTATCCAAAACAAAGCGTTAATACAAGGCTCTTGTCAACTTGCCGCAAACAACAATTGGCGCTGGTAAGGATTTATTGGGAATGTAGACGCGCCACTACTTCGTTATCCTCCCACTCATCCGTTTCTATAAAGCCAAGCGCGTGATAGAGCTGCTTGGCGGGATTATCAGGCGAATACGATAGCGCAAAGTGCCTGTGGTCGTGTTTTTCTGCAAGCATTGCAATCGCCGCTTGTATTGCCTGCCGTCCATATCCCCGCCGTTGATGGCCTTGGTCGATCAGGATACCGCCCAGCCAACAGCTTCCGTCGGCCGGGTCTACGGCCCACATCATGAAGCCGATGACCTGCTCCTCTAAATAGATCGCCAGAGGTCGCCAGAGCTCCCCGTAGCAACACAGCGCCATGTAATAGCATGGATCAGCCACAAACTCACGCTGTGACTCGGTAACTTTAAGTTTTGCTACCTCGCGCCAGTTGTCACGGCTTACCGGACGTAAGGTTATCTGGGGTTTGTTCGTTTCTGATGTGTTTGTACTCACAAAATTATCTCTATTTATGTCTCGATAAGAATGTCGATATTGCACTTGTTAGTTGCCCAACCGCATGTGTCCTTTGCATAAATCAATATAGATCCTTTTGCTTTTCTGGGTTTTTTAAGACTACACAACAAAACCAATCTAAAAATTCCAGATGAGTTAAGTTGTGCTCAGGAGTTCTTTCAGCCTCGGATGGTCTTTATAAACGCCGCGGTATTTCTCCGGCAGTAAGACGGCGATACGGCACATGATCTCGTCCGTGTATTGCTTCAGGACCGCATCGCGGTTTTCCCTGGGCAGCGGTGGCAGGGTGAAGGCCGGGCCAGCCTTGAGCACGATATGACTGCGTCGCAGACGCTTGAGATTCCCAAAAATGACCTTGTCTTCCGTTCCAGAGATTGCTACCGGGATAATCGGTTGGCCCAGCCGCGTTGCCAGGTAACTTACGCCAGGTTTGCCCTCGATCAGTGCGCCGAGCCGGCTGCGCGTCCCTTCCGGAGCAATGACCAGGTTCTTGCCCTCGTCCATCAGCGCCATGACCTTGCGCAGGGCCTTGATATCCGGGTTGAAGCGGTCGATGAAAATGAAATTGAAGTATTTGCCAAGCCATCTGAAGAAGCCATTCTTCTTCCATTTTTCACCAATCAGGACAAACAGGTCCCAGCGGTCGAGCGCATAAAAGGCCAGCGGTGCATCCACAATCCCCAGGTGGTTGGTGGCAATAACGAAGTTGCCTTTTGCGGGAACATGTTCATAACCGCTTACCTCGACACGTGCGATGAGATTAAAAAGCAGGCGGATGAGGGTGCGAAGGATATAGCGCATATGATGATTCCGATCAGGTTAAGAGTTCTTTCAAGCGGGGATGATCCGCATACACGCCGCGGTATTTTTCCGGCAACATAGCCCCGATACGGCACATAATTTCATCGGTGTATTCTCGCAACGCTGCCTCGCGGTCCCTGCCTTTGACCGGAGGAAGCATGAACGCTGGCCCGATCAGTATTTTTATCTCTGATTTTTTGAAATGCTTCAGCCTGTCCATTACCAACCGGTCTTCAGTTCCCGTCAATGCAATGGGTAGGATGGGCAGTCCTGCTTTCATTGCCAGGTAGGCTACACCCGGCTTCCCTTTGGCCATAGCTTCCGTTTTCGAGCGGGTCCCCTCCGGTGCAATGACCAGAATGCCGCCCGCCTTCATGCGTGCCAGGATCTCACGAACGGAACCTACGTCTGCGTTGAAACGATCCAGCCAGATTGCGCCCATTGCGTTGCCGATGGGACCATAAAGCCAGTGATGCTCGTATTTCTCGGCCACAGGCAAAATAAAATCACCTTCCAGCGCATAAAAAAGCAAGGTAACGTCCAGGCGACCAAGATGGTTTGTAGCAATCACAAATCCACTATCTTGGGGAACACGCTCAAATCCTTGTATCTCTACCCGGGCAATCAGGTTGATGACGAAGCGGATAAGCCAACTAAGAAAACCTCGCACTGTATTATTTTAAGTCAAATGACGGAATGCTGCAACGAAAAACTCCCGCAACGGCACTGCGGGAGTTTTTCGTTGGTACCGAACGAAAACATTTACCAGAGATTGCTGCGGCGTTTGTCGATACGCTTGTCTACAACCTTTTTTCCATACTTTTCCATCATGCGACGGAATATATCAAGATCGCTTGGTGAGATATTGACAAGTTGAAAACCAACATTATAAATAAATGGATCAAGTGGATCCACCTCACACCATTTGCTGCGCGCAACAAATACCATTGCGGGCTTATTGGCCACTTCGCTAGTAAGGTCCATGCGGAGGCGGAAATCTTTATTGATAGGAATAGGCGCCTGGCTATCCAGCTTGAAACCACCTGAACTGATATCCACCAGATGCCCTATCAGGTTATGTGTGTCGTTATCGACAAGCCGCATATAATAGGAAAAATCTTTTCGTTCCAGATGTCTTCGTTCATCCATTTGGGCTCCTTTCCTGAATACATCTAAACGATATTAGTAAGTATAGGTTAATTGTAGTAGAAAATCAACTTTTCTGCATTAAAAACGGTTTGAAGTTTTGTAAGGTTTTTTATCCAACTTTTAAGATATGTGTAAGCACCGTCGCACCGCTGCCGCCGATGTTCTGAGCCATGCCGATCTTTGCGTCTTGGATCTGTGTTTCAGCGCATTCACCGCGCAACTGTTGGATGACTTCTACGATCTGGTACATCCCCGTCGCACCGACCGGATGCCCCCGTGCCTTTAATCCGCCGCGCGTGCAGACGGGCACCCTACCCCCCGGCCTGATCTCGTTATCCAGGCCGAGGCGCGGTCCCTGACCGCGTTCAGCGAACCCGCAGGCTTCCAGCGATAGCGCGGTCATAATCGAGAAGGCATCGTGCAATTCGAACAGGTCGATCTCCTGCGGCGTGACGCCTGCCATCTCGTAGGCGCGCTTGGCCGAGGCATAGGCTGCAGACAGGAAGAGCGGGTCCTTGCGGGAGTGAACGGCGATGGTATCGGTAGCAGACCCGGACCCGGCAAGAACGATGCGTGGCCGTCCGGGGACGGATGTCACTTTCTCGGCCGGGACAATGATCGCCGCAGCCGCTCCGTCCCCGATCGGCGAAGCGTCCAGTAGATTGATCGGCGTGGCGACCATGTTCGATTTTTCGAACTGCTGGGTTGTGATTTCCATATGCAGACGCGCATGCGGGTTATGCATGGCGTTGGCATGCGCGTTGATGGAGAACGGCGCAAAATCGGCGTGTTTCCAGCCGTACTCGTGCATGTAGCGGCGCATGACCAGCGCGTTGATGCCTACGAAGGAGACGCCCTGATCAACCTCGTAATCCGCATCGGCGGCAGTCGCCAGCGCCGCGGTGATATCGTGGCCGGCCTTATCGGTCATCTTCTCGACGCCGACCACCAGCGCGGACTCGATCTCGCCCGAGGCGACCGCCATCACCCCGGCCCGGAACGCAGCCGCCCCGGACCCGCAGGCTGCTTCCACTTTGACAGCCTCATGGCCCCAGAAGCCGATCCAGTCCGAAAAGAACGCGCCGAGCTGGTTTTGCCCGTCTATCAGCGGAGAGAGCATGTTGCCGACGAAGAGCGCCTCCATTTTGTTCATGGCCGCATCTTGCATGGCATCGAAGCAGGCTTCCCCGCCCAGTTCTCTGAGGGATTTATCCCAGTGTTCGTCTACTTTTGTTTGACCAATACCTAAAATCGCGACTTGTCGCATATTGCCTCGTTGATTTAAAGTTTCAGGAGTCACACTATTCTAAACCGCCAAGACGCAGAGAACGCCAAGTTTTTCTTTATGGCACCAAGAATCTTTGGCGAACTTGGTTTCATGGCGGTTCAAGTGCGTAAGTCCTGAGTTTATAGAATTCTACCTGATTGTGCTATCAAGGACTATCGAAAAAGGGTATATCACTTTCTGTTGCATTGTGTTATAAAAAGTAAGTGTATCTTTTTTATGAATAATGCGGAGGTACATATGGATCATTTAACCTGGTTGAATTCATTGTTCGAGAACCTTGAGAAATTTGAGAGTGAAGGGCACGCTACGGTCGCATACTTGCAGGCACACCGTACAAAAATCGCTTTCAAGCGTACCAAACCGAACATCGGCGCATGGTGGACAATCGCCGGAAATATCAACTTGAATTCTCTGTATTATTCGTATGATAACTCGTTGACTGAAACACGCGTATTCACGCTGCTCATCCACGAAGTCAGGCATTTACAGCAGGGCTTGTTCACTGCGTTGTCTGTGTACGGGGAATTGGACGCCTGGCAACTGGAATGGAATATTTATTACCGGTTGCATAACCGCTATCCGCATCCTGCGATCGAGGAACTGATGAGCCTGCCGCTGGGTTGGGACCGGGGTGTGCTGCGCAAAGCGGTCCAGTTGATGCAAGCCTACGCGGGAAAAGGCTATCGCGCTGATTTGCTGCCCTATTATCCGTTGGGAAAAGAAATCGCTTACCGGTTGTTTAGGAAGATTCCCGCAGCGGCGATGCAATCCGCATAGCAGAGTTGTAGTTACTCTTTATCAACATTTTTGATGCGATTCTTTTGACAGATCTAGTCAAAGGAATTTTGAATCCCCAAGAACCTTGTGAACAGAAGGAAACGCATTTATAATAGAACATATATTCTATTTTCATCGAGGAGGATATGATGGCCTTCCAATGTGAAATCAGGGAACTGGCGGCACAACCTACCTTGTCAATTCGCGTACGCACGCCCATTCACGGTTTGCCCCAGCTGCTGGGTGAATCCTATGGCAAGATTGCCGGATATCTGGCTGATCTGGGACAGGGACCAGCTGGTGCGCCCTTTGTGGCTTACTACAATATGGACATGCAGGATTTGGACGTGGAGATTGGATTTCCAGTGGCAAAGACGATCCAGGGGAAAGGCGAAATCCAGGCCAGCCAGGTCCCTGGAGGCAAACTGGGATACGCGCTGCACACCGGGCGGTATAGTGATATTGCTCCCGCCTACGATGTCCTGACGCAATTTGTGAAAGAGCAGGGCTACGAACCGACCGGCGTTTCGTACGAGTTCTACCTGAATGACCCCGAGGAGACGCCGCAAGAGCAGCTACAAACCCAAATTGTCTTCCCATTGAAGTAACAAAAGTGCCACGCTACAGATGCAGCGTGGCACAAATTAATGATGCCCTGCGCGTCTTAAACCTGCAGAGAGCTTTTGTGCTACACCAATTTGCTCACAATCGCCAGCAGAATCCCGCCTGCCATTACTGAGCCCAATTGACCAGCCGTATTCGCGCCCATGGCGTGCATCAGGATGAAGTTATCGAAATCCTCGTCCTG
>Ga0105104_10000919_pt1 | contig 22862 bp, 24 predicted proteins | sample PPLLaktember2015_3_FD_87034 | JGI IMG/M metagenome (GOLD analysis project Ga0105104, IMG submission 87034) | Freshwater sediment microbial communities from Prairie Pothole Lake near Jamestown, North Dakota, USA - PPLs Lake P7 Core (6) Depth... | ecosystem: Environmental > Aquatic > Freshwater >... | reverse complement strand
TCGCGGAAATTACTTCGCGCGTTCCACGCGGGGTTTGGCGACATTTACTTTAAGCTCATTCCCCGCCAGGGAATAGGCATTGAATTTGGCGATCGCTTTGTCTGCGCTTTCCTGCGAAGTCATGGTGACAAAGGCAAAGCCCTTGGACAGACCGCTGTCCCGGTCCTTGACCAGATCGACCGTGGTCACTTCACCTTCCTGGACGAACAAAGCCTTGATCTCGTCCTCGGTGGTCGATTTCGCCAGGTTTCCAACGTATATTCGGATATCCATTTGCTGCTTCCTTCTACGGCGCGGGCCGTGAATTGAGTGACCGCCGGCGTTAAGATCATCCGGCGGCCTAAGTACAACGGGGGATCCATTGACGCTTTTATTGCTAGGAGCAATTCAGTGTAACACACATACGGCTTTCAGACGCCGCAGGTTTTTTCGCCTGTTTCCCGGCCGCATGCCACAGGCAATCCCCAAGAGAGCCCGACCGGACCCCTTCCGGCGGATATTCGGGCGCCCATACCGGACGCCGGAATGCGGCATAAGACCTGACAGGTCTTAAGACCTGTCAGGTCTGTTTTCCCGTTTCGTCTTGCTTCCGCCCGCCGAAGTACTTGCCTAATGTCCGGACTAGGGCGTTTACTCAGCCTAACTTCAAATTCTGGAACACCGAAACAATAAATAGAGCCGAAAACACCGGTCACAAGTATAAAGAATCCGGTGTTTCGGTCCTTTTCGGTGATATCCGGGTGCTCATTTTTCCGGCCTGCGCAGACATGGAATAAGTATAATTATTCCAAATGGAAGACGGTCGAACCATGGGAGCCCTGGCCGCCGGGGCCGGCCCTTTGGACAATTCGGCGAAACCGGCCTCCATTCTCTTGTGAGCGGACTATCAGCTCATCCTATACCGGCCGCTCGAATATTCATGCCTGTTTCCCGGTAGAAAGGAATTGCAGACAATGGAATTCAACGCCCTCATTTCGCGAGCGCTTTCCGTCCGCGCCCAATATGTGCGGTTCGAGGAGGAACATTTCGGCACCGCCTGGACCAACCAGGAATTGGCGCTGGGGTTTATCGGCGATGTCGGCGATATGGCGAAACTGATCGTGGCGCAAAACGGCCGCCGGGAGATCCCCGGAGCCCAGGAAAAACTGGCCCACGAATTGGCGGATTGCCTTTGGTCGATCATCGTGCTGGCGAATGCCAATACCATCGACCTGGAGGACGCCTTCCTGGCATCCATGGGCGAAATTGAAAAGCGATTGAAGTGACGAATTCACGGCGCGAGAAGAACCAAACCCCGCCATACCCGGGAACCTTCGCATTGGATTAATTCCCGGAAACGCCCGTGCGGCTCATACGGAGCGTTTCGCGTGGATCAAAGGAGCTCATGAGCACTCCGTTCTCCATCCAATCATCCGATCCCGCCCTGCTGGGAAAGGCCGTCCGGATCGCCGAAGCCTTCGTAAAACCGTATCTTCAGGATGACGTCGCCGGGATTGTATTTCTGGGGGCGATTGCCCGGGGGTATTTCGACCGCTCGGCCGACATCGATATCGCCATTTTCAATAAATTGGGTTCCCAGACTCCCATGCCCGGCAAGTTCCAGAAAGTGGAGGGTATCGAAGTCCAATGCTGGATTTCCGATTATGAAACCGATCTCGCCGCGCCCTGGGATATGTCGCGGCGGTGGACCTACGCCCGGGCGAAAATTTATTATGATCCCGGCGGCGGGATTTCACGGCTGATCGAAGACAAGGTCCCCTTGAAACCGGATGAGCGAAAATGGCTGTTGATGTCCGGGTTGACCGGTTCCGAATGGTACATTAATAGATTGACCCAATTGTGGGTGGAGCGGGGCAATATTATCAGCGCCCACCACATGTTCGATCAGGGATTGAATTATTTCTTCGATATGCTGTTCGGGCTGAATAATGAACTGGTGGCGGACATGAAATGGCGGTATTACTGCGCGGAGAAATTGATGCGGCTGCCCGGCAAATTCCGGGAGCGCATCCAGGATACCATGACGCTGCATGCCTTTACGCTCGAGGAACTGGAACGCCGCAAAGAGGCATTCATGGAGATGTGGCGGGAGATGCAGCCGGTGGTGGAAGCCGAAGTGAATATGTCTTTTGACGAGATGTTGCAGATTGTATAAGCGCATAAAAAAAGCCGGGCGCCGGTAAATAAGGACGGTTGCGATGATCGCTGATTATATGGAGGGATTTCGGGATTGGCCGGCGGGAGCTTCGCCGCGCGAGGTCGGCAGGCGCGCCGCCGAAAACTTCGCGGCGCGCCCGTTAGAGGCGCCCGGCCGTTACGTCTACTACCCCGAAGTCTGCGCCTGGTATGGCGCCCTGAACCTCGCCCGGCTCGCCGGAGATGCCGGCCTGCTGGAAAGGCTTATCCATATGTTCGACCCGCTTCTGGCGCCTGTCGGTGCGGGGATCGTCAATTCTGAATCCCACGTCGACTTCCGGGTGTTTGGGGCGGTGCCGCTCGAGATCTATCTCCAAACGAAGGACCCGAAGTATCTCGACCTGGGCCTGCGTTTCGCGGACGGGCAGTGGCAGGCCGCCACCCCGGACGGCATCTCGACCGAAGCCCGCTACTGGATCGACGACATGTACATGATCACGCTCCTGCAGGTCCAGGCCTTCCGCGCGACCGGGGATGACAAGTACCGCAACCGCGCCGCCCGCGCAATGGCCGCCTACCTGGATAGGCTCCAGCAGCCGAATGGGCTCTTCTTCCACGCGCCGGATTCACCGTTCTTTTGGTCCCGCGGCAACGGTTGGATGGCGGCCGGCATGGCGGAACTGCTGCGCGCGCTGCCGGAGGAGCATCCGGACCATGCGCGCATCCTTGCGGGCTTCACCCGCATGATGGCGGCGCTGCTCCCGTTTCAGGGCGGCGACGGATTGTGGCGCCAGTTGATCGATATCCCCGAAGCCTGGCCGGAAACTTCGGGGACGGGCATGTTCGCATTTGGGATGATCACCGGCGTGCGGCATAACTGGCTGGACGGCCGGACTTTCGGCCCGGCGGCGCGCAAGGCCTGGCTGGGGCTGGTGAAGCAGCTGGACGGATCGGGAAACGTAAAGGACGTGTGCGCCGGGACCCCCAAGGGATACTCCCTCGAGTACTACCTCGGCCGCCCGCGCATTACCGGCAACCTGCATGGCCAGGCGCCGGTCCTCTGGTGCGCCTCAGCGCTGTTGCGCTAAAGGCGTACAATCCGTGGAATGTCCGAAGGGGCGCCGTCCCGAACGCGATTTTCCAACAGGAGAAACCGATGCGCATATCAGCGAATACTTTCCGCAAACTCACGGCGTGGGCGGGCATCCTCGCCCCTGTGCTGTTTGTGGGGATCTTCACCGTCGAAGGCCTGATCCGCCCCGGATACGATCCGGCCAACTCCTTTATCAGCGCCCTTTCCCTCGGTCCGCGCGGCTGGATCCAAATTATTAATTTTTTACTGTTGGGCGGATTGCTGCTCGCCTTCTCCCGCGGGATCGCCGCCGAATTCCAAACCGGGAAAGCGTCACGGGCCGGGAAGCTGTTGCTGATGATTTTAGCGGCGCTGTTCCTGATATCCGGGCCGTTTGTCATGGACCCTGCGGATACGCTTCCCGCACAGATGTCCGTTCACGGTGTCATCCACGGCCTGGCCGGAGGTTTCGTCTTTCTGTTGATGCCGGTCATTATCTTCGTGTATGGCCGCCGGTTCCGGGAGGATCCCCGCTGGCAATCGTTTTGGGGTTGGACCCTCGCGCTGGGCGTGGTGGAAGCCCTGGCGGTAATGGTGTTCGTGTTTGCCTCCAAAGGAGCCGCGGTTCCGGATATGTTCGCCGGATGGATGGGTTTGATCCAGCGGTCGGCCCTGATCCCGTTTTTCTTCTGGGTGTTCCTTTTTGGGTTAAAACTGCTTGGAAAAAAAGAATAGAAAACGCAGCATGGACGGAATGGCCAATAAACATCGGACCGGCCGCCGCCGGATGATTGATACTCCAGCTTGGGGAACGGTGAACGAGGTCGCCCTGCATGGGAAACATAACGATCCATCGTAAAATGGCGCATCTGAAAGATATAAATATTTTTTACCGGGGTACGGAAAATGATGCCCCGGCTATTCTCTGCCTTCACGGGCGGTGGGGCAGGGGGGAAACCTGGATCGATTTCATGCGCCATTATGGGGACCGATACCGGATCATCGCACCGGATCTGCGCGGGCATGGATTGAGCGGCAAACCGACTTCAAAGTACACCGCGCAAGAAATGTCGGGCGATATGATCTCCCTCCTGGATTATCTGGGAATTGAATCGGCGAGCCTGGTCGGCCACTCGATGGGCGGTCATATCGCCGGATACCTTGCGGCGATGCACCCGCGCTACGTCCGTGCGCTGGCCATTCTGGATAAATCGGCGGCCGGGCCGGAACCAGCCGGCGAATTGGCGGTGGATAGGATCGTGCCGGTCGATCCCGTAACCGGGAACTGGCCGCTGCCGTTCAAGAGTTTTTCGGAGGCGCAGGAGACCATCCGGAGGGACATGGAATCCGAACTCAGCTATCAGTACTTCATGAACAGCCTGGTGGAGACGGAAGAGGGATACGGGATGATGTTCAGCACCCAGGCCATCGCCGCCAATATTGCCAACTATTGCGATTGGTACGAATGGCTGCCGCGAATCTCATGCCCGGTTTTGCTGATCCGGTCGAAAGGGAGCGGCGCGGTGAAGGATGCGGATTTTGAAAAAATGAGCTCCATGATCCCGGATTGCCTGGCGTTCGAAATGACCGATCCGGATCATAATGTGCATCTTGCCGATAAGGCGGCGTTTTACGCGCATTTTGATGAATTCCTGGAAAAAAGAATATCCGAAAAATAAACCCCGGCAATTCCGCGCGCTCACAGATTCCTACTCCGTTGCTTTATGGCCGGAATGCGCCGTACTGGATAATGTATCCCATGATGCTGAACAGCGACCAGGTCCGCGGGCCGCTCGAGGCGGCCGTTTCCAACTGCCGCGGGGAGGCCTGGCATATCGAGAGTTTTCAGGATCTCTCCGACTTAGCCTGCCATCCGGCGGGAATTTTCTCGGATGGGACGGCCGGGGTATTCGTAAAATTCAGTGCGGCAGCCGACGCGGAACATCAGTTTGAAACCGAGCGGAACGATCTGCAATACCTTTCAACGAAAGCCGGGATCCGGGTCCCGGCTCCAGTGGGGATCATCCCGGCGGCGGACGGAATGCTGTTCATCACGGTGGCGGAAACGCCCGTCGAGCGCGGCCCGCGCGAGTGGCGAAAGATGGGAAAAACACTTGCGCGGATCCATCGCATCAAATCCGATTGCTGCGGATTTCCTCATGATAACTACTTCGGCCCGCTGGCGCAGGAAAATACTCCCATCCGGGAGTGGAGCATCTTTTACGGACAACACCGCCTGTTGCCCCGCCTGAAGGCGGCTGTCGATTCCGGCAACCTGCCGCTTTCCACGGCTTCCGGGGTGGAGAGGATTATTTCCCGCCTGCCGGAGTTGTGCGGACCGGAAATCACCCCGACCCTGCTGCATGGAGACGCCCAGCAGAACAACTTCATCAGCACCGAAGAGGGGGCGGTTATTATCGATCCGGCGGTTTACTACGGCCATCCGGAAATGGATCTGGCGTTTATCGATTATTTCCAGCCGGTCCCCGGGGATTTTTTTCTCGGGTACCGGGAGGAGCTGCCGATAGACCCCGGTTTCCGGGAGCGGCGCGATCTGTGGCGGATGTACGGTTATCTCGCCGCGGTAACGGTGGAAGGGCAGGCTTACCTGTCCCGGTTGACGGATGCGATGCAAAGCTATTTATAAAGGCGCCGCGTTACGATCCCGAATCGGCGGGATGGCCATTGGCCTCATCCGCGACGGGGGTTCGAGTAAAATGGTTCCGCACTCCCGTGCGGATGGATGATCGGCTATCCGCCGGACGCCGGGCAATGTGGGAAAGCATCCATGTACACGATAAAATCCGCATATCCAACAATCCGGCACGAGCAGGCTGCCGCGCACATCGTCGAAATCTTCGGCTGCCAACCGGACGTGCAGGCGGTGCTCTTAACCTGTTCCTGCGCGCGCGGAAAGGCGGTCCCCGACAGCTGCCTGGATATCGCCGTGCTCGTAAAACCGGAAACCCTGAAAGCCCGGGGGCGGGATTTGGAGCGGGCATGGGAAATCGCCAACCGGACCGATCCTGTTTTCCAGGCGCTGCGAGCCGTCGGAAAATATTCGCAGGTGGATCTGGAGTTCGTCGATGGGTCGTTCGAGCCCGGCGGTCATAATTGGACCTCCGGCCCGGATGCGTTTGAGCCGGCGATCGGCAACCTTCTGGCCTATAGCGTGCCGCTCTGGGAAGGGGGCGATTACCTGCGGCGGTTGAAGAATCAATGGCTGCCGTATTACGGGGAGGACCTGCGCCGGGAGCGCATGGAGATGGTGCGCCGGTTCGGGATGAACAACCTGCACCACATCCCGGGGTATGCCGGGCGCGGCCTGTACTTTCAATCCTTCCACCGCCTGTGGCACGCGTTCGGGGAATTCCTGCAGGCGCTGTTTATCTCGCGCCGGGTGTACCCGATCGCGTACGATAAATGGGTGCGCGAGCAGGTGGCGGAAATTCTGGAGATGCCGCCGCTCTACGCGGAATTGGCCGGGCTGTTTGAGATGCAACATTTCGAAAGCGGGGAGATCGCGGAGAAAGCGCGAACCCTCGAAAGGCTCTGGGGTGAAAATATTCCGGAACAGGATTAGGAGGAGTTGAACATGTATGTCGGAAGAATTGTCGCAGTCGGCAGGACAAAAGCGGGAAAATTGGCGTTGATGTACCGCGTGTCTTCCAGGTCCTTCCCCAATCGCCAGGCAAAAATCATCGGCGGATCGGTGGCGATCGTTCCCAAGGAGGGAAGTGAAGCGGATGTCCGTAAGAATCCCTACATATCCTACAACTGTCTGCGGCTCGCCGATAATTTCGCGGTGGTAGCCAACGGCAGCCAGACCGACCCGATCGCCGAAAAGCTCGGATCCGGGATGCGCATGCGGGATGCGCTAGCGTCGGCGCTGTTCGGGCTGGATTATGAGCACGACGATTACAAAACGCCGCGCATCGCCGCGATCATCGACCCGCGGACCGGAGTGTGCGCGATGGGCGCCATTCGCGCGGACGCGCTGCTGGTGAGGGAGTTCAAACCGGAAGCGGGGCAGGCGTTTTACCTTGCGACCTATGAGCATAATTATCCGGATGATAAATTCTCGGATAGCGCTTTCGACGCCGCCGACGCCGGCGAGGCGTGCGGCTACATCCTCGGGAAGGGCGTCTTCGCCTCCATGGAACACCCGGTCTCGGCGGTGAGCGCGATGGAAGACGGCTCAACATTCTCACTGGCCATAAAGGATGCGGAGCAATAACCGGGATGGTCGGTTTGGCGGAGTTCGACATGGAGAAACGCAGCATTCGGTCAAATCGAAAGGAGAATGCCATGGTTAAGAAAAACGGGTATGCGGCCGTTCTCGTCATGGTTTTAGGCTTACTGATTTCGGGTTGCACAGCGGAAAAGACGGTTGAACCAACGCCGGACCCGACGGAAACGCCGCGGACTCCGACCATGGAACCAACCGAAGAGCCGCAATTCACGCCGACGGATGGAATCACCGCCGCCGACGTGGATGCCCGGAGAACGGAAATCCTGGATTACATCACCAGTCTCTCGAACGGTCCTTTCGCGGGCGTCATCAGCGGGCAGAACTGCTATCATGGGACGGAAATCCTCTCCAGCTCGTGGGTCCGCGGATACGCGAACATGATAGAAAAGCTGCACACCGAGACCGGGCAATGGGTGGGAATTATCGGGGTGGATTATGAGTATTTGAAAATCTTCACCCCCGAGGAACTTGCTCAAACCAACAAAGCGCTGATCGAATACGCCAAGGCGGGCGGACTCGTCACCATCACGCTCACCCCGCAAAATCCCTGGGTCAACGACGAATCCGATCTGGTGAACAACCCTGGAACGTTCGACGGTCCCGCCGGCACGCAGAATGAAGCCGGTTTCGTGCATGTCACCGGCCTCGACGACCTGATCGATCCCGCCAAGCCGGTAAATGCGGCTTGGCTGAGAAAGCTCGACCGGGTCGCGGCGGCGTTGACGGAATTGAGGGATGCGGGGGTGGTGGTCCTCTTCCGGCCGATGCAGGAGATGAATGGGAACTGGTTCTGGTGGGGAATGCGGTCGCACCCGAACGACCCTGCGCCTTACGTCCACGTCTACCGGCATATGCACGATTATTTCACCGAGACCAAGCAACTGAACAATTTGATCTGGGTGTATTCCCCGAATGAGTCTTTTGGAGAAAAGAATACGTCAACCTGGAATCGGACAGTGGACTGGGCCTATCCAGGCGATGCCTATGTAGATATCATCGCCGGCACGAATTACGAGGATAATCTGATCCTCGGGGATTATGCCACGTACGTTTCGATGAAAAAGCCGTTGGGGGTGGCCGAGCTGGGCCCGAAGATCGGCGGGCCGGCAGCGAAGGCTGGAACCTGGGATACCTCCCAGATCATCGCCAAGATCAAGACCGCTTATCCCCGAATCAGCTATTGGGTCAGCTGGCACAGCTATCCCGGGGAAAGCTGGTCTCTCATTTCAAACAAAAATTACGATGCGTTGCTGAACGACCCCGGCGTGATCAACCGGGACGATTTCCATTGGTCCTGGTTGGAATAGGCGGAATGCCGCTTGAGACCCCGTTAGGATAAAACCGCCGCCACGAAAATGCAGGGCGGCGGTTTTTTTAATTTACAAACTCCCGCCGAAGAGACAGGGCTTCTCCGGATGCCCATCGTTCGGGGAAACCGCGCAATGGCCTCCTGCGTTTTCGGATAAAATGCTTGCGCAAGGCTTGCCGATACACCGCAGGCAGGAACCGGGGCCGGGCCGATGATTAATTCGGCGCTGTCAAAAGGAGAAAATATGGCTGGAACCAGGCAGGCATCCGGAAAAATTCTTGTTTTCCTGTTCATCATCCCGCAATTGCTCGGCTGTTCCCTGCTGGGCCAGGTGCCCGCGTTTAAAGACGGTTGCTATCTTGGCACCGCCAAAGCCTGGATCGACGCCAACGGGAATGGATTATGGGATGACCAGGAACTGCCGCTCGCGGGTGTCGCATTTGAGCTTACGGATGGGATCAGTGAAAAGAATTATTTATATGAACCGGTAAGCGGTGAAAACGGGGAATTCTTTCTGAGCATCTTTCCGAACACCTGCGAATCCCTCGCGGATTTCGAGCTTGAGCTTCGCGCAACGGCCCCCGAGGGATATCGGCCGACAACTCCCACGGTAATGCCGATTACCAGGGCGGAATTGCTGGATACGGAGATGGGCGATTACCTTTTTGGATTCATCCTGAGCACCCCATAATGATCGCCTTTCCATAAATGCCGGCCGGCGGCGGATGAAAGGTCGAATACCGGTAGACCGATCGAAGCTGGAGGTAACTATGGAACGGGAATTCCAATCGCAGTATGCCCACACCTGGCGGGTGTTTGAGCGGCTGGTCGATGACTTTGACGATGACGCCTGGCTCCATGCGGGCAGGCGCGCCGTCCGCCCGGCCAGGCTCGCTTTTCATATATTGCATGCAACGAAATATTATCTCGAAGACGCTTCCGGCCTGCATTTTGCGTCGGGGAAGCCGTTTGAGGCGGATTTCGAGACGGTGAAAGAGGAGGACCTGCCTACGCGGGCGGACGTCATCGATTGCATCCGGCTGTTCCGGGCGAAAACCGATTCATGGCTTTCCGGGATGGAATATTCCGCTCAGAATACCGCCTTCCCGTGGGCGGGACGAAATTGGGAGTCGTCATTTTCCTCATGCGGCACAGCCTTTATCATCTCGGGGAGCTGAGTTCCCTGTTAAATGAAAGCCGGAACGGCGATGCGGAGGATAATTACGTCAAGGCTCAGGAAAGTGCATGAAGGTTCTTTGCGGCTGTGTGCCGGGCTGCGTTCTAACCGGTTTCCAGCCCGCCTAAAAGGAAATGCGAGATGATCGAAACCAAGCGATTGGTTATCCGGCGGTTTTCCCCGGATGATTACGTGGATTTATATGAATATTTGTCGGAACCGGCCGTGTATGCTTTTGAACCCGGGAAACCGGTCTCGATCGAAGAAGCAAAAGCCATGGCCCTGGAGCGGTCTCAGGGGAGCGACTTCCTGGCGGTGGAGCTGAAAGACAAAAAGAAAATGATCGGACACCTGTATTTCAAGCAGGCGGAACCGTTGTGGCTGCTGACTTGGGAGCTGGGATATATATTCAATCCCAAATACCAGCGCAATGGGTACGGATCCGAAGCCGCGGCCGCCCTGACTGCGCATGGATTTGAAAAACACAATATTCATCGCATCATGGCCCGCTGCAATCCCGAAAACGCGGCCTCCTGGAAATTGCTCGAGCGGGTCGGATTCAAACGGGAAGGCAGCTTCCGCAAGTTCGGATTCGTCCACACCGATGAGCATGGCGCGCCGATTTGGAACGATGCCTATGAATATTCGCTGCTGCGCGATTGATGCATAAGCCCTCCCGGGCGGGAGCTTCAAGGTTGGGCTGGGGAACCGCAAGCTCATCCTGTACACCCCCCGTTACCCGCCCGTGGAAAATCCAAATCCGGCGCGGATTTCCACGGCGTTAATCCTATACCCGCGATTAATGAAAAATATATATTATTACCCGCATAATGAGTTCATAGGAGCAAAAATAAATCAATGAAATTTCAACGCGGCCGCAAACCGGCGGCCGCCGAGACCGCGAGCCCCTCCTCATAATTATTCCATATCCGGGTGCGGGTTCGGGCGGATGGGATGCCCGGCAATGGAAAATTTTACCGGCCGGGGAAGCCGGCGTTAAGTGGATAAATTCACAACGGGAGTACGGAAATGAAACTCGATAAATTTACTCAAAAATCCCAGGAAGCGATCATGCAGGCGCAGCAGATTGCCGCCGACCTGCACCATCAGGCGATTGAGCCCGCGCACCTGCTCCTGGCACTGATCCGCCAGGAGGACGGCATCGTTCCGGTGATCGTCACCAAGACCGCCGGCGGCGTGCAGGCGCTCCGCGCCGACCTGGAAAAGGAACTGGAGCGGCGCCCGAAGATCGGCGGCGCCAACCTGGAGGTCGGCCTCGCGCAGGCCGCGGCGGGCGTGCTGGATTCGGCCGAACGCTACGCCAAGGGGATGCAGGATGATTACGTCTCGGCCGAACACATCCTGCTGGCGCTGGCGGATTCGGCGGAGGGCAAACGGCTCGCCGGCTACGGTCTGACCAAGGATGCCGTTTTGGCCGCGCTAAAATCCGTGCGCGGCTCGCAGCGCGTCACCTCCGCCGATCCGGAATCCACCTACCAATCCCTCGAAAAATACGGCCGCGACCTGACCGATATGGCCCGGAAGGGGAAGCTAGACCCGGTGATCGGCCGGGATGAGGAGATCCGCCGGTTGATCCAGATCCTTTCCCGGCGCACGAAGAATAATCCCGCCCTGATCGGCGAACCCGGCGTCGGCAAGACGGCGGTTGCCGAAGGCCTGGCCCAGCGGATCGTCAACGGCGACGTGCCGGAGGGCCTCAAAAACAAACGGCTCATCCAGCTGGATATGAGCGCGCTGATTGCGGGTGCCAAATTCCGCGGCGAGTTCGAGGAACGCCTCAAGGCCGTGCTCAAGGAGATCACCGACAGCCAGGGGGAGATCATTCTGTTCGTGGATGAAATGCACACCGTCGTCGGCGCGGGCAAGGCCGAGGGCGCGATGGACGCCGGCAACATGCTCAAACCGATGCTGGCGCGCGGCGAACTGCACATGATCGGCGCGACGACGCTCGACGAATACCGCATGTACATCGAGAAGGATCCCGCGCTCGAGCGCCGCTTCCAGCCCGTGATGGTGGAGGAGCCGGGCGTGGAAGATACGATCTCGATCCTGCGCGGGCTGAAGGGGCGCTACGAGGTCCATCACGGCGTGCGGATCACCGACCCGGCCGTGATCGCGGCGGCCACGCTCAGCCACCGCTATATCTCCGGCCGCCAGCTCCCCGACAAGGCGATCGACCTGATCGATGAAGCCGCCGCCCGGCTGCGGACCGAGATTGATTCCAAGCCGCAGGTCCTTGACGAAGTGGACCGCGGGATCATGCAGCTCGAGATCGAGCGCGAGGGCCTTAAAAAAGAAAAGGACAAAGCTTCCAAGGAGCGTTTTGACAAACTGATCCAGGAACTGGCGGAGCTCAAGGAGCGTTCGCGCCACATCACCGCGCGCTGGCAGAATGAGAAGCAGTTGATCGCGGAATTCCGCACGCTCAAGGAGCAGATCGGCCGGGCCCAGACCGAAATCGAACGCGCCGAACGGCAGGCGGACCTGGAGCAGGCGGCGCGGCTGCGCTACGGGACCCTGCGCGAGTTGGAAGGCAAACTGGCCGAAGCGGAGAAACGTCTGAAGGCGATGCAGAAGGAAGGCGCGCTCCTCAGGGAGGAGGTGGGCGCCGAGGAGATCGCCGCGGTCGTCGCGCGCTGGACCGGCATCCCCGTATCGCGGCTGCTGGAGGGCGAGACGCAGAAGCTGATCCGCATGGAGGACAGCCTGCACCGCCGCGTGATCGGCCAGGACGACGCGGTCCGGGTGGTTTCCAACGCGGTCCGCCGCGCGCGCGCCGGCTTGCAGGATCCGAACCGCCCGATCGGGTCGTTCATCTTCCTCGGGCCGACCGGTGTCGGCAAGACGGAGCTCGCGCGCGCTCTGGCCGAGTTCATGTTCGACGACGAACGGGCCATGATCCGGATCGATATGAGCGAGTATCAGGAGAAACACACCGTCTCGCGCCTGCTCGGCGCGCCTCCCGGCTACGTCGGGTACGAGGAGGGCGGCCAGCTGACGGAGTCGGTCCGCCGCCGGCCCTACTGCGTGGTGCTGTTCGATGAAATCGAAAAAGCCCACGCCGAAGTGTTCAACGTTCTGCTGCAGCTCCTTGACGACGGCCGCCTGACCGACGGCCAGGGCCGCACGGTGGATTTCCGCAATACCGTCGTGATCATGACCTCCAACCTGGGCAGTTCACTGTGGGAGGGCGGGCAGACCGCCACCCGCGAGGCGGTCACGCGCGTCCTGCAGGCCCACTTCCGCCCCGAGTTCCTAAACCGGATCGATGAAATCGTCGTCTTCCATTCGCTTGGGAAAGAGCACCTGGCGCAGATCGTGGATATCCAGCTGCGCCACGTTGCCGCCCTCCTGGCAGGGAAAGGCTATTCCCTGGAGGTGACCAAAGCCGCCGCCGCTTACCTCGCCGAAGCCGGATACGACCCGTCTTTCGGCGCCCGTCCGCTCAAGCGTGCCATCCAGCGCGAACTGCAGGATCCGCTCGCGTTGAAGATCCTCAGCGGCGATTTTAAGGAAGGCGATAAAATCAAGGTCGATCGCGGCAAGGACGGATTGGCCTTCATCGCGGCGGCGCCGGCATAAAAAAACGGCAGCGGATTTTTTCCGTCGGATGCGGGTTCTGGACGATACGATCTTCCGCGCGACCGCTTGCGTTACGCCATTGCGGAAAATTTTGGGCCGGAAACGAAGGGATTTCGTTTCCGGCCGGCTTTGTTTAATCAAGGAATCACTTGGCAGAAGACCGGCGGGAGGGATGGAGGAGATGGATGAGATATTGGATGCTCCCTAAAGCGGTCTTGTTGTTTTTCCATGAAAATAAACCATGGAAAATCAAAGCCCGGCTCTTCCTGCATGGTACTTCTCTCCTCCCGTAAAATGCCGATAAGCTGATTGAACGGCAATAAAATTTGACAAGCCCGGTCCCGATGCTATACTGAAAAAGCCGCACAAATTGGATCCAAGGAGCAGGCAAGTTGCATGACGTAAATTTCTGAAGAGGGAGCAGTGAGGGCGTTCTTCCGGAAGAATTCCAGAGCCACCGTATTTATCTGTAATAATCACCCGATTATTGATGCGATCACATATAAATCGGCCGGATTCCAGGAATTAGGGTTAATCTATTTTATTAAGGTTGCATGTCAAGCGGTCTTATCAATCGTTAACGTCTTCGGCCTATTGTATAAAAAAGAGCTCCTGATTCTTAACCCGAATCCAATTGAAGTGCGGGTGCCGGCCGCCGATTCGTATCGATCGGCCGTTCCGGGGTGAAGGGTGTTGAAGGGAGGTGATGCAGGAAAATCCCGTATGAAGGAATCCGCCTGTGGGTTTCGCCTTTTTTCCAGAGGAGGGAAAATGACCCGAAAAGTATTTTCACTAATAAGTATCGTCCTGGCCGCCGTGATGGCGCTGGCCGCTTGCGGAACCGCCGGGGCGAAGGAAGTGTATTACCTTAATTTCAAACCGGAAGTGGCCGAGCTCTATCAAACCATCGCCGAGGCCTACAAAGCGGAAACCGGCGTCACCCTGAAGGTGGTGACCGCCGCTGCGGGCACCTACGAGCAGACTCTGAAATCGGAAATCGCGAAGGCCGACGCCCCGGTCCTGTTCCAGATCAACGGCCCGGTCGGGTACGCGGCCTGGAAGGACTACTGCGCGGACCTGAAGGACACCGAGCTCTACAAACACCTTTCCGATAAATCCATCGCCGTCACCGACGGCGGCGGGGTCTACGGCCTCCCGTACGTCGTCGAGGGCTACGGGATCATCTACAACAACGCGATCATGACCAGGTATTTCGCGACGGCGGGCGCCAAGGCGGCTTCGATGGCGGAGGTCAATACCTTCGCGAAGCTGAAAGCCGTCGTGGAGGACATGACCGCCAAGAAGGCCGAGCTGGGCATTGAGGGCGTGTTCTCCTCGACCTCGCTGAAGCCCGGCGAAGACTGGCGCTGGCAGACCCACCTCGCCAACGTCCCGGTGTATTACGAGTTCAAGGCCAACAACGTCGATATCAAGGTGCCCTCCGCGTCCATGGAAATAGAATTCCAGTATGCGGACAATTTCAAGAACATCTTCGATCTCTACCTGAACAACTCGACGGTCGAGCCGACCCTGCTGGGCAGCAAGAGCGTGGATGATTCCATGGCGGAGTTCGCCCTGGGAAAATCCGCCATGGTCCAGAACGGCAACTGGGCCTGGGGCCAGATCTCGGGCGTCGCCGGCAACACGGTCAAGGCGGAAGACGTGAAATTCCTGCCCATCTACATGGGCGTGGCCGGCGAGGAAAAACAGTCGATCAGCGTGGGCACCGAAAACTTCTTCGCGATCAACCAGCAGGCCTCCGCGGAGAAGCAGAAGCTGGCGGCGGATTTCATCTACTGGCTGTACAGCAGCGCCAAGGGCAAGGCGTTCGTCACCAATGATCTGAAGTTCATCGCCCCGTTCGACACGTTCGCCGATAACGAAAAACCGACGGATCCGCTGGCGAAGGAAGTGATCCGCTATATGAGCGACACGTCCCTGTACAACGTCGCCTGGAATTTCGTCGTGTTCCCGAACCAGACCTTCAAGAATAATTTCGGCGCGGCGTTGCTGCAGTATGCCCAGGGCACGATGGATTGGGCGGATGTGCGGATGTTGTTCGTCGACCAGTGGAAGATCGAGAAAGCCAAGTAGGCACATGGACCATGTCACCCGGAGGCCGAATGGTATGCGGCCTCCGGGTGACATTTTCAATGAACAACCGGGCAAGTACTCCGTCACCCCGCGCCATGGTTCGGGCGGGGTGACGGAGTACTGCGGATCGCGGATCTATTTTTCCGGGCGGGAGAGCAATCATGCGAAAAATGCCTGTCAGGTTCTATGCTTTTTTTGTCCTCCCGACAGCCATCGCCTTCCTCATTTCATTTTTAATCCCGTTTCTCCTGGGCATTTACCTCTCTTTCACGGAATTCACGACGGTCACCAACTCGCACTGGGTGGGCGTCGAGAATTACGTCCGTGCGTTTTCCGAGGACAACGACTTTTGGAACGCGCTGGTCTTTACCGCGAAGTTCGCCGCCGTATCCGTGGTGCTGATCAACGTATTCGCGTTTTTGTTCGCCTTCCTGCTCACCCGGAAAATCCGCGGCGCGAATGGCTTCCGCACCGTGTTTTTCATGCCGAACCTCATCGGCGGCATCATTCTGGGGTACATCTGGCAGCTGATCCTCAACGGGATCCTGATCAATTTCGGGGTGGATATCACCTTCGACGCGGGCTACGGCTTTTGGGGATTGGTCGTGCTGATGAACTGGCAGATGGCGGGTTACATGATGATCATCTACATCGCCGCCATCCAGAACGTGCCTCCCGAGCTGATCGAGGCGGCGTCGATCGACGGCGCGGGCGCCCTGCAGACGCTCCGCCGCATCACCATTCCCATGGTCCGGCCGGCCTTCACCATCTGCACCTTCCTCACCGTGACCAATGCCTTCAAACTCTTCGACCAGAACCTGGCCCTGACCGCGGGCGCACCGGGCCGGGCTTCCTCCATGCTCGCACTCGATATCTTCAACACCTTTTACGGACGCAACGGGTACGAAGGCGTGGGCCAGGCCAAGGCGGTGGTCTTCTTCCTGATCGTCGGGCTGATTGTTTTGCTGCAACTGTTTTTTTCCAGGCGCAAGGAGTTGGAAAGCTGATGAAAACGAAAAACCGCTTTTGGCAGACCGCTGTTTTCGTCTTTCTGGCGATCCTGGCCGTCCTCTACCTGGCTCCGATCCTGATCGTCCTGATGAATTCCTTCAAGGGCCGATTTTTCATCTCCGATGCGCCGTTCGCGCCGCCCGACAGCCGGACCTTTACGGGGATCGACAACTATATTTCCGGAATTGCCAAGACCGGGTTCCTTCAGGCGTTCGGGTATTCCCTGTTCATCACCGTCTTCTCCGTGGGCGCCATCGTGCTGTTCACCGCGATGACGGCCTGGTGCATCACCCGCGTGAAATCCCGCGTCAGTTCCCTGCTGTATTATCTGTTCGTGTTCTCCATGATCGTCCCGTTCCAGATGGTGATGTTCACCATGTCGAAAATGGCGAACATCCTCCATCTGGACAACCCGATCGGCATCATCGTGATCTACCTCGGGTTCGGCGCCGGGCTCTCGGTGTTCATCTACAGCGGATTCGTCAAGAGCATCCCGCACGAAATCGAGGAGGCCGCGACGATCGACGGCTGCAACCCGGTCCAGACGTTCTTTTGGATCGTGCTGCCCATACTCCAGCCGGTATCCATCACCGTCGCCATTCTCAACACGATGTGGATCTGGAACGATTACCTGCTGCCGTACCTCGTGATCGGCAACAGCTATAAAACGATACCGATCGCCGTCCAGTATCTGCAGGGCGGCTACGGCAGCCGTGACATGGGCGCCATGATGGCGATGCTGGTGCTCGCGATCGTCCCGATCGTCATTTTCTATCTGACCTGCCAGCAGTACATCATCAAGGGCGTGGTGGCCGGCGCAGTCAAGGGCTGATGGCCCGGGCGCGCCGGGATTGGAGACCGCCGCTTGAGGGGCTGTCCTGAAAGTGAAAGAATGGTTGTCTTGGGTGATACCTTGCCCTGGTTTAGTCGTCATTCCCGCGCCTGCCCTCGCGGAGTCTCCCGGCTTGCACCTGGTTCATAAGCCGGGAGGATTACGAAGCGAGGGTGATCTTAGCGGGAATCCAGGGTTTTTAGGAGTGGATGCCCGCCGCGTACACCCTTGCTTCGCGAGGGCAGGCGCGGGCATGACGAGTAAAAAAAGTTCCGGCGTTTCTTTTTGGACTACCCCTTTATCTATTAAATTCCCCGCTTGGAATTCGGATAAAATGCTGATGCCAAGCCGCCCGGCTGGGCGGCTAATACCCCGTTTCGATGGAAGCTTCGCATACGAAGGGAAGAGTCTATGCTGCTGATCGCGAGCCATGAAGGCAGAACCGGTGTGCCCAGGACGGTGGAACTGCTGAAGGCCCGGAAGCGGCGGCTTGCCGGCGATCGTCGCGGGGATCATGATCGCGGAGGTGGATCTGGATATCCACTCCGTCGGGCAATCCTCCTGGCCCAATCTCCTGGGGGAGCTTCAGCTGGACGCGGCGGTCATGGACGGAAATACCCGCCGGACCGGTGCGGTGGGGGCCATCCGCGGGTTCAAACATCCCGTTGCCATCGCTTATGAAGTGATGCAGCGGCTGGATCATGAAATTCTGGTGGGGGAGGGTGCCGAGCGGTTTGCGGCGGAGATCGGAGCGGAAAAAAACAAGAATGAGACCGATCATTCGGTGCAGGCCTGGAAAACCCACATGGACGAAATCCTCACCGAAGCACAAAAAAGGCGCTTCCCGGACATCAATCTTCTGGATATCAAGGGCGTCGCCCGCGATCCCGAGCGGCCGTTCGATACGACCGTTTACCTGTGCATCGACCGCCCGGGGGGATTGGCGACCGCGGTGAGCACATCAGGCTGGGCCTGGAAGTACCCGGGGCGCCTCGGCGACAGCCCGATCATCGGCGCGGGCAGCTACGCGGACAGCCGCTATGGAGCCTGCGCCTGCACCGGCCTCGGCGAGATGGCCATCCGGGCGGGAACGGCCCGGAGTGTGGTGATATACCTCAAGCTCGGTTACGGCTTGCGCGATGCGGTCCGGGAAGCCGCGCGGGACCTGGCCGAGCTGAAAACGGGTTTCCTCGATGAGGTGACAATCCACGCCATATCACCCGCGGGCGATTACTTCGTCTTGGATGTAAACCCGCGCCGGGCGGTTAAATTTTTGATGTGGAACGATACGATGCCGTCCGCCGAGATCCGCGAAGCGGAAGTGTTTATGCCGTGAGGATCCGCCCGACCGCGCGTTGACCGCCGGTTGAGCCGCGCCTGCATCCGGGCCGCCGACAAATTTGAAAGCGAAAGGATCTTTGCGATCATGAACAGGCCTGAAACTCCAATAAACTCAAACGCTGCTTTTGCGCGCCTTTTCCGGGCCGGCGGCGCGGCGGCGCTGGCCGCGGGGGCATTAACGCTCGGCGAGGTTTTGGCGCTCGCTGTTTTCCCGCCGCCCGATACGGTCGGCGGCTGGTTTGAATTGTTCCGAACCAAACCGGTCGTCGGCTTCCTGGATTTTTGGGGATTGGAAATCCCGATGTATGTGATGTTCGCTCTGGTGTTCCTCGCCCTCTATGCCGCGCTTAAGCAGGCCGATCAAAGCCGGATGGCGATCGTCATCACCCTGGCGCTTCTCGGGGTGGGGATTTTTCTTGCCACCAACAATCCCTTCTCCATGCTGTCCCTCAGCAGCCGGCATGCCGCCGCATCGACGGACGCGGAGAGGTCCGCATACCTGGCGGCGGGGCAGGCCCTGCTGACCGGCACCGGCCAGCGCGCCGTCGGCGGTTTCAACATCGGCCTCTTTTTGGTTTCCATAGCCGGGTTGCTAGTCGCGACGGTAATGCTCCGGGCGCATGCCTTCAGCCGGGCAACCGCCTGGGTCGGAATATTTGCCCATGCGCTTTCGCTGGCCGATTACCTCCGCCAGGCGCTGACGTCGTCGGAGATTATCGTCCTGCTCATGGTCCTTCCGAACGCCCTGCTGCTGATAATTTGGTACGTCATGGTCGGCCGCGGGCTCCTGCGGCCGGGAGGCGTTGAGGCGGGGCCGGTCCCCGGACCATCGAAATCCGGAGCGTCCCGGCGAACATCGCGATGAGGGGCGATTTTGGAATCGCTGCGCAGGGGCCAAGGCTGATCGCCTGATCCGCGGGCGCGAAAACCGGTAAAATGATTATTGATAAATCCGGGCCGGTCGCCCGGGATGGCGCACTTGAGGCCGCCGCCGGATTTGGGAGATGATCTCATGAACAAGAATTCGGAATACGTTCCCGGTGTGTGCAATATCGGCCCGGCCGAAATCCGGATGCGCCGGCAGAGCGGATGGATCGGGCTGGCTGCCACAATCCTGCTGTGGATCGCGTTCTGTTATTTCCGAGTCCCCGCCGCGTGGCGGTTGCTCCTCTTCTTCCCGGCGGCGGGATCCGCGGTCGGTTTTCTCCAGGCGGCGATGCATTTTTGCGCCGCTTTCGGGATCCGGGGGGTGTTCAACTTCGGTCCGAATGTCGGAAAAACCGATACGGTCGAGCAGGCCGAATATAGAAGAAAGGACCGCCAAAAAGCGGTCCAGATCGTTCTGTATTCGGGCTTGATCGGGATCGTCACGGCGGTTGCGGGATATTTCCTGGTCCTGCCCGGATAATCCCCGTCGGCTGTTCCAGGATCGGCCTGAATGGAATGAAAATGTGGGTGCGATCGCCGGTCGCGCCCACAGGTTTTTGGAGAGGCTCATGCGGGGCCGAGGGGTACCTTCCTGGTCCTGATATCGGCTAAAATACCCGCCGGAAGCGGCCTGCCCGTCCGCCTGAACCGTATGGGCGAAGCCCGTGAGGTGAACAAACCGCGGCACAAGGTCGGGCAGGCATACCCCGAGGTACGATCATCCGTGCTCCATGAGGAATGCAACGGCTGCGGTTGTCTCCCGTAAAATCACCCCCTTTATTTCAGAGGAGAGGCGTGTATGGATCAATTTTCGGCTAACGATGAGAGAAAAATTTTCCTTGAAATGGAGCAAATCCGGATTGGGGCCTATATCGATTTTAACCGGAAGGCGCTGGAAGAGCTGATGACGGACGACTACGACTATATAAATTCCCGCGGGAAGGTCGTTGCCCGGAATCAATTGCTGTCGGCGCTGGAAAGCCGCGAGGTGGTTTTTAATTCGATCGATTTGGATGAGACCCGAATCCGGATTTATGAAAACACGGCGATCATGACCGGGAGACTGCACGAAGTCGGAAAATCCGGATCCGCGCCTTTCGATGAGTGGTTCCGGTTTACGCGGATCTTCATCAAGCAGGCGGACGGAAACTGGCGTTCCGCGGCGTATCATTCGTCGAAGATCGCGGACGGATAGGTTTTGCGTGTTTTGAGGTCCTGATGGAAAAGAAAAAAATCGGTTTCGTCGGATACGGGCACATGGGCGGCGCGCTGCTCCGCGGTCTTCTGGCGGCCGGGGCATTCCCGGATTCCCGGGTGGTGGGATTCACGCGGACCGCGGAAAAACTTGCCGGCTTGACGCGAAGGTATCCCGGGATCGAGATCGCCGAAAACAGCCGCGCGGCGGCGGAAAAATCCTTCCTCCTTTTTCTGTGCGTCGGAACCGCCCAGGTGTACCCGGTGCTTGCGGAGATCCGCGATACGCTGGGGGTTGAGACCCACCTGGTCTCCATCTCCGGCGGAGTCGAAATGGCGTGCGTGGAGAGGCTGGTGACCGGACCGTTTACCAGGATCATGCCGACCCTGATCGCCGAAGTCGGCGAGGGGGTGACGCTGGTCTGCCATAACGAAAAAGTTGCGCCGGCCCAAAAAGCGGACCTGGAGCGGATCTTGAAGACTATTGGAGAGGTCCGGATCATCACCGAAGATCAGTTCGAAGCCGGCGCGGAGCTGACCAGCTGCCTGCCGGGATTGCTGGCGTCGATCTGCGACCAATTTGCCCGGGCCGGGGAAAGCCGCGGTTTTACCTATGCCGAAGCGGCCGACCTGATTTTGCATACGATGCACGGCACGGCGGAATTGTTGAAGCGCAACCGGGAGGATTTCCAATCCCTGATGCGGCAGGTGGCCACTCCCGGAGGGTCAACGGAAGCGGGCATATACGTTTTGGAACAAGACCTGCCGGATGTGTTCGAGAAGGTTTTTGCGGCGTCCCTGGAACGGCATGAAGCCCGCAAGCAGCTCACTCGAAAACAGTTTTTGGCGGAATGATTCCAGTCGGGAAATCCGTCGCGTCTGCGGACGTATTTTTCCCGGGAGCGCCATGAAGCCTTCTCCGCCAAAAGCCATCCGCCCGCCGCGGTTTCCGAAACGGATGTCCGCGGGATCCATACCGGCCCTCCAGGACGACGGCGAGTATTCAATGCTGGAGTTATCCGGCTGCCATTGGGCCGGCCAATCGGCGGCGCGTGCTGTTTTTGACACCATGGTTTTTCGAAAGGCCATCCTGGGGCCCTCCCGGCTGGTAAAACCCCGCCTATCGGATTGCCGCCTGGAAACTTCCGACCTGTCCGGGATCGTCTGGGAGCAGGCGCGTTTCCGGCGGGTGGAATTTCTCGAATGTCGGATCATCGGAGCCCAGCTCCTGGAATCCGATTTTGAGGATGCCCTGTTCCAGGAATGCATCCTGGAAAGGGCGGTACTCTCATCGGCGAAATTCCGCGCCGCGCGATTCGTAAAATGCAAATTGCGGGAAGCGTCGTTCGAGTATTCGGATTTGTCCGGCGTCGTGTTCGAAGATTGCGATCTGGCCCGGGCCGACCTGCGGTGCGCCGTTCTGCGCGGCGCCGACCTGCGCGGATCGCAGCTCGACGGTGTGCAGGCCGGGCCGGAGGAGTTTTCCGGGGCGATTGTGGATTCCGCGCAGGCGCTGCAAATCGCGGGATTGCTGGGAATCGTCATCCGCGAAAAAGGCGAGGAACCCCTTGCCTGATCCGCGGATTGCCGGCCCGGCGGGCGGCCGCGCATCCGCAACAGGAATATTGAAGCAGGATGAGATCGAAAGGACGTTCAAGGAATTCCTACGGCATAAAGGACGAAATAACCAAACCATACTATAATCCGGCACTCAAGAGGATTGGCACATTATGCGGATCTTGCGTTTTCCGTTCCACCCGTTTCTACTCGGCATCTACCCCATTTTTCATTTGTACGCGCGCAATATCGCCTTCATTCCGGCGGCGGAAGTGGTGCGGCCATTGGGTATAACCGTCGGATTGACTTTTCTCTTCCTGTTCGGCTTCCGCGCCATTATAAAGAGCTGGCATGCGG
>Ga0105104_10000917_pt1 | contig 22866 bp, 16 predicted proteins | sample PPLLaktember2015_3_FD_87034 | JGI IMG/M metagenome (GOLD analysis project Ga0105104, IMG submission 87034) | Freshwater sediment microbial communities from Prairie Pothole Lake near Jamestown, North Dakota, USA - PPLs Lake P7 Core (6) Depth... | ecosystem: Environmental > Aquatic > Freshwater >... | reverse complement strand
GGTCGAGAACCAGTTGCAGCGCCGCAACGATTTGATCCCCAACCTCGTCGCGACCGCGAAGGGCTTCGCCAGCCACGAGCAGGCAGCCATCCAGGCGGTGGCCGACTCGCGCGCGAAGCTGGCGGGGGCGCAGACGCCCGAGCAGACCATCGCGGCGGCCAACGAGCAAAGCTCCGCGCTGGCGCGCCTGCTCGTCATCGTTGAGAACTACCCGCAACTGAAGGCAAACGAACAGTTCAACCGCTTGATGGACGAGTTGGCAGGGACCGAGAACCGAATCGGGACCGAACGGACGCGCTACAACGAGCAGGTCCAGGTGTACAACACCCTCCGCCGTCGCTTCCCGTCCAACCTCACGGCCGGGATCTTCGGCTTCAAGGAATACCCCTTCTTCCAGGCGCCCGCGGACGCGAAGCAGGTCCCGAAGGTGGACTTCGGTAAGTAACTAAAGCGGCATCAGTCCTGCTTCCAAAGTAAGGACGAGGTCGCATGCGCGTTTGGCCAGGGTCCCCTTATCCCCTTGGCGCCACCTGGAACGGCCTGGGCGTCAACTTCGCCATCTACTCGGAGCACGGCACCAAGGTCGAGGTGTGCCTCTTCGACTCGGTGAACGCCACCCGGGAGTCGATCCGGGTGCCGCTCACCGAACAGACCGACATGGTCTGGCATGGCTTCCTGCCCGACGTCCAGCCTGGGCAGCTCTACGGTTACCGGATCTCGGGCCCGTACGACCCGGCGGCCGGCCACCGCTTCAACCCGGCGAAGGTGCTGGTCGATCCGTACGCGAAGTCCATTGCGCGGTCCCTGCGCTGGTCCGACGAGATGTTCGGGTACCGGATTGGCGCGCCCGACGCCGACCTGGTCAGGGACGATCGCGACAACGCCGCGTACGCAGCCCTCGCCGCGGTCATCAACCCCTCCTTCACGTGGGACAACGACACGCCGCCGCGAACGTCGTGGCACAAGACCGTCATCTACGAGGCTCATGTGAAGGGGCTGACCAAGCTCCACCCGGACGTCCCGGAACGCTTTCGCGGCACGTATCTCGGCGTGGCGTCGGAGCCCGTGATCAGGCACCTGCTCGACCTCGGCGTCACGGCCGTCGAGCTGCTTCCGGTGCACCACAACACGCCCGAGCGCGGCCTGGCCGAGCGAGGCCTGACGGACTACTGGGGCTACAACACCCTGGCGTTCTTCTCGCCCGACCTTCGCTACTCCGCCGCGCGAACGGCTCTCGGGTGCGTGCAGGAGTTCAAGATGATGGTCCGGGCCCTCCACGCGGTCGGCCTGGAGGTCATCCTCGACGTCGTGTACAACCACACCGCCGAAGGCAACCACCTCGGGCCCACACTGTCGCTGCGCGGGGTGGACAACCTCTCCTACTACCGGCTCGTCCACGACAACCGCCGCTATTACATGGACTACACAGGGTGCGGCAACACCTTGAACATGCAGAGCCAGCGCGTGCTGCAGCTCATCATGGACTCGCTGCGGTACTGGATCGAGGAGATGCACGTGGACGGGTTCCGCTTCGACCTCGCGAGCGCGCTCGCCCGCGAGCTGCACGAGGTGGATCAGCTGGGGGCCTTCTTCGACATCATCCACCAGGACCCGGTGATCTCGCGCGTGAAGCTGATCGCCGAGCCCTGGGACCTCGGCGAGGGCGGCTACCAGGTGGGGAACTTCCCGGTCGGCTGGGCGGAGTGGAACGGCAAGTACCGCGACTCCGTGCGCCGCTTCTGGCGTGGCGACGGCGGCCAGGCGTCGGAGTTCGCCACGCGCCTTGCGGGCAGCAGCGACCTGTACGAGCGCAGCGGCCGCCGGCCGTATGCGAGCGTGAACTTCATCACCGCGCACGACGGGTTCACGCTGCAGGATCTCGTCAGCTACAACGGGAAGCACAACGAGGCGAACGGGGAGGGCAACCGCGACGGCGCAAACGACAACGAGAGCTGGAACTGCGGCGTCGAGGGCCCGACCGACGACGAACGGGTGAACGCCCTGCGCGAGCGGCAGAAGCGCAACTTCATCGCGACGTTGTTCCTGTCGCAGGGCGTGCCCATGCTGCGCGGCGGCGACGAGTTGAGCCAGACGCAGGGGGGCAACAACAACGCCTACTGCCAGGACAACGAGATCAGCTGGCTGGACTGGACGCTGACGCCGCAACAGGAGGAGTTCCTCGAGTTCACGCGGCAGGCGATCGCGCTGCGCCTCAGCGAGCCGGTGCTCCACCGCCGGCGCTTCTTCCAGGGCCGCGGCCTGCGGGGCGCGGGTGTGCAGGACATCTCCTGGATCGACGCGAGCGGCACCGAGATGACCGACGAGACGTGGAACCTCGGCTTCGTCAAGAGCCTTGGCGTCCGGCTCGCGGGCGACCTCATCGACGAGCGGGACGAGCGCGGCGAACGCATCGCCGGCGGGACGCTGCTGCTCCTGCTCAACGCGAACGGGGAGGCGGTTCCGTTCAAGCTTCCGCCACTCCCGGCCGGCTGCTTCTGGGAGGAGTGCATCGACTCGGCGAACGGGCGCCATCTCCCCCTCCGGCAGTTTCGGGGTGGCCAGACATTGTCGCTGGCGGGTCGCTCGACGCTGGTCCTCCTGCAGCGGCGGGAGAAACGCCGGCGGCAGACCGACCGGCTTCGCAAGGATGTGGAGTCCCTCGAGAGGGAGCCGGCGGCGGCCGGCTCCCGGGCCGACAAGTCGCATGCGAGCGCCCCTTCCACCCGATGACCGGCCGCGCCGGGCCGTGGTGGACCGGGTGTGGCCGCAGGTGGACGGCGGTCGGTTTCCGATCAAGCGGACGACCGGCGAGCGCGTGGCGGTCACCGCAGACGTGTTCGTGGATGGCCACGACCGCCTGGCCGTCGTCTTGAGATACCGCCTGGCCGAGGCGCCCGCCTCGCCCCAAATCCCCGCCGACCTCTCCTGGCGGGAAACACCGATGACTCCGGCCGGCAACGACCGCTGGAGGGCGAGCTTCATGGTGGACGCGCTGGGACGATGGGAGTACACCGTCGAGGCGTGGGTGGATCGGTTTGCGTCGTGGCGTGAGGAGCTGTCGAAGAAGTTCGCGGCGGGCCTGGACGTGGGGGGTGAGCTGCTCGAAGGCGCCTCGCTGATTCGGCGGGCCGCCGAGCGCGCGCGGCGCGCGCCCAAAGGTGGCCCCGTTGGCGGGCCGCCGCTGGCCGACTGGCTTGTCGGTCGTGCGCTCCTGCTCGAGGGCCCCGACGACATGGACCTCAAGGTGGCTGCGGCACTCGCCGATTCGGTGTCGGCGGCCATGAGTGCCCATGCCGACCGGTCGAACGCGACGCGCTACGAGCGACTCCTCGGCGTCACCGTCGAGCGTCCGCGCGCCCGCTTCGGCGCGTGGTACGAGTTCTTCCCGCGGTCGATGGGACCTTCGCCCGAGCGCGCCGGCACCTTCGCCGACGCGGCCGCGCGGCTCCCGGACATCGCGGCGATGGGCTTCGACATCGTCTACCTGCCGCCGGTCCACCCGATCGGCCGCAGCTTCCGGAAGGGTCCCAACAACGCTCTCACCGCCGGCCCGGACGACCCCGGCAGCCCGTGGGCCATCGGCGGGCCAGAGGGCGGACACACCGCGGTCGATCCCGGCCTTGGCGACCTCGCCGCCTTTCGTCACTTCGTCGGAACGGCGCGCCGCTTCGGCCTCGAGGTTGCCATCGACATTGCGTTCCAGGCGTCACCCGACCACCCCTGGGTCGCGGAGCATCCGGAGTGGTTCCACCACCGGCCGGACGGCACCATCAAGTACGCCGAGAACCCGCCGAAGAAGTACCAGGACATCTACCCGTTCCACTTCGAGACGGACGAGGGGTGGCGCGAGCTGTGGCAGGGCCTGGCCGACGTGGTGTTCTTCTGGATCGAGCAAGGCGTCCGGATCTTCCGCGTGGACAACCCCCACACCAAGCCCTTCCGCTTCTGGGAGTGGCTGATTGCCGAGGTGCGGCGGCACCACGCCGACACCATCTTCCTTGCGGAGGCCTTCACCCGGCCCAAGCCGATGTGCTACCTGGCCAAGGCGGGCTTCTCGCAGTCCTACACGTACTTCACCTGGCGGAACTCGAAATCCGAGATCACGAGCTACTTCACGGCGCTGGCGCGCGAGCGGGTGCGCGAGTACATGCGCCCGAATCTCTTCGCGAACACCCCCGACATCCTGCCCGGCTACCTCCAGTCCGGCGGCAAGCCGGCGTTCATCGTCCGGCTGGTGCTGGCCGCCACACTGGGCGCCACCTACGGCATCTACAGCGGCTTCGAGCTGTGCGAGAACCAGGCGGTGCCGGGGTCCGAGGAGTACCTCGACTCGGAGAAGTACCAGCTGCGGCCGCGCGACTGGAACCGGCCGGGTCACATCAAGGAGGTGATCGCCCGCGTGAACCAGATTCGTCGATCGAACCAGGCGCTCCACTCGGACGACACGCTGCGGTTCCACGACACCGACAACGACGCCTTGATCTGCTACTCGAAGGTCACGCCGGACCTCGGCAGCCGCATCCTGATCGTCGTCAACCTCGATCCCGGCGGGGCGCAGCAAGGGTTCGTGCGCGTGCCGTTGGCCGAGATGGGTCTCGCGGGCCTGCCGTCGTTCATCGCGCACGACCTGCTCACCGACGAGGCGTTCACGTGGCGGGACGAGTGGAACTTCGTGCGCCTCGAGGCCGGGACGCGCCCGGCACATATCCTGCGGATCGAGAGTTGAGCCCGACCGACCATGCCAGAACCCCTGTGGTACAAGGACGCGATCATCTACGAGCTGCACGTCAAGGCCTTCCTCGACAGCAGCGGAGACGGGGTCGGCGACTTCGCGGGCCTCACGAGCAAGCTCGACTACCTCCAGTCGCTTGGCATCACGTGCATCTGGCTGCTGCCCTTCTACCCGTCGCCGCTGCGCGACGATGGATACGACATCTCGTGGTACCAAGGGGTGCATCCGGCTTACGGCAAGCTCGGGGACTTTCGGGCGTTCCTCGAGGAGGCCCACCGACGGGAGCTGCACGTGCTGACCGAGCTGGTGGTGAACCACACCTCCGACCAGCACCCGTGGTTCCAGCGCGCGCGCAAGTCGCCGCCGGGGTCTCCCGAGCGTGACTTCTATGTGTGGAGCGACACCAAGCAGCGCTACGAGGATGCGAGGCTTATCTTCACCGACACCGAAACGTCGAACTGGACCTGGGACGCGGACGCTCACGCGTACTACTGGCACCGGTTCTTCCACCACCAGCCCGACCTGAACTACGACAACCCCATCGTCCGGCGCCTCATGATGCGTCGAATGGACTTCTGGTTCCGGATGGGGGTGGACGCCCTGCGCCTGGACGCCGTGCCCTACCTGATCGAGCGCGAGGGGACGATCTGCGAGAACCTGCCCGAAACGCACGACATCCTTCGCGAGTTCCGGACCCATGTGGACGCGCGTTTCGCGAACCGGATGCTGCTCGCGGAGGCAAACCAGTGGCCGGCCGACGTCCGGCCGTACTTTGGTGACGGTGACGAGTGCCACATGGCGTTCCACTTCCCGCTGATGCCCCGCATGTTCATGGCGCTGCAGCAGGAGGACCGTCACCCGGTCACCGAGATCCTCCACCAGACGCCCGACATCCCGGACGTCTGCCAGTGGGCGCTGTTCCTCCGGAACCACGACGAGCTGACGCTCGAGATGGTGACCGATGAGGAGCGCGACTACATGTACACCGCCTACGCGGCCGACCCGCGCATGCGCCTGAACATCGGCATCCGCCGGCGGCTCGCGCCGCTGGTGGAGAACAACCGGCGGCGGATCGAGCTGCTGCACGGCCTCCTCTTCTCGCTGCCCGGCACCCCGGTGATCTACTACGGGGACGAGATCGGGATGGGGGACAACATCTACCTCGGCGACCGCAACGGCGTGCGTACGCCCATGCAGTGGACGGGCGACCGCAACGCGGGCTTCTCGCGGGCCGACCCTGCGGCCCTCTACGCGCCGGTCATCATGGACCCGGTCTACGGCTACCAGGCCATCAACGTCGAGGCGCAGGAACGATCGCCCTTCTCGCTGCTGCAGTGGATGAAGCGGATGATCCTGTTGCGGCGGCAGCACAAGACCTTCGGCCGCGGCACGATTCGGTTCCTGCACCCCGCCAACCGGAAGGTGCTGGCGTTCGTGCGCGAGGGCGCCGGTGAAGAACGAATCCTCGTGATTGCGAACCTTGCCCGGACCGTGCAGCCTGTCGAGCTCGAGCTTTCCGGCTTCGAGGGCCTCACGCCGGTCGAGATGCTCGGGCGCACCGAGTTCCCCCGGGTCGGGAGCGCCCCCTACTTCCTCGTGCTCGGGCCGTACGCCTTCTACTGGTTCCTTCTCGAGGAACAGCCCGCGCCCGTCGCCGCCCGCGTGGCCCCGCCCGCGGCCGAGGAACACGTGGCGGCGCCGGCGCTGCTGGCCGGAGGCGCCTGGGAGACGCTCCTCGACGGGAGCGTCCGGCAACTCGTCGAGCGCGAGTGCCTGCCGCGGTACCTCCGCCGCCAGCGGTGGTTTGCCGGCAAGGGCCGCGAGCTGCGCACCGCCCGCTTCGCGGACTGGGTGCTGCTGCGGCGGGGCCGGGAGCCGGCCTTCCTCGCCGTCATCGAGGTCACGTTCGGCGACCAGGCGCGCGAACTCTACGTCCTCCCGGTCGCGATGGAATCCGGCGAGGCAGCCGACCGGGTCCTCACGCGTTCGCCCGAGACCGTCATCGCGCGCCTGACCGGAGCTCGCAAGGGCGTCTTCTACGACGCGTGCACCGGCGAGGCCCTGGGACGAGAGTTGCTCGATCTGATCACCGCGTCGCGACAGGTGACGACGCGCGTCGGCGAGATCAGCGGCCGGCCGACACCCGCGCTGGCCGCGTTGAGGGAGGAGTCGAGCCTCGAGACGCTGCACGCCTCGCTGGTTCGAGCCGAGCAGAGCAACAGTTCGCTGATCTACGGCGACCGCCTGATTCTCAAACTGATTCGCCGGCTCGAGCCCGGTGCCAATCCTGACGTCGAGATCGGGCTTCACCTGGCCGAGCGGCCCGGACTCGCGCGCGTCCCGGCGCTGCACGGCGCGCTGGAGTACCAGCGGCCCGGCAGCGAACCGGTGACGCTGGCCGTCCTCCACCAGCTGATCCCGCACCAGGCCAACGGGTGGCAGCACGCGATCGAGGAGCTGGGACGCTACTTCGAGCGCGTCGCTGGACGCCCCGCCGCGGCTACCGCCGGTCTGCCGGCTGTCGGCGAGGGGAGCGAACCGCCGCGGGAGGTGGCCGACGCGATCGGCCCGTACCTCCAGACCGCCGCCCGTCTCGGCCAGCGCACGGGTGAACTGCATGTCGCGCTGGCCGCCGGCGACAGCCCCTCCTTCCGGCCCGACCCGTTCACCACCCGCGACCTGGCAATCGACGCGGCGCGGATGGCCGACGAGGCGCGGGCGACACTCGACGGCCTCGAACACCGGCTCACGAACCTGCCAGAAGCCGACCGTACCGATGCCGAGCGTTTGCTCGCCGAGCGGGAGGGCGTGACGACCGCCCTCGCGTCGCTGGCTGCTGTCGAAGAGCCGGGCGCCAGGATCCGGGTGCACGGCGACTACCACCTCGGGCAGGTCCTGTGGGCCGAGGGCGACTTCTACATCCTCGATTTCGAGGGCGAGCCGGACCGGGCGCTGGTGGAGCGGCGGACCAAGCAGTCGCCAATCAAGGACGTGGCCGGCATGGTCCGGTCGTTCAGCTACGCGGCCTACGTGGCGCAGCGCGCGGCGGCGCCGGCCCAGCCGGGCGACGGCGAGAGCGCGAGGGCCTGGGCGGCCGCCTGGCAGCGGTGGGTGTCGTCCGCGTTCCTGCGCGCCTACCTCGACGCAGCCGGCGGGGCCTTCCTCCCGCCGGATCGGGGGTCGTTCGACGCGCTGCTCCGCGTGTTCGCCCTCGAGAAGGCGCTCTACGAACTGCGCTACGAGATCAACCACCGCCCCGACTGGGTGTCGATTCCCTTGCAGGGAATCCTCGAACTCCTCCCGCGCTGACCGCGGATTTGCGAGGCCTCCATGCCAGACGAGCGGAACGTTCCCGTGAGCACGTACCGCCTGCAGTTCCACGGCGGCTTCACCTTCGAGGACGCGAGGCGGGTGGTGCCGTACCTCCAGCGCCTGGGTGTGACCCATTGCTACTCCTCGCCGTATCTCATGGCGAAGCCGGGCAGCACCCACGGTTATGACATCTGCGATCACACGCGGCTGAACCCGGAGGTTGGCAGCCGGGAGGACTACGACCGGTTCGTGAGCGAGCTGCGCGGCCGCGGAATGGGTCAGATCCTCGACTTCGTCCCCAACCACATGGGGATCGACCCGCGCACGAACCCTTGGTGGCGCGACGTGCTGGAGAACGGCCGCTCCTCGCCGTTCGCGCGCTTCTTCGACATCGATTGGGAGCCGATCAAACCCGAGCTGAAAGGCAGGGTGCTGCTCCCGATTCTCGCCGACCAGTACGGCCTCGTCCTCGAGCGCGGGGATCTGAAGCTGGTGTTCGAGGACGCTGCGCTGCACCTCGGCTATTTCGAGCACTATCTGCCGATCAACCCGCGCCAGGCGGTGCGGGTGTACGAGCACGGGCTGGCCGACCTCACCGCCGGCCTCGGCGAGGACCACCCGGAGGTGCGGGAGTACCTGAGCATCATGACCGCGCTCCGCAATCTCCCGACGATCCACGAGACCGACCCGTCCCGGATTGCCGAGCGGCGGCGGGAGAAGGAGGTCGCCCGCGAGCGGCTCGCCCGGCTCGTCGGCCAGACCGCCGCGTTCCGCGAGCACATCGAGCGCGGCGTGGCCTTCTTCAACGGCACCCCAGGCCAGCCTGAAACCTTCGATCCGCTGCACGGCCTGCTCGAGCAGCAGGCCTACCGCCTGTCCGACTGGCGATCGGCGGCGCAGGAGATCAACTACCGACGTTTCTTCGACATCAACACGCTGGCGGCGCTGCGGATGGAGGAGCCCGAGGTGTTCGAGGCCACGCACGTGGTGGTCGCGGAGTTGATCCGCGACGGGTCGCTCTCGGGCCTGCGCATCGACCATCCGGACGGTCTGTACGACCCGGCGGCCTACTTCCGCCGGCTCCAGGAACTGGCCCCCGCCGCCGGCGGGCCCCTCTACGTGCTTGCCGAGAAGATCCTGTCCGAGGACGAGACGTTGCCGGACGGCTGGCCGGTCGCCGGCACCACCGGCTATGCCTTCGCGAACGAGGCGACGCGGCTACTGGCCGACCCGTCCGGCGAACGGCCCCTCCGCCAGTTCTACGCTCGCTTCACCGGGATGTCGTCGCCGTTTGCCGACGTGGTGTACGAGAGCAAGAAGCTCATCACGCGGACCTCGCTCGCCTCCGAGCTGAACGTCCTCGCCCACGCCCTGAACCGTATCTCGGAGTCGAATCGCCGGTCGCGCGACTTCACGCTCGAAAGCCTCAGGGGTGTGCTCCAGGAGGTGGTGGCGTGCTTCCCCGTGTATCGGACCTACGTCACCGCCGACGGCTGGACACCCGCCGACCGCGAGCGAATCGAGGCCGCGGTGCTCGCAGCGCAACGACGCAACCCGGCGATCGCGGGCTCACAGTTCGACTTCTTCCGCGAAGTCGTCCTGCCCCGGCGGGACAACGCGGGCGTGGGCAACGGCGAGGGCAACGGCGAGGACCGGCGTGACGGGTACGCCCCGGGCGGGCACGACGAATACGAACAACGCCTGGCCTTCTCGATGAAGCTGCAGCAGTTCACAGCGCCCGTCCAGGCCAAGGGCGTCGAGGACACCGCCTTCTACCGCTACAACCTGCTCGTCTCGCTCAACGAGGTCGGCGGCAACCCGTCGCGTGTGGCCTCCGCCCCCGTCGTCATGCACGCCTTCAACCAGGCTCGAGCGGACCGGTGGCCGCTGGAGATGCTGACGACCGCCACGCATGACACGAAACTCGGCGAGGACGTCCGGGCGCGCATCACCGTGCTCTCCGAAATTCCCGGCGATTGGCGCCGACACGTCGGGCGATGGGCGCGCGTCAATGCCGGGCAGCGGGCGGCGGTGGCCGGCGGCACCGCACCCGATCGCAACGACGAGTACCGCTTCTACCAGGTGCTCGTCGGGGCGTGGCCGACCGCCGCGCCGCCGATGCCGCCAGAGAAGGCGCCGGAGGAACTGGTGGGCCGTATGCGCCAGTACATGCGGAAGGCCATCAAGGAGGCGAAGGTCCACACGAGCTGGGTCAACGACAACCAGGCGTACGACCAGGGGGTCGATCGATTCGTCGAACGCGTATTGAGCGGCCCGACCGCCAAGAGATTCCTGGCCTCGTTCGTCCCCTTCCAGGCGAGGGTTGCCCGCCTGGCGGTCTCCAACTCCCTGGCACAGCTGGTCCTGAAGCTCGTTTCCCCCGGCGTGCCCGACTTCTACCAGGGGACCGAACTCTGGGATTTCAACCTGGTGGACCCCGACAACCGGCGCCCTGTGGCCTTCGAAGCGCGCGCAGAGGTCCTCGATGTCCTGGATGGGAGTCTGGAAGAGGCATCGAAAGGACGCGCGGTCGAGGTGGTTGGGCGGCTCCTGGACGAGTGGCCCGACGGGCGGGTCAAGCTGTGGGTGACGGCCGCCGGCCTTCGACTCCGGCGAAGCCGGTCGGATCTCTTCCTCGAGGGCCGGTACTTTGCGATCCAGACCGAGGGCCACAAGGCGGCGCATCTCTTCGGGCTCGCCCGGGCGCACCGCCACGCGGCGGTCGTGGCGATTGTCCCCCGCCTCGTCTCGCACCTCGGCGAGGAGTGGCGAGCGTGGGCATCGGCCTGGCGCGACACGCGCGTGTTGCTGCCGGCGGAACTGTCGGGTTTCAGCTGGGTGAACGTGCTGACGGGCGAGACGCTGGAGACTCAGGCGGTGGAGGGCGGGGCGGCGGCCATCGACGCGGGGAGGATCCTCGGGTCGTGCCCGGTCGCGCTGCTGGCGTCGCGGTAACGAGCAGGCGGTAGGCGGTAGGCGGTCGATACACGGGTCTGGCTGCGTGATCGAACTGCCTACTGCCTACTGCCTACCTGCCTCTGCCTACTGCCTACTTGCTCTGCCTACTGCCTACTTGCCCTGCCTACTGCCTACTTGCCCTGCCTACTGCCTACTGTTGAGAGCTACCGGCTCTTCTTTGCCCGGCCCGCGTTTCGTCCACGAACTGGCGACTTCTTGGCGGCGCTTCGACCGGATGAACCCGAGCGTTCCGATGCGCTCCCTCGCGAGCTGCCCCGGACCCGCTCGGCCGGGCGGCCCGCCGCCTGCGGGTTCGACACCGACTCCGCGATGTTCGTCAAACGCGCGTCGGTCTCTTTCTCCTGCTCCAGGGTTTGCTCGAGCAGGCGGGCAGCCTCGCGGTGTCCCAGCAGCGACGCGAAGGTGCGGGCGGTCCCGTACGCCGCCATTTCGTAGTGCTCGACCTTTTGCGCGGCGGCGATCAGGAGGGCGTCACGGGTGGGGCCAGGCTCCGTCTCCTCCATCATCTGCTGGCCTTCCTCGATGAGGCTCTTCATCGCCTCGCACGTCTTGCCCCTCGGCCGCTCGCCAATCTCGTCGAACACCTGGTTCAGCCGCTGGATCTGCCCGCTGGTCTGCTGCTGGTGCTCCTCGAAGGCGGCCCTCAGCTGCTCGGACGAGGCCGCGCGCGCCATCTTCGGCAACGCCTTGGTCACCTGCTTTTCCGCGTCGAGGATGTCGCGCAGTTCCTCGATCATCAGCGGTTCGAGCGAGTCGATCTTCGCCATCCTGTGCGCTCCTTGGCGCGGGGGTTGATCGATTCCCGCGCGCCAGTCGGCAAAGCAAGATGAAAGCCACTATACCGTCGCGGCCCGTAGTACAACCGCGCCATCCCTCGTCTTGGACAGGAACCGCGCCTCCGTCAGTTCCTCGATCAGGGCCTCACACGTGGAGCGATCGACCCCCCACAGCCGTTGGGCCTGCGGGACCGTCAGTTTCAGCCCGGGCATCTCGAGAAACTCTGCACGCACCCGACGCAGCGTCTCTTCGCACGGAAGCACTCCTCTGGGCATCAGGACCTCTCCCCTCCTGTTGATGCGCCTGCCGACGGCGGTCGGCTGGTTTTTGTACAGATGGCTCGCCCCACGTTGGCGAACCGTCAATCGTCGTGTCGGTGATCAGCCTGCGCAAGGGGACTGGCGATCACGCAGGCGCAGCACATGGAGCAAGGGGAGTACCAACGAGGCTCGGCACGGCACGGCCGTAATCACGCTGTCGCTTGACGGACGGGCTGGAACCGCGGTGTCAACCGCCTGACGAGCGTGCAACACGGTTGTAGTGAAGACAGTCAGGGGACGATCGGCGGTCACACGCGCGGGTCGGAAGGCGCTTCCCAGCCGTCTACCATCAGGATGCGGAAATACTCGACAGAACGGGCAATCAGGGCGGCGGGGTCGGCAAATCGCTCGACCCGCTCGGGGCCGTCGGCGGGCGCCACCACGAACTCGTAATCCTGCCCGTCCTCGTCCCGTCGGATCTCGCAGCGCAGGCGTTCGCTGCCGCGTTCAAAGGTCCAGATCATGGACGCCGATCTTAGCAGATCCGTGGCAATTGCTCGCCGCTCAACATGTCCACGATCCGCCGCGAGCCCATGACCGAGTGCAGCACCACGCGCCCCGGCATATCAGCGCTGACCGACCCGGCGATCCAGGCCTCGCGGCAGGCCGCATGTGCCTGCAGGACCTCCACGGCACGCGCGGCCTGCGGCGCCGGGACAAACGCGGCGAACCGGCCCTCGTTCGCCACGTAGAGCGGGTCGAAGCCGAGGATCTCGCACGCGGCGCGCACGTCCTCGCGCACCCTCACGGCGCGCTCGGCCAGCGTGATACCCACGCCCGCCCCCTGGGCAATCTCGTTCAGCGCGCTCGCCAGACCGCCTCTCGTGAGGTCGCGCAGGCAGTGCACGTCCAGGCCGGCCTCGATCAGCGCCAGCGCCGGCTTCGCCAGGGGGGCGCAGTCGCTCTCGATCGTGCTCTCGAACTCCAGCCCCTCGCGGACCGCCATGATGGCCATGCCATGGCGCCCGATGTCGCCGCTCACCACGACTGCATCGCCAGCGGTCACCGAGGCCGGCGCGATCGTCAGCAGGTGCCCGATCACGCCGATGCCGGCGGTGTTGACGTAGATGCCATCACCCTTCCCCCGATCGACCACCTTTGTGTCGCCGGTGACCACTTCCACGCCGGCCGCCGCCGCCGCCTCGCGCATGGACGCGACGACACGCTCGAGCGTCGACACCGCCAGCCCTTCCTCGATGATGAACGCCGCGCTCAGAAACGACGGTTTCGCCCCGGCCATGGCCAGGTCGTTCACCGTGCCGTTGACCGCCAGCGACCCGATGTCCCCGCCCGGGAAGAACAGGGGCCGGACCACGTACGAGTCGGTGGTGAACGCAATCCGCACCCCGCCGCCCATCTCCAGCACGGCCGCGTCGTGGCCGGTGTCGAGCAACGGGTTGCTGAAGGCCGGTCGGATCACTCGCTCGAGAAGCTGGTGCATCAGCCGGCCGCCGCCGCCGTGCGCCATCAGCACGCGCTCGTACTGACCGATCGGGACAGGACAGGTGTCGCTCATAAACGTCACTGGCGGCGGTGGCGGAAGTACGCGGCGCAGGCGCCCTCGGACGACACCATCGTAGCGCCCAGCGGGTGCTCCGGGGTGCAGCGGCTGCCGAACGCCGCGCACTCCGACGGCTTGATCAGGCCCTGCAGGACCTCGCCACTCCGGCACTCGGCCGGCTCGGGCGTCAGCCCTACGGCGGTCAGATCGAAGCGCCGTTCGGCGTCGAAGTCCCAGTACTCGCGGCGCAGCGAGAGGCCGCTGCCGGGAATCGGTCCGATTCCCCGCCACGGGCGATCGACGACCTCGAACACCTGGGACACGAGCAGCTGCGCGGGCCGATTCCCTTCCTGGCGCACGATGCGCGTGTACTGGTTCTCCACTTCGGCCCGCCCCTCCTCGAGCTGGGTGAGGCACATGTGGATGCCCATCAGGATGTCGAGCGGCTCGAAGCCGGTCACGACGATGGGCACGCGATAGCGCACTGAGATGGGGAAGTATTCCTCGTACCCCATCACCGCGCAGACGTGCCCCGCCGCGAGGAACCCCTGGACCCGGCAGGACGCCGACGCGAGGATCGCCTCGAGAGCCGGCGGAACCAGCACGTGCGAAACGAGCAGGCTGAAGTTGGCAAGGCCCTCGGCTTTCGCCCGGTAGACTGCCATGGCGTTGCCCGGCGCGGTCGTCTCGAAGCCGACGGCGAAGAACACCACCTGCCGTGCGGGGTTGTCCCGCGCGATCTTCACCGCGTCGAGCGGCGAGTACACGACGCGCACGTCACCGCCGGCGGCCTTGACCGCCAGCAGGTCGCGGTCGGTGCCCGGAACGCGCAGCATGTCGCCGAAGGAACAGAAGATCACGCCGGGACGCGACGCGAGGGCGATCGCCCGGTCGATCTTCTCCAGCGGCGTCACGCAGACCGGGCAACCGGGACCGTGCAGCAGCTCGACCTGCGGCGGCAACAGCTCGTCGAGGCCGAACTTGAGGATCGCGTGCGTCTGGCCGCCGCAGACCTCCATCAATGTCCACGGCCGCGTCACCAGGGCGTGGATCGCGTCGAGCGAGCGCCGGGCGGCATCGGGGTCGCGATACTCGTCCAGGTACTTCACGGCGCAGGCTCCTGTTCTTCCCCGTCCTCGGCTGCCAACTGCGTCAGGTACTCGAAGACGGCCGTTGCCTCCGCCTCGTCCACGATGCTGAGTGCGAAACCGGCGTGGACGATCACGTAGTCGTCCGCCTTCGCCTCGGGCAGGTAGGCCAGGCTGACTTCCTTGACGACGCCGCCGAAGCTGACGCGCCCCGAGCGCGTGATCGGGTCATCGCCCGTGGTGCTGAGAATCTTCCCGGGTACTGCCAGGCACATAGAGTCCTTTCGATTGTCCGGTCAGGGCTCGAGCCTGAAGCCTCGCCCGCCCTGGCACCCGGGGTCTGCATTCTGCATTATTCGACCGTCGCGCCCGGGATCCCCGACGCGACCGCCGCGATCTGTCCGAGCGCAATCCCTCCGTCGTTGGGTGGGATGCGCTGATGCCAGTAGGGGCGGAAGCCCTCTTCCCGCAACCGTGACACCGCCAGCTCGGTCAGGAGGCGGTTCTGGAAGCAGCCGCCCGACAGGACCACGCTCGCGACGCCTTGCCGCGCGGCGATGCAGACGATCATCTCGGCCAGCGTCCGGTGGAACCGTGCCGCGATCGCGCCCACCGGCACGCCGCCGCGCACGTCCGCCACGAGGGCCGTCATCATCGGCCGCCAGTCGAGGAGGGCCGGCCCCGGCGGCCCGGTGTCGGACCATTCGAACGGATAGTGCCCTCCCGCGTCTCGTCCGTCGATCGCGAACTCCAGTTCCATCGCCGCCTGGCCCTCGTACCGCACCCGCTGGCGTAGCCCCACGAGGGCGGCGACGGCGTCGAAGAGCCGGCCCACGCTCGAGGTGGCCGGCGTATTGACGCCACGCTCCAGCATGCGGCACAGCGCACGGCGCTCCACTGCCGAAAGGTCGCGAATCGGGGCGAGGTCCTCCTGCTCGAACGCCTCGGCCCCATGGACTGCGAACAACACCGCGGCAGCCGTACGCCGCGGCTCCCGGATCGCGTGGTCGCCGCCTGGAAGGCCAAATGGTCGAAAGGTCGCCACGCGCCGCACACAATCGGCGGCCACCGAGAAGAATTCGCCGCCCCAGACCGTGCCGTCGAGCCCGTAGCCGGTGCCGTCCCACGCGACGCCGAGTGCGGGCGGCGACAGCTGATTCTCGGCCATGCAGCCAAACACGTGGGCCACGTGGTGCTGCACCGGCGCCAGCTTCGCCCCCAGGCGCCTGGCGTAGCCGGTCGAGGCGTAGTCGGGGTGCGCGTCGCAGGCGACGATGGCGGGGCGGGCGTCGTAGATGTTCTGGAGCGCCTCGGTCACCTCCTCGAAGGCGGCAAGCGCTTCCGGCGTTTCCAGGTCCCCCACGTGCTGGCTGACGAACGCCTGTCCGCCAACCGACAGGGCAATCGCGTTCTTGAGTTGCGCGCCGACAGCCAGCACCGGCTGGCCGCAGCCCCGCACCTCGATGGGCATCGGCGCGAATCCCCGCGCCCGCCGGATCATCAGCTCACGCCCCAGCACGACGCGCAGCACCGAATCGTCGGCGTGCCGCGCGATGGGCCGGTCGTGCACGAGAAAGAGGTCCGCAAGCCCCCGAAGCCGCACGAGCGCCTCGCGCTCGTCGGTGCAAATCGGCTCGTCCGCCCGGTTCCCGCTGGTCGCCACCACCGGCGCCCCGAGGTCCGACAGCAGCAGGTGATGCAGCGGGGTGTAAGGCAGCATGACGCCCAGGCATGGATTCCCGGGCGCGACCGAAGGGCTCACCCCGCGGTCGTCCAGCTTCTCCAGCAGGACGATGGGGGCTTCGGGCGAGACGAGCAGCCTGGCCTCGGCATCGCCGAGCCGGCAGAGCGCGGCGGCCGACGCACGATCCGGGACCATCAAGGCAAACGGCTTTTCCTCGCGTTCCTTCGCGGCCCTCAGCCGTTGCAGCGCCTCGTCGTTGCCGGCGTCGGCCATCAGGTGGAACCCGCCCAGGCCCTTCACCGCCACGATCGCGCCGTCGCGGATTGCCGCCACCGCGCGCGCCAGGGCCTCCTCCTCTCTCGCGAGAACACCCCGTCCAGGCGTCCACAACTCGAGGCGAGGCCCGCAGGCCGGGCATGCGTTCGGCTGCGCGTGGAACCGGCGGTCCAGGGGATTGTCGTATTCTCCCTGGCACGCCCCGCACATCCTGAACCCCGCCATCGTCGTCAGCGGCCGGTCGTACGGCAGGCCGCGGAGGATCGTGAAACGCGGTCCGCAGTTGGTGCAGTTGGTGAACGGGTAGCGGAAGCGACGGTCTGCCGGGTCGAACAGCTCGCGCAGACAGTCGGGACAGGTCGCGATGTCGGGCAGCAGGAGCGCCGTCTTCTCGCCGCCGGTGCTCTCCCGGATCTCGAAGCCCGCCATTCCGACGGGATCGAGCACCGACGCCTCGACCCCCTGGACGACCGCGCGAGGGGGACACTCCTCCACGAGGCGCGTGCGGAACTCCTCGAGGCGCGACGGCGCGCCTTCCACCTCGACGGTGACACCCGCGGACGAGTTGACGACCCACCCGGGCAGACCCATGCCAGTCGCCAGGCGGTAGACGAAGGGCCTGAAGCCGACGCCCTGGACCGCGCCGCGGATCGAGACCCGGAGCCGATGAATGTCGCGCTGCTGCTGTTCCACTGAAAGCGAGGAGAATCTCCCCTGATCGTGTGTGGCGCGGCCCCGGATCGTCAACCGGAATGTGGGGATGAGGTGACAAGGACAGGCCTGAAGGCCGCTGCTGCCTTGAATGATCGGTCGGAGCAGGGCTTCCCTGCCTGAGCGGAGTCGAAGGCCGCCCTGCTCATCACGCCTGCCCATCATCCTGATCATCTATAATCGTGGTCGACGCCTGACGGCGCTCGCCCGGACCACATCCGCCTTCGCTCGCTCGAGCATCTCCTGAGCCGAGCTTCGGCGGGACGGACAGCATCGACAACGCCTGTTTCGCTGCGCCCTTCCTGGCCCGCCCGCCGTCCGGCCCTGAACCGAGGTTGATTGATGACTGGGCAGGACACCCCCTGGATTGACGAAGCGTCGATATTCCGGACCTTGGACGCGCATCGCGCGAGCGACGCGGGCGCCGTGCGCGCGGCGCTCGAGAAGTCCCGACACCTGCAGGGTCTGAACGCGGACGAGATGTCCGTGCTGATGAACGTCAGCGACCCGGTGCTGCTGGGAGAGCTGTTCGAGACGGCAAGCCGGGTGAAGGACACCATCTACGGCCGGCGCCTGGTGATCTTCGCGCCGCTCTACGTGTCGAACCTGTGCGGGAACGAGTGCACGTATTGCGCGTTCCGCGCCCGGAACCGATCGCTGGCGCGCCGCGCGCTCTCGCAGGAAGAGGTCGCACGCGAGGTGCGCATCCTCATCGACCAGGGCCACAAGCGAGTGCTCCTCGTCGCCGGCGAGTCCTACCCCCGGCAGGGATTCTCGTACGTCCTCGACTGCATCGACACCATCTACGGCGTGAAGCACGACAAGGGCGAGGTGCGGCGCGTGAACGTGAACGTCGCGCCCCTCACGCTCGACGAGTTCCGTGCGCTTGCGGAACGGAAGATCGGCACGTACCAGCTCTTCCAGGAGACCTACCACCACGACACCTACGCCTCGGTGCATCTGGGCGGCAAGAAGAAGGACTATGAATGGCGGGTGTCGGCGATGGACCGCGCCATGGAGGCGGGCATCAACGACGTGGGAATTGGCGTGCTGTTCGGCCTGTTCGACTGGCGGTTCGAGCTGCTGGCACTGCGGCAGCACATCGACCACCTCGAGAGGCGGTTCGGCATCGGGCCGCACACCGTCAGCGTGCCGCGGATGGAGCCGGCCACCGGGTCGGACCTGGCGCTGCACCCGCCGCACCCGGTGAGCGACGTCGATTTCCGGAAGATCGTCGCCATCCTGCGGCTTGCCGTCCCATACACGGGCATCATCATGTCCACCCGCGAGTCCGCGGTCATCCGGCGCGAGACGTTCGCGCTCGGCGTATCCCAGATCTCCGCCGGCAGCCGGACGAACCCCGGCGGCTACTCGGAGAGCGAGCGCGAGGACGCAAGCCAGTTCTGCCTCGGCGACCACCGTCCGCTCGACGAGGTCATTCGCGACGTCGCGTCACTCGGCTACATCCCGTCGTTCTGCACGGGGTGCTACCGGCTGGGGAGGACGGGCGCGGACTTCATGGATCTCGCCAAGCCGGGCGACATCAAGCAGCACTGCGACCCGAACGGCCTGTCCACGTTCCTCGAGTACCTGATCGACTACGCGTCCCCGGAGACGCGCGCGGTCGGCGAACTGTGCATCGCCCGGGTATTGCCGATGATGGACGAGTGGCCGCGGCAGCGCTCGGAACAGCTGATGGCGCGTGTGGCCGGCGGCGAGCGCGACGTGTATTGCTAGATGGGAGGGGGGAGTATGGACCGGACGGAAGTATTCACCCTGACGGCGCCGTGCGGCATCGACTGCTTCAACTGCGAACTGCTCGAGGCGAACCTCACCGAGGAACTGCGCGCATCGGTGGCCGCGCGGACCGGCCGGGCGCCGGCGGACGTGGGGTGCCAGGGCTGCCGGACGCACGGGTGCCCGATCTTCCCGGAGCCGTGCCCGACACGAGCCTGCGTGGCGGACCGGAACATCGCGTTCTGCTGCCAGTGCGACGACTTCCCGTGCACGCGCTTGCTGCCCTCGCCTCAAGCAGGGGGCCGGTTTCCCCACAACATGAAGCTCTACAACCTCTGCCGGATCCAGGCGGTGGGGCTGCAGCGGTGGGCGGAAGAGGAAGCGACGGGGATCCGGAAGCGGTATTTCCACGGGACGTTCAAGCCCGGGTACGGACCGGTATTGGACGAATAAGGGGGTTGACAGGCGGTTTCTGGCCGGTTTATGCTGGCATCTGTGAATTGTTTCACACTGTGAACAGATTCACGGAGAAAGAGCGATGCCCAACCGGCCCCTCCCCACCATCCCCGTCAACACCATCGGACGGCTGAGCCTCTATCGCCGCCTGCTCCTCGAGCAGCTCGAAGCCGGCGCCCGCCAGGTCTACTCGCACCAGCTCGCCCGGCTGGCCGTCAGCACCCCGGCCCAGGTCCGGCGCGACCTGATGACCATTGGCTTTTCCGGCAGTCCTCGGAAGGGCTATGCCATCCGGGAGATGGCGGACGCGATTGGCGCGGTGCTCGCCCGATCGGTCGAAACGGCGGTCGCGCTCGTCGGGGTGGGCAACCTCGGCCGGGCCATTCTCGCCTACTACGCCAACCGGCAGCCGGTCCGCTTTGCCGCCGCGTTCGACCGCGCCCCGGAAAAGACCGGCCGAATCCTCCACGGGTGCCGCTGCTACCCGGTGGACCAGCTGGCGGCGATCATCGCCCGCGAGGGGATCCATGTCGGCGTGATCGCCGTGCCCGCGGGCGAGGCGCAGGCCGTCGCCGATCAGCTCATCCTCGCCGGCGTCAAGGGCATCCTCAACTTCGCCCCCATCCGGCTCCACGTTCCCCCGGGCCTCTACGTCGAGCACGTCGACCTCATGATGGCCCTCGACAAGGTCGCTTACTACGCGCACCAGCAGGTCGAGCAACAGGACGCATCCCGATGACCGTCACCGACATCGAACCCATCGTCAGCAAATATCCGGCGGGCCGGCGCGACGCCCTGATCCCGCTGCTCCAGGAGGTCCAAGAGTCGCACGGCCACCTCTCGCGCGACGCGGTCGTCCGCATCGGCGAGCACCTGCGGCTGCCGGCGAGCAAGGTGTACGGGGTGGCGACCTTCTACAACCAGTTCCGCTTCCAGCCCCTGGGGCGCTATCACGTCCAGGTGTGCCGGGGAACGGCCTGCCACGTCAAGGGATCCCTGCAGGCGCTGTCCGCCATCCAGCGGACGCTGAACATCAAGCCCGGCCAGACGACGAGGGACGGCGCGTTCAGCCTGGAGGTGGTCGCGTGCCTCGGCGCGTGCGGCCTGGCGCCGGTCATCGCGGTGAACGGGGAGTTCCACGCGGGAGCGACGTCGGAGAAGGTGACGAGGATCCTGCGCACGCTGCGGAAGGAGGCGACGAAGAAATGACCGCCGCCGAACCCCGCGTGGCCCCGGTGTTCACGGGTTGTTGCGACGCGTGCTGGCATGCGACGGCCCGGCCCTGTCCCCAGCTGGTGGCGTGCCTGGCCGACGGCCCGCTGTGCCACGAGAACGACGCGTGCCGGGCGCGGACGACCCAGCGGAATGCGCGGCTCCGGCGTGACCTCGTCGCCCGCCCCGTGATCTTCGTCGGGACCGGCACGTGCGGCCTTGGGGCCGGCGCCGGCAAGACGCTCCTCGCCATCCGCCGGTACCTGGACGCGCATCCCGAGATCGACGCGGACGTGGTCGAGGTGGGCTGCATCGGGCTGTGCGTCGAGGAGCCGCTCCTGGACGTGCAGCTGCCCGGCCGAACGCGCGTGAGTTTCCCGCGCGTGATGGAGAAGCAGGTGGACGCGTTGCTGGGCGCGTTGTTCGGGGGTGCGGCCTTCCCGGTGGCGCCGCTCGGGCAGTTCCGGGACGCGCGTTTCGAACCCTGGGAGGCGGTGCCCTATCTCGACGAGCACCCCTTCTTCGCCCGGCAGACGCGCTGGGTGCTGGCCAACTGCGGGCTCGTGGATCCGGCCAGCCTCGAGGAGTACATCGCGCGCGGCGGGTATGCGGGGCTTGCGAAGGTGCTGCGCGAGGTCACGCCGAGCGAGCTGTGCGACATGGTCGAGCGCGCCGGGCTTCGTGGGCGGGGCGGCGGCGGCTTCCCTACGGGGACGAAGTGGAAGGTCGCGCTCAAGCAGTCCGCGGACCAGAAGTACATGGTCTGCAACGCGGACGAGGGCGACCCGGGCGCGTTCATGGACCGCGCGGTGATCGAGGGCGACCCGTACCGCGTGCTGGAAGGCCTGGCGCTTGCGGCCTATGGGATCGGCGCGACGAAGGCGTACATCTACATTCGCGCGGAGTACCCGCTCGCCATCACCCGCCTGCAGCACGCGATCGCCCAGGCCAAGGCGTTCAACCTTCTCGGCGCCAACATCCTCGACTCGGGCTTCAGCCTGGACGTGATGGTGAAGCAGGGGGCGGGGGCATTCGTGTGCGGTGAGGAGACGGCGCTGGTGCACAGCATCGAGGGACGCCGCGGGATGCCGCGTCCGCGCCCGCCGTTCCCCGCCGTGCGCGGCCTGTTCGGCAAGCCGACGATCGTGAACAACGTCGAGACCGTCGCCAACCTGCCGGGACTCGTCCGGAATGGGACGGAGTGGTTCTCGTCGCTCGGGACGGCGAGCAGCAAGGGGACCAAGGTGTTCGCGCTGTCGGGCAAGGTGGCCCGCACGGGCCTCGTCGAGGTCGCGATGGGGACGAAGCTGCGCGAAATCGTGTTCGACATCGGCGGCGGCATCCCCGACGGCAAGGCCTACAAGGCCGTGCAGATCGGCGGGCCGTCGGGCGGCTGCATCCCCGCGCAGCACCTCGACATCGACATCGACTACGAGTCGCTGAAGACGGTCGGCGCCATGATGGGCTCGGGTGGCCTTGTCGTGATGGACGAAGGCACCTGCATGGTGGACGTGGCAAAGTTCTTCATGGACTTCATCCAGCGGGAGAGCTGCGGCAAGTGCATCCCCTGCCGGGAAGGCACGCGCCGGCTCCTCGAGGTGCTCGAGGGCCTCACGCGCAGCCGCCGCAACGAGAAGGAGTCCGAGGCGCTGGAGCGCTTCCGCTCGGTGATGAACATGGAGCACCTGGCGAAGGTGATCCAGGACACGAGCCTGTGCGGGCTCGGGCAGTCCGCGCCGAACCCGGTGCTGAGCACCTTGCGCTGGTTCCGGGAGGAGTACGAGGCCCACGTGTACGACCGGCGGTGCCCGGCGAAAGCATGCACGGACTTGCTGGTGTACACGATCGACGTCGAGAAGTGCACCGGGTGTGCCGTGTGCGCCAAGAACTGCCCCTCGGACGCCATCCTCGGAACCCTCAAGAGCCCTCACCACGTGGTGGTGGAACGCTGCATCGCATGCGGGACATGCGTGGAGCTGTGCCACTTTGACGCCGTGGTGACGGCGTGACGGTTGACGGTGACGGTCCCGTCCGCTGGCACCCTGAACCCTGAACCCTGAACTGTGAACATATGAAGATCG
>Ga0105104_10000914_pt1 | contig 22970 bp, 13 predicted proteins | sample PPLLaktember2015_3_FD_87034 | JGI IMG/M metagenome (GOLD analysis project Ga0105104, IMG submission 87034) | Freshwater sediment microbial communities from Prairie Pothole Lake near Jamestown, North Dakota, USA - PPLs Lake P7 Core (6) Depth... | ecosystem: Environmental > Aquatic > Freshwater >... | reverse complement strand
TTCAGCGAGGATTCCGTCCCGGGGGCGTGGACATTTTATTCCCATGATCTCGCGGCGCTATCGGATATCCCTTTTTATCTCGCTTTCGTTTACAATTCGACGGATCGCTTCGCGCTGAAAATTGACGATGTGCAGTTGGAAGGCACCCTTCCGCCCTACGGCTGCATCGCGGGAATTGTGACCGATGATTCCGCACGGGCGATCTCCGATGTCCGTGTGCGCATCCTGTCGCAAAATATCGAATCGCGTACGGATGCGAACGGCGGGTATATCCTGACTCGCGTTTCCCCCGGTGCGAATTATCTGCTCCAATTCCAGCATGAATTCTATAATGGGCGCACCGTGCCGCAAGTTGTCGTTGCCGCGAATGAAACCACCCTCGTGAATGCATCGCTGCTGCCGTTGCCTCTGATCTTTCATGATTATGTGTCCGTGAACTCCCCCCGCACCATCGTGGATTTCGATACCATACAGATGCCTCTCTACGGCGTGATTCAGGATACACTGGTGATTTACGATCTGGACGTGAGTTTTACGATCCAACATAGTTATGTCGGTGATCTGAGTATTTGGGTGCGCTCGCCGGATTCGGTCTACGTACAGCTCGCGGCTTATAATCCTGAAAACGCCGGACAAAATTTCATCAATTGCCGTTTGAGCGATCAGGCTCAATGGCCGCTGGCTCTCGGCAGCGCTCCCTATACCGGAACGTGGCAGCCGCTGCGAGCGCTCAGTGCGTTTAACGGCGATTCCACCGTGGCGATCCGCGGCACGCGGGCGTACAGCACGTGGTATCTGGCGGTCTATGATTCCGCCGAACAGGATCATGGAACCATTACGGGTTTTGCCATCCATGTCGCATCGGAGATGCCGGTTCCCGTGCAAAATAAGCCGCGTTTGCAGCCGGAGGCTTTCGCTTTCGACGGCTGCTATCCGAATCCGTTCAATGCGCAGACTAAGCTCCGTTTTTACCTGCCGCATCCCGCGCGCGTGCAGCTGGTGTTGTATGATGTGACCGGACGCGAAGTCGCGGCTCTCCTCAATAGAAATGAAGAGGCCGGCGAACACGTGATTGCATTTACAGCGGAAAACTTGCCGTCCGGTGTTTACTTCGCCCGCCTCTCTGCCGCAGATTTTTCCGCTACGCGTAAAATCATTTTATTAAAATAATCGCCGCGTTGACTATACTTTCCGTTGCGCGGGGTGTCCCTGCCCCGCGCATTTATTTGCGCCGAGTCGGTTCCGGACTCTCCCGGAATTCGTCTCCATAAAAACGGCGGAAGGATCACTCCTTCCGCCGTTTTTATGTTCGATCAAGAAATGCCGCCGCGCAGTCCGTTATAAGAAATACGATACTCCGCAAAAAACCGTTCTCCCGATCAGCGGCCCGTACATCAACGCCGTATCGGTCATCAAACGGCCGGTTGTCGGATCGCGCGGATACGGATTATCCGACTGCGTCCAATCGAAAATGTTTTTCACGGCCAGCGTGACTTCGAAATGGTTCCACGTTTTGGCTGCCGTTGCATCCCACAGTACATAAGGCGGGGACTTCACCCGTGAGCGGCCTTCCGGAAGATATTGCGGCCCCACCACGTCGGCGGACAGCTCACTCTTGATTCCCGCCTTCCGCCAAATCTTGCCGAGGCGCGCGTCTCCCGAATAAATATGCTGCAGCTCTCCGTATCGCCATCGCCCGTTGGCGCGATAGCGCATCTCGCTGCGCGTCGCGCCCGCCTTGAACGACCAGCCTTGTCCTTCGCTCACGCGCGCTTGAACCTCGACGCCGCGATTGTAGGCCCGGTCGGCGTTCGTGTATACCGTCTGATTGTGATGGGAACCGAACGCGATGATCGCTTTGTGGTCGAAGTGTGTGTAAAACGCGTTCACATCCACGTTTCCCGCCACGGATCGTCCCGTCCAGGCTTGATGGAGATTCAAATTGAACGATGTGCTCCGTTCGGCGCGCAGGTTCTCATCAAGAGTGATATCCTCGAATCCCATCATCACCGCTTCGTCCAGACTGAAGATGGTGACCGGACGATAGCCCGCGCCCGCCGAGAACCGCACCGTGGTGCCGTGATCGGATTTCCATTGGGCGGATCCGCGCGGTACGAAAACAACGCCGTCCTCTTCATAGTATTCCGCCCGCGTTCCGGCCTGCAATGTCCAGCGCTCGCGCGGCGACCACGTATGCTGCACCATTATTCCCGGCACCGACCATCGCTGATCCGTGACTGTCGCCAACCGCAAATTGTCGCCGTAATTCTGATACGTGTACGCGAGCTGCGCCGTGCTCGTATGCGCCGCCGACCACGAGTGATCCATCGCTGCTTTGGCGGCCGCGATCTGCTGCTGCGCGTCGAATTCCGTCGTGCCGTACCAGGAATCCTGTTCGTGAATTACCCAGGCGGCGTCGAGTGAAAAGCGCGTTGGGGCGGAACGGCTGAGATAGCCCGCGCCGCCTTCGTAGCGGGACGTAAGCACTTCGCGTCCGTACACGTCGGCGGAGCCGCGGTCTCCTTTCGACCAAGCCAATTCTCCCGCAAAGCGCCGCTCATGATAAAGGCGGTTGCTGAGTGTGATTTCGCCGCCCGCCGCATTCGGCAGAGCCGTGCTCCACAATAAATTCGTGCGATGCAGTTTCGGCGTGTCGGTCACGCCGTCCTTGTCGTTGTCTATCCGCGTCGGCTGCGACTGCTGCGATATCGAAAAGCGCATCGGCAGCCGCAGCAGCAGTCCGGTGGCGGATGCGGATACGTTGTTTTGACCGTACTGATTCACGCTCGCCGAAGCGCGCAGCGACGTGGAATCCGTCGCTTTTACCGACACCAAATTCAACGCTCCGGCCATCGCCGCGCTGCCCGCTTCATTGCTGCCGCTGCCTTTGACCATTTCCACCTGTGATACATCGGCCGCCGCTAATCCGTCCAGTCCGTACAGCGTACCCAGACCCGAAAAAACGGGCATGCCGTCTACGCTGACTTCCGTGTACGAGGCATCCATGCCCTGCATACCGATGCCGTGCGAACCGCACATCGCGCAGGGTCGCGTCTTTAAGCTCGATTCGCCTTCCAGTGCGGACATCATCGTTCCGCCGACCGAGCGCGCTTGGATATCTTCGCCGCTGATGATTTCCGTGCGAATCGGTTCATGCGGCGCGATGCCCGTCGGGATTCGGTCGGTGGTGATGTCCACGTTGCCCAATTCGATGGCTGATTCCGTCATCGTCACTGCCAGGGCCAGTGTGTCTTGATTTAAATCCGCCGTCAGTTTCTGATTCTCGAATCCCAGCAGCGTAAAGCGAAGTGTCCACTGCCCGGGTTCAATATCGGTCAAATGGAATGAACCGTCGTCTACGGTAGTGGTTCCTCGCTGTGTGCCGTCCACGATGACGTTCACATAGGGCAAGGCGTGGCCGTGATCATCACGAACCGTGCCGCGAATAACCGCCGCGTCCGCTGCTGCAATCCATAAAATAACGATCAGGAAAAATGAGAGTTTGTGCACGAGGCCTCCAAGGAGCAGACTCCGCGGGTGCGGTTCTGCCGTTTTTTTGTTCGCAATTGAATATGTGACGGAGTTCACCCGTCGCGTGAATCAATCGAGAATTCGGGGAGGCTGCGGTTCTTCGAAAATATAGTCGGAGGGATTCAGGCTCGCAGAAATGAAATGAGCCGGAAGGAAGGGAGTAGTCAGATAGGTGCCGACGTCCGCATATGAGGGGCAAGCCGACGAGGAACAGAGTCCGGCGCACAGGCAATGCGGTGTGCCGCCGCCTGTTCCGCATGGATTCGTAGAAGAAAACGGCGGTGTCTCCGACTCGTTCGAGCAGCATCCGTAGTTTGCGCGGTTGCCGGTTTCAGCCGGGCATGCGCATTCGGAGCAATCCCCGCGGCAGCCCATTGCGGCGCAGGAAAGTGGAATCACTCCCGGTACCGCCATTGGCAGCAAAGCGGCAGTTGCCAGTAACGCGAAAATGATATGTCGAAAACCGGAGATTCTCAAAACTGCTCGAAAATGGAAATTGATTCTTCAGCCCGATATGCCGTATGCACATTATACAAAGAGAGAATGGTCAGGTTCCTGATTTAAAAGCACGAAAAACGAGCATCGCAGATTTCAATTCTCCGGCCTTCATGATCTTAGCAGCCGATAATCAGCAAGCACGATTATTTACTCGATCCCATTCGTATAGTAAACGCACGTGAGGAAAAAATCCCCCGCTTCCGCCTTCGTATTTTAGTGACCCGCCTGATGCCTCTCACTATTAGTTCACTCACAACTTTACCTTGTTTTGGCACGTGTTAATTCGGAAACATGAGCAATCTACTAAGAATACCGAGTATGCCTAAAAAACTGTTTCTTATAAACAAAAAGTATTTGGACGAGTTGGTAGATTATTGATTTCGCGTATGAGCAGCACTATATTGAAGGCGACAATTAATGCTATCTGTGTCTAAGGAGGAGTCTCTCCCCATGCTTCGAAAATACGATGTGTTTGGCTCTGCGTTTCGGATGATGCTGCCTGTGCTTCTTCTTTCCATCACGCTGGTTCACGCACAAATTTGTCCGCCGCCCCCCGGTGAATTTCGCACTCAGACGCAAGGCGGATGGCACAGCAACTGTCACGGTCAGAATCCCGGATGCGTCCGTGATTCCCTGTTTCCGATTGTCTTCCCCTCCGGATTGACCATCGGCGGCGGCTACACGGTTCATTTTACTTCTTCCGCTGCCGTTAACACTTTTCTTCCCGGCAACGGAACTCCGGCGGTTCTGACCGGCAATCTGATTGATCCGCCGCACAGCAACACGACCGGCGTGTTCGTCGGACAATTGACCGCTCTGGCTTTGAATCGCGGCTTCGGCGATTACGGCCTTGCCTATGGTTTTACCGATATCGGCGGTTTGTATCTGCAATCCGGTCCGTTCGAAGGCTGGACCGTGGATCAAATCTGGGTTTTGGCGAACACGGTATTAGGCGGCAACACATCCGCTCTGCCGTATGGAACTACCATATCACAGCTCAGTGATGCCGTCGCCGCAATTAATGAGGGATTCGTTGACGGAGCAGGTGGTGATGGATATTTATGTCCACAGCCGCCGTGTCCCGAGCAGCCGCCGATGTATGTCACGGTGGGTGAGCATTTCTGTCTCCAATTCTGCGGCAGCCCGATAAAAGTCTATTGGTGCTGTCCACTCGAAGGTCAACCGGTCTTCACGTATCAGGCCGGCTGTCTCACCACCTATCGTGTTCCCGTCGGCGGATGCTATCAGGAATGCGAGCCCTTGACCGGCGGCTTAAGCTGGATCGCGCAGCGCGATTCGGGCAACAGTGAGTGCCCCGCTCCCGGCGGCTGGTGGTCGGCGGTTTTTACGGCGGAAGGCTCCGGCTGTGTCTGCGTATCTTTCGATCGTCAGCTGGCCGTTGAATTGCTGGATTTCGCGGCTTTTGCCGGTGATCAACAGGTCAGAGTCCGCTGGTCCACCGCCTCCGAATCCGATAACGATTATTTCGAAATTCTGCGCGACGGAAGTCTAATCCGTCGTGTCCCGGGTGCGGGAACGACCACCGTGCGCACCGATTATGTGTGGCTGGATCAATCCAGTCTTGAAAACGGCGTTACCTATCAATACGAACTCGTCGCCGTGGACGTGAACGGCACCCGTCATCGGATGGGTGTGCAGAGTGCTACCCCTGTAGCCAATGATGTGGCTCCCGTGGAATTTGCGCTTGCGCAGAACTATCCCAATCCGTTTAATCCGACCACCACGATTTCTTTCAGCCTCGTGGAAAACTCTCCGGTTCAACTCACAGTCTATGATTTGACCGGACGCGAAATTGCTATGCTGGTCAACGACACGCGCGATGCGGGTAATTATTCCGTAACGTTCGATGCGGCTGGTCAGCCGACCGGAATGTACTTCTACCGTCTGCAGGCGGGTTCTTTCAACATCGTCCGCAAGATGATGCTGATGAAATGATGCAAAGCATCATCCTGAGCGTCGCATAGCGACGCGAAGGATCTCATTATAGAAACGGCGGAAGGATCACTCCTTCCGCCGTTTTCTTTCCCTCCGTTTACGGGGGGATAAAAGGGGGCGTATGTCTTGTGTTTACTTCTTGAGCTTGTATCCCGCCGGAACATCAAATCGCGTCGCTTCCACGGCGGATGCGGCGGCTTGTGTTAGTTCCGTGTTGACGCTGAATTTTACCTTCATCTCCCATTCGGGCTTCTCTTCCTTCTTTTCCTCTTTCTTCTTCTTCCCGAACGGCAGTTTGCCCAGCAATTCTTCTTTCGCGCCTTCACTTACGGCTTTCTTCAGGGATACGCCTTTCAATTGCTGGCGCTTGATCTCAATCAGATTCTGTACCGGTTCTCCCGGCGCTTTTTTCGCCGCTTCCACCAACTGTTCAAATTGTTTCTGATAGAGCATGACAGCCTGCATAAGTCCCGGAGTCAGAGCTTCGATATCCAGCCCCAGGGCTTTCATGTATCGCGTCTGAAAATCAGTGATCTCCTGCGCTCCCGGTACTTCCGTACTGTTCCACATGTTGAACGTGATAATCACCTGATCGTTCGGTTCGTTCTTGTTCACGCCCGTAGCCACGATGTGCGCATTCTTGCAGGAATAGCCCAAAATGGTTTTCGGCTGCGGATCGGATTTGTCTTCCACCGTCCACGTATACATTTCTTCCGCCGTCGTGTCGGGAGCTTCTTCTTCCGCTCCTTCCATTCCTTCCATCTCTTTCATACCCTTCTTCATCATCTCCCGGAACTCGGCAAAGGTCATTTCCGTATACGTCTTCTTCTTGTGGTCCAGCGCCCAGATCACTTCCTTATCCAGCCGCACGATATTTCCGCTCGCCTGTTCCTTGCCGCCGCTCATCGTTTTCATCATGCCGCTCGTCCACTTGATGGTGGATTCCGTGGCTTGCTTGTCTGACATGTAGTAATCGGTAGTCGTGCTTTCCGAACTGCCCATAAACTGCGACGTTATCTTATGGCTGCGCGTCACGTCAGCCTGTACGGTGGTTGCTAAAATGAGTATCGCCAAAATCCAGATCATCTTTTTGTTCCTTTTCTTTTCCGATTTTCTTTCGTAAGATAGAACAATTCAGGCACATTCTCAACCGGAAAACAGGCCTGATCTCTAAGCTTTTTTCCCAAGAGGAATCGGAACTATAAATAAATATTGCACTTCCGATTCGCATTCCGACGCGACGGTATAGGTCAGGGCAAGCTCCTGATTTCCTCCATGAATTACCGTAACGATCTGTCCCCCATTTGTCAAAGCCTCGCCACCGCTTGCTTAGACTATGAATGAACTGCAGGAACTGAATATCTCCGATATCGAGCACGAACTCCATAAGCTCCATCGGAATGCTCATCCCGGAAAAGAGATCGCGTATCCCGGCAATTTGGTTTATGCGATCTGGGATTTCGATGACGGCGGGGAGTCTTTGCACCTTTCAGCCCGTCTCGCCGGCGCGCAGAATGCGCGCGCTATCTTGCTTCGCGTGAATGATAAGCCCGGTTCTTCGCCGCGCGCTTGGATTTCCGTCGAGCACGATGAAACGGAGCTGATTATTCTCGAAGTGAACGGCGGCGATCCTGTTTCCGTTGCACCTTTACTCTCGCAAATTTCTTCGTCCGGCCACCACATTCTAATTTGGGATAATTCACTGTCGTATTCTCATCCGCTTCTGCGCGAATTAAGTGTCGGGATGGATCGCGTGATCGTCTCCATCATTCCGCCCTGTGATGAAATGGCTGCGTTGAAACCGTTTTTATCCGTGTGCGACACGCTTGGTTCCAAACCGTATGTTACCGATCTTGCCGAATCTATGCTCGCGGCCTGGCAGACTCACATCTCCGGCTTCTTCACCTCCGATCCGCAGCTGATGTCTCACATTCGGGAAATCCGCATGTTGGGTGAAGAACAAAAACCATCCGCCGAGTTTCTCCTGTTAGCCGCCTGGATGTCATGCGTCTTGAATTGGAAGCCAGCCGAAATCGAAAGAGCGGGGGAGAGCTTCATCCTGCATTTTAATGAAGATAAACGCGTCGTTCTCGAACCGAACTCCGACCGCCGTAACCGCATCGAGTTCCGTGTTGTTTCAGTGGATGGAGAAAGGACAATCGCTTGCGATGAACCCGAGTCCGAAATCCGCGTCGCCGAACTTATGCTCATGCAGCTTCAAATCCGGAATCGTGATCCGATTCGTGAAGAATCTCTCCGCCGCCTTCGAGCATGGATTCTTTTCGCGGATTCATAGAGGCCGAGTCGGGTTAAGTCTTCGCAACCCGGCCGGAATCTTCATTTCCCCCTTCTGTATAAAGGGGGGAATAAAAGGGGGGTCTCTTTGTTCAGCGTTTTCTTCAGGTCCGCCTAGCCATGGAGCCCGACTCTCTGTGTCATTCTGGACACCGTCTTCGGGCGTCCAGAATCTCTACTTTCTCCACCGATACGAACCTGTAATTGCCGAGGCGGGTTTGCGACCCCGCCGAAGAAAACCAAATTCTATCGATGAGACTTCACTTCTTTTTCCTCTTCTTTTTCTGCACTATCGCCACCGCCGCCGACATTCCTCCCGCCTCCTACTTTATTGCGAATGAAGGGCAGTGGGAGGCTCCGTTTGCCTTTCGGTATGACGGGGCGGGCGGAAGCTATTTTGTTACCTCCGACGGGTTGACGATTGATCTCCGGCAATACGAGCGGTCGGCGGCTACTGAGGAGCCGGAGCGGATGCCGTGGGACAGGCATCTATCGCGGCCGGAGTTAGTGCGGGGGCATGTAGTCAAGGTGAAGTACCTAAACGGAAATCCAACTCCCGAGATCAAAGGCGAAGACAGGCTGCCGCACTACAGCAACTACTTTTTAGGTTCGGACAGTTGCCGGTGGCGGAGTTTTGTAGGGCACTATCGCAGAGTGACGGCTAAGAACGTTTGGGCGGGAGTGGATGTCGAGTACAGAATCGAACCGGAAGGGATCGAATCGGTTTATCATCTGGCGGCGGGAGTTGATCCAAGTGTGATACAGGTTCAGTATGACGGCTTGACGGCACCGATCCGCACAGACGGTCAGGGCAATTTGGTATTGCAGACATCCTTGGGGCAGATCAGAGAAAAAGCACCGTACGCCTGTCAAATCTGGCAGGGAAAGCGGGAAGAAGTGTCTGTGGCCTATGAAATCATCAGCGGCAACACGATCAGGCTTGCCTGTTCCGGCTATGACCGGAATATCGGTATGGTGATTGATCCTTTATTGTACAGCAGCTATTTGGGAGGCGAATTTGGTGACCACGTGTACAAAATTGACATCGTTCCCAACGGGAATGTGATATTTGGCGGGTACACATCGTCACCTGATTTTCCGATAACTCCGGGCGCCTATCAGCAGCATTTAATACAGCTTAGTGGAGCCGGTTTCGTAACGGAATTGACACCGGATGGAGATTCTCTGATTTTCTCAACATACATCGGTGGACAAAGGGGATATGTGAGCCTTACCTCATTAGCAGTATGTCCGGACGGTTCCATTTGGACAGCAGGCGATGTCACAGCTTCTGGAACATCTCCAATATGGCCGCTTACTCCTGATGCACTGGACACAATTCCTGGAATGGACAATGAGGGATTCTTTACTCATTTGTCGGTAGATGGTTCCGCACTACTTTACAGCTCGTACTTTGGGGGTAATCGTTATGATGTTGTAATGGACATCGCCATAGATACTGAAGGCAGAGTTATCGCCGTCGGTTCAACGTATTCGAATGATTTTCCAGTAACGTTTGATGCATACGCATTGAACTGGGAAGAGGGTTATGATGGATTTCTGTGTGTATTTAATCCTGCGCAGAATCGTTACGATTATTCAACATACATACCCGGCAATTACACGGAACAAATAACCAAAATAGCAGTGATATCGGAATCGGACATCTGGATAAACGGGGGTTCGAGCAGTTCAAACTTTCCGGTAACAGATAATGCTTTGCAGCCGCTGAATGCTTCGGGCGGAGGCCCCAGTGGTGAATTCAATGATGGTGTTTTCATGAAATGGAATTTAATATCGAATCAACTGATATACAGTTCCTATCTGGGGGGAACCGAACCCGAATGGGCTTATGATCTATATCAGCTGGATTCGAGCAGGATTATTATTGTAGGCGGGACCAGATCCGCCGATTTTCCGATTACATCCGGCGTGTTGGATACGGCATTGTCGAGCAACCGAGATTGGGACGGATTTATTTCAATCATCCAGCTTCCCGATTCGATTATCCGCTCCTCGTATTTAGGTGAAAGCCAAGGGGACATTATCACGGATGTGAATGCGGATAGTGCTGGAATAACCATTGTGGGCTATACAGAAAGTTACGATTTTCCTACCACCCCCGGAGCTTTCGATACGGCATTCAACAGCAACGGACAGCCGAGTACAGAGTATAACGACATCTTTATCAGCCGGTTGAATTTGAATCTATCGCATTTGGAGTATAGTACATTTCTGGGCGGATGGCACCAGGAAGAACATTGTACCGTTCATTTTCTGGGCGGGGACACAATCTGGCTTACCGGACTGACGGGATCAGATGATTTTCCACTTACGGAAAATGCCTTGCAAACTCAGTATTTAGGGTGGGGAGATGTATTCCTGACAAAATTCGCCATTCCGGATTCGATTTCACCGGTAGCAGTTCGACCGAATCTGATTCCCGGTGATATCAACCTGAATATTTATCCCAATCCCTTCAATAGCACGGCACAGATCGCCTATTCGCTGCCGGCAACGCAACGAGTTACCCTGCGGCTCTATGACATCTTAGGCCGCGAGGCGGCTGTGCTATTAAATGAACGGCAGACGGCAGGAGAGCATCGCGTGAGCTTTAACGGCAATATACTTTCATCGGGTGTGTACTTTTGCCGGATAGAGGCAGAGAAAGTCGCGAAGACACAGAAAATTGTTTTAATGAGATAAGAGCGCACTACCGTGCGGCACTACGATTCGATTTTATATTCATCCTTCATCCCTCATCCTTCATCCTTTCTTCTTATGCGCAACCTTGTCCTTTGCGAAACTCCCGACGACGTCGCAGATGCCGCCGCCGATCTGATCTACGACGCGCAAACAACCGCCATTAAAACCGCCGGAATCTATCATCTCGCGTTGTCGGGCGGCGAGACGCTGCGCGCCCTTTTTGAACGTTTGTCCTCACCGGAGTGGAAGGATACGATGTCGTGGGAAAGTTGGGAGGTGTTCTGGTGTGACGAACGCGCCGTTCCGCCGGATCATCCCGACAGCAATTTCAAGGCGGCAAATGACCTCTGGCTCAGCAAAGTCCCAGTCTCTGATGTCTGGCGGATGCGGGCTGAAAGCTCCGATTTGCGGGAAGCTGCGGACGAATATGCCCGCACTTTGCGGTCGCGGCTGGGCCTCAGCTCTCCAATCCTTGACACAATCCTCCTCGGCATGGGAAAAGACGGCCACACCGCCTCACTTTTCCCCGGACACAAAGCTCTGAAATCCGGTTCGCTCGTCGAGGTTGTGGAAGGGGACGATCCCGTTCCCCACCGCTTGACCCTGACTCTTCCCGTTTTGAATCGGGCGAGGCAAGTCATTTTTATGGCGGCAGGCGAGGACAAAGCGGATGCCGTGCTCAGGATTTTCGAGCAGGAGGATCGCTCGCTGCCCGCCGCTTTGGTGGATCCCGCCGACGGCGAGTGCCTTTGGATTCTCGATCACGCCGCCGCGCGGCTGATCCGGTGACGGCCCGAGGAAAACGGATCGCCGCGACTGGCAAAAATCCCCGGCCTGAAGAGGCTGGGGATTTTTCTTAAGCGCAAACGATCTGTGACTGTGGCCGCCGTTGTGACTCTCCTGAGTCGCAATGGCGATACAGCTGAATAGCGTTATCTTTCCACGACCTGCATTCCTCGTTCCGGGTACCGGGTCCCCTTCACGACTCCTTCCGGTCGGGCTTGGTCAATCCGCATTAAATCCTCCCGATCCAGCACAATGTTTTCCGCTCCAAGATTCTCTTCAAGATAGGCGATCCTCTTCGTACCGGGAATCGTCACGATGTCTTCGCCCTGCGCCAGCACCCAAGCCAGAGCTAATTGTCCCGAAGTGCACTTTTTTTGCGCGGCAAGGCCTTCAATCTCCATGAACCATTCGCGGTTCGTTTCGAAGTTTTCTCCCTGAAAGCGCGGAAAGTTGCGGCGGTTGTCTCCCGGAGTCAGTTCATCCATATTGGTAATACGGCCTGTTAAAAAGCCGCGGCCCAAAGGGCTGTACGACACAAATCCGATTCCCAATTTGCGGCAAGTCGGCAGAATTTCTTTCTCCACTCCGCGTTCCCACAGCGAGTACTCCGATTGCAGAGCCGTAATCGGATGTACGGCATGACCCCTGCGGATCGTTTCCGCCGCCGCTTCCGAAAGACCGAGATAGCGGACTTTTCCCTGCTCAATTAAGCGCGACATCGCTCCCACGGTTTCTTCTATCGGCACGCTCGTATCTACGCGATGATAATAGTACAAATCCACGACGTCCGTGGACAACCGCTTCAAACTTGCTTCGCAGGCTTTCTGCACATAGTCGGGTTTGCCGCAAACTCCGGTCACTTCGCCTTTTTCATTGCGCACATATCCGAACTTGGTCGCCAGCATCACCTGTTTTCTCTTTCCGAGAAGAGCGCGGCCTAAAAGTTCCTCGTTGTGTCCCTGTCCGTACATATCCGATGTGTCCAGGAAGTTCACTCCGAGGTCCAGCGCGCGATGAATTACATTAACCGACTCCTCGTCATTGCGCGGACCGTAGAATTCGGACATGCCCATGCAGCCGAGTCCCTGTTCCGTCACCAGCGGGCCGTTCTTTCCCAACCGGCGCTGTTTCATATGACAGTCCTCTTTCAGCTTTCCGCTTTCAGAGTTTCAGCTTTTTCTTCTCACGGCCAATCCTGCGCCCGGATTATCCGCAATCCCGTCAGGGTGTCGCCATCCACATGTCCCGCCGCAAATAGCGTGTAAGCACGGCCAAACGTGAGTGAGAAATCCGGGATGGATATCTGCAGTGAATCCACATCAGGAGACTCCGCCAAGACGTCGTCCCGGCATTGGGTGGTGTCGTACGTAATAATCCGTCCGAATCCAACCGGACCCCACACGGCTGCGCAGTCATGGAACTTCAACTGCAATCGGGGACCGTCGGCGATATGGACAAACCTTACGGATGCGAACGCCGGATTTGCCGTTGTCGTATCCATCAACAGCAGTTTCCGGCAGACGCCGCCCGTATCGGCTATCACCAACGTATAGAATGTATCGGCGGACACAGCAAAGGATTCGTTGAGCTGCGTGAGCGGCGGCTCCATAATTTGAACTACGCGGATGTAATGCAAACCGGCCTGTAGATCCAGCCGCTGGCTGAGCGACGGGTAATCCAAATTGGATGCGATCATCTCATCATCCAGCCAGATCTGCGCCTCCGGGATGCTCGCCGCGAAATGCGCGATGCGGACATGAGCAATGGACTGCGGCGTTTCGCTGCCTGTCAAACGTTTTTCACACGAGCACAGCATTAAGGGCAGCAGTGCCAGTGCAGCAAGAATCCATCGTGTGTTCATGTGCGATGTCTTTTCGATTTTTCCCCTGCTCCATTGGACTAATAGGGAGTTCTCTTTCTCGTTTTCAATTTTTATCCGCCGTCTTATCTTATCGTTCCGCCTGCAGATGCTCGGCAATCTTTCTGAGCTGCGTTTGATTCTGCGTCTGTTCTGCAATTGCCGCATCCGCGCGGTCACGATAAGCTTGTGCGACGGCTTCATCCTCTGCATCCGCGTATATTCCGGCCAGCCGTACTAAGATTATCGGGTATGCCGCGCCGCTCTCTTCGAGTTCGTTGAGAATTGCCCACGCGTCATCCGAACGGTCCTGCTCCAATAAATTCACCGCCCGGTTATAGAGTTCGAAATTTTCTGCGGAGAGCATCCGATGCGCCATATCGAGATCCTGCTCGTAGGTAATCATCCGCTGTGCAATCCGACTCTCCATGGATAATGTGTCCGGATGCACTTCCCGTTTGCTGGCGTATACTTCCGGTTCTTCCTCTTGCGGAATTCTCATCTGCTCTCGGGAGACGGGCGGTGGGCGTCGGGTTATATTCGGACTCTGGGAAATATCCTCCACGGTTTTTTGCATCTGCGAAGGATCCAAGCGTACGTTCTCCTGGGATGAATAGACTTCAATTTGGCTTCCCAGCATCTTTCGGTCTATCGCCCAGCTTGCCGTAAACCGATACAGACCGTCCGCTCCCTTCCGAAAATCGCCTTCTCCCGGCTGTCCCCGCTCGATCAAGAATTCGGCGATATCCTCCCCGGAAACATGCTCCGGCATCATTTCCGCAAGATAATGCCGGGCCGCGGCTTTTGCGTTCGCTTCCGCATATTCTTTCGCCGCGGTAAAATCGTAGCTCAGTCCGACGCCTTCGAAATAGATATACCGCGGATTGCGCGTTACGCTCTGCATGGCCTCCGCGCGCGGAACGATGAAAGAAAAGGCATCATCCACCTTGCTTAAAAATGCTATCGGACTGGCATTGCCTCCCCCCGATCCCATCCATAAGCTGTCGAACTTGGCGGACAAATTGACGACTTGATTATAGCGGAAGCTGCGCTCCTCCGCCGGGGCGTTCGGATTGTAGCATCGCAGGCGCGCGCGCATATCCAGTAGAATGCTCTCGCCGACCACGATCCGCCGCTTCAACGTCTGATAATCTTCCGCCCAGATCACGTCTTTCAATCCCGTCAGAACGGCGACCAATCCCCCGCATACGATGATCCACGTCTGATACTGCTGCAGTTTGGTTTTCGGCAGCGTGGCCGAGAGCGCTCCCGCCAGAATAATGACAATCGTCATTCCCAAAACCAAACCGGCCTGCCAACGCCATGCGCTCAATTTCGAATCATCGAATTGATAGCGTTCTTGATAGTATTCGATATCTTCCAATTGGGCAAAAACGGAGCTTGCGCCCGTTAATATTACAATTGCTGCCGCAGTCAGAATCCAGCTCTTTCCGTTCCGTAGCGTCTTCATAGCCGCCTCCTGTGATTTACCCGCCCTGATCCCATGAGGGTTACCCCACGATGTAAATGATAATTTGCTATTGCCGAGACCAAAAGTCAACTCTGAAGACCCTTTCGAAAAAAACTTGACATTTGTTCAAAAAAGTATTATATTATATACATCAGAATGTTTGTCTTATGGATAAAAATATCATTTACTTGTATAGTTATGTCAATAAAAAACAATTTTAGTTCTCCAACCGCCACCTTTATAAACGTGAACTGCACTTGTACACATGTGTGGATAACCTAACCGATCCCTATGATCGATTTTAATTAACATGCCTCACCTTGCGGCACTTACGCGAAAAAGTCAAAAGGTTAACTTCACAGCCGCCGACACATTCTAAGAACAGGAAGAAAGAATTCTTAGAATATTTTCTTAGAACCCTTAAGAGAATATATTTAAAACTCTTCTCTTCTTAGAATGGGGTGAATTCCAAATGACCGGGAACTCTTTTATACCCTTAACCGTCTTGTCTATACAGGTTTTAAATAGTTCGTTCGGTAAATAAATTGATCTTCGACTTCAGGATCGCTATATTTCCACACTTCGCATCCGATTCATGCCCGATCCGAGGCGAAAACTTCTAACCTGCAAAATCCCATGTCCGACCCGATAGATCCCCTCACCACACGATCCACAGTCAACGATGTCGAACTGCGCGAGTGGCTCGACAGTTTCGACTATGTGATCCGGCACGGCGGTCATCGCCGTGCGGCGGAAATCCTGCGGCGGCTGCGCAGCTTCGGCCGCGAAAAAGGCGTGCCGCTGGTAATGACGCTGAACACGCCGTATCTGAATACGATTCCGCTCGCCGAACAGCCTCCCTTTCCCGGCAATCGCGACATCGAACGGCGCATTAAAAGCCTCATCCGCTGGAATGCGATGGCCACGGTTGTAAGAGCGAACCGCCGCGACGGGACCATCGGCGGACATATCGCCACCTACGCGTCTGCGGCGACGCTCTACGAAGTCGGATTCAATCATTTCTTTCGCGGCAAAGATCATCCCTCGGGCGGTGATCTGATTTTTTTTCAAGGTCACGCTTCTCCCGGAGTTTATGCGCGGGCTTTTCTCGAAGGCCGTTTGAACGAACGCGATCTCGATCATTTCCGTCATGAACTCGCGCCGGGCGGCGGATTGTCTTCGTATCCGCATCCGCGCCTCATGCCCGACTTCTGGGAATTTCCCACCGTGTCTATGGGTCTCGGGCCGATCATGGCCATCTATCAGGCGCGCTTCAATCGCTATTTGCAGGATCGCGGCCTGCAGAACGACACCGGAAAACGGGTGTGGTGTTTTCTCGGTGACGGCGAAACGGATGAACCGGAATCGCTTGGAGCCATTTCACTGGCGGGTCGTGAAAAACTCGACAATCTGACTTTCGTCGTCAACTGCAACTTGCAAAGGCTTGACGGTCCCGTACGCGGCAACGGCAAAATCATTCAGGAACTCGAAGCGGTTTTTCGCGGCGCGGGCTGGAACGTGATTAAAGTCATCTGGGGCAACGATTGGGATCTGCTGCTGGCCGCCGATGACGACGGCGCACTCGTGCAGCGCATGACTTCCGCCGTGGACGGCGACTATCAGAAATATTCTGTGGAATCGGGAAGCTACGCACGCGATCATTTTTTCGGAACCGACCCGCGTCTGCTGAAGATGGTTGAGCATTTGAGCGATGAACAGCTTCAGCGTCTGCGCCGGGGCGGACACGATCCGGAAAAAGTATTCGCCGCTTTCAAAGCCGCCACAGGGTATACCGGCGGCCCCACGGTAATTTTAGCCAAGACTATCAAGGGCTACGGCATGGGTGAGAGCGGGGAAGGCCGCAACATCACGCATCAGCAGAAAAAGCTCACCGAAGATGCGCTCATCGAGTTTGCGTCCCGCTTCGATCTGCCGCTTTCGCACGAGCAGATCCACGAGGCTTCCTACTATCGCCCGCCGGAAAACAGTCCCGAGATAAAATATCTGCGCGAGCGACGCGCCGAACTCGGCGGCTCGATTCCGCGCCGTATCGTTTCCTGTCCTGCGCTTCCCGCACCGGACAAGGATTTCATCGGTGAATTCGCATCTGGCACCGAAGGCCGCGAAGTGTCCACCACAATGGTTTTCGTCCGCATTCTGGCGAAACTTTTGCGCGAGAGTCATCTCGGAAAATTCATTGTGCCTATCGTGCCCGATGAAGCCCGCACCTTCGGCTTGGAAGCCCTCTTCCGCCAGATTGGAATTTATTCGCACGTCGGCCAGCTCTACGAACCGGTGGATCGCGAGAATCTTTTATACTATCGCGAAGCGCGCGAAGGGCAGATTCTCGAAGAAGGAATTACCGAAGCCGGTTCGATGTCTTCGTTCATCGCGGCGGGAACGGGCTACGTGAATCACGGCGTGCCCGCGATTCCGTTTTGGATTTTTTATTCGCAGTTCGGTTTGCAGCGGGTGGGAGATTTGGTTTGGGCGGCGGGCGATATTCAGACGCGCGGATTTCTTATGGCGGCTACGGCGGGACGCACGACGCTGGCGGGAGAAGGCTTGCAGCATCAGGACGGCCACAGCCATCTGTTAGCGTATCCCGTTCCGAATCTTGTGGCTTACGATCCGGCTTACGCGTATGAACTGGCCGTGATTATCCGCGACGGCCTGCGCCGCATGTATGAAAACGGCGAGAACGTTTTCTACTACATCACGGTGATGAACGAAAATTACGCGCAGCCGCCGATGCCCGAAGGGGTGGAGGAGGGAATTCTGCGCGGCATCTATTGCTTTCGTTCCGTGGAAAATCCGCGCGTGCATCTCTTGGGCGGCGGCGCGATTCTGAATGAAGTTGTCAAGGCTCAGGCTTTGCTCGCGGAAAAGTATGGAGTGGAAGCGGATATTTTCAGCGTCACCAGCTACAAGGAACTCCATCGCGATGCGCTCGCGTGCGAACGCTGGAACATGCTGCATCCGTCCGAACCGCCGCGCGAACCGTATCTTTCGCAGGTGTTCGCAGACAGCAAACAGCCGTTTGTGGCCGCCAGCGATTACGTCAAAGCCTTGCCCGAATCCGTCTCCGCATGGCTGCCGGGTTCACTCTTGTCATTGGGTACCGACGGTTTTGGCCGCAGCGACAGCCGCGCCGCCCTGCGCGATTTCTTTGAAGTGGACGACCGCCATATTGCCTATGCCGCACTCTATCAACTTTTCCGCGCCGGCGAGCTTTCTGCTGACGTACTGCTGAAGGCTCAGAAAGAGTTGGAGATTGATCCGGAAAAACCTGAGCCTGTGCTGTCGTAAATTGGAGATTCTGAGTCGGTGAAGAGCGACGATTATCTAACTGGACTTCTGCCGGCGCGCATTCCGCTGCCCGTTGGAGAAGCGGATTTATCCGGCGAGAAAATTCAGCCGACGATAGGGCCGCATGCAGCCAAACTCTTGCAGGTTTTAATTGCAGCCACTCGTCCACAGCGCATTCTGGAAATAGGAACCTCGTATGGATATGCCGCGATTGCGATGGGGGAATCCGCGAAAACGTATGGCGGCCATATCACAACCGTGGAACTCAATTCCCGCTTGGCGGACGCCGCGCGCGAAAATATTCGTTTGCTTGGATTAGAAAACACGATTGAAGTTATAACAGCGAACGTTCACTCGATTCTCGATCAACTGATTGGGCCTTACGGTTTGATTCTACAGGATGGACACAAGCTCGAGTATTTACCGTTGCTGAATCCGCTGGTGGACAAACTTCAAAAGAGTGGACTGCTGATTACGGATGATATTCTCTTTCCCGTCATGGATATTCCGGCAAGCGCACGTGCATGGCAGGAGGCAGTGGCTGAATATAATTGCGTTCTTGCGGCGCGAACTGATCTTCAAACCATGTGGATGCCCATCGGTGACGGTGTTGCCGTGTCGGTGAAGCTAGACAACGGCGGCTTAAACATCATGAATTCACAAATCAATCTTCCGCAAGATCAGCAGCGGCTGTATCACGATCTGGCCTGGCTGTATCGTCTGATCACTCCCCCCGGTGATTATATCGAGGAGTGCGAGACTTTCGCGCGCATGATCCGCCGCCACGCGCAGATTCCCGTGAAGACGCTGCTCAATCTCGGCTGCGGAGCGGGGCATCACGACAGCGCGCTGAAAAAGCAGTTCTCGGTTACGGGCGCGGACATCAGCGAAAGCATGCTGGAGATGGCGCGCAAGCTGAATCCGGAGATCGAATATCTTTGCGGCGACATGCGCACGCTCACGCTGAATCGCGAGTTCGACGTGGTCACGATTTTCGATTCCATCACCTATATGCTGACCGAGTCGGATGTGCGCGCCGCCTTTGCCACGGCCTGCCGGCATCTGAATCCCGGCGGTGTTTGTCTGGCCGTTCTGGACTATACGCGCGAGAACTTCATTCAGAACCGCAGCTACTGTTCCACGCATCAGGGTGATGGAGTGGATCTGACGTTTGTCCAGAATTATTATGATCCGGATCCTGCGGATACGCAAATGGAGTGCACGCTGCTCTTTCTGATTCGCCGCGACGGCAAACTGAGTATGGAAACGGACCGCCACCTGTGCGGTCTATTCCCTCTGCAAACATGGATCAACGCTCTGGCCGAGACCGGATTCCAAACGCAAACGGAAATCTATCGCACGTCCGGCTGTGATCCGCAGGCGTATTCGGTTCTGATTGGCGTGCGGCCTAAATAATTTTCCGCCGAGCCGCGGCTCCCAACCCGGCCGGAATCAATCAGACATTTCACATTGGAGATAAAAATGCGGGTAGAGTTCACACTTCCCGATTTAGGCGAGAATATTGACAGCGGCGAAATCGTCAAATTGCTGGTGAAAGTCGGCGACGTTCTCGAACCTGAAAAACCCGTGATGGAACTCGAAACGGGCAAAGCCGTTGTCGAAGTCCCGTCCGACGTGAAAGGCCGCGTGGCTGCGATCTTAGTGGAAGAAGGCGATAAAATCACCGTCGGTCAGGCCGTGCTCAGCGTGGAGACCGATCTCAACGTGGACATCACCGCCGCGAAGCCCGCGCCGCCGCCGGAATTGGTTGTGCCCGTCAAGCCCGCGCCTGTTGCCGAGAAAACGGAACAACCTGCGCAAGAACCCTCATCCATTGTCGCATTCCCCGCCGCTCCCGCTGCCAAGCGCGTCGCGCGCGAATTGGGCGTGGATCTCGTTCACATCGCAGGCTCAGGTCCCGGCGGACTCATTACCGAAGAAGACGTCCGCACTTTTGCCGGTGCGAAACCGCGCGCGGAAGCCACCGTAACCATCTACGAACCGCTGCCCGATTTTTCCCGCTTCGGAAAATCCGAACGCAAGCCGATGAGCAGCGTGCGGCTGGCAACCGCGCAGCATCTTGCGCACGCATGGAACACCGTGCCGCAGGTCACGCAATATGATGACGCGGATGTGACTCAATTGGATATTGTGCGGAAACCCTACGCGGAAAAAGTGGCGGCGATGGGCGGCAAACTGACCGTCACTTCGGTGCTGCTCAAGGTCGTGGCTTCCGCCTTAAAGCAATTCCCGCAATTCAACACCAGCGTGGATATGGCCGCGCGTGAAATTATTCAAAAGCAGTACATCCACGTGGGCGTGGCTGTCAATACCGAGCGCGGCCTCTTGGTTCCGGTGATTCGCGACGCCAACCAGAAAAATATTCTGGAACTGGCGGTCGAGCTTTCTGCCCTGACAAAGAAAGCTCATGCGCGCGAACTCAAGCCCGCCGATTTGGAAGGCGGCACATTTTCCATTACCAATCTCGGCACGGTCGGCGGCACGCACTTCACTCCCATCGTAAACTGGCCGGAAGTCGCCATTCTCGGCATCAGCCGCTCGCGCAAGCAAGCCGTGTGGGTGGAAGATCATTTCGAGCCGCGTCTGTTTCTGCCGCTGTCGCTGTCTTACGATCATCGCGTGATTGACGGCGCGGACGGCGCGAAGTTTCTGCGCTGGATCTGCGAAGCTCTGGAACAGCCGTTCTTCCTCGCGTTGGAAGGATAGCCGTTTTCTTCTCCGATTTTCCGCCGCGCCGGGCATCCTTGCCCGGCTGGAATCGTGATCTCACTTGATCGCTGCGCGGGGTGTCCTTACCCCGCGCATTCCGCCGATTTATTCTTTTAGACCTCGCAGTCTTTCCGGTCGCAAACCATACATCCCGCCTTTACCGGAGTAATCTATGAACGTTGAAGCCGCCGTCCCCGCGCGCAAGCATCCCATCGGCTTGCCGGTTCTGTTCTTTACCGAAATGTGGGAACGTTTCGGATTTTACTGCATGCTCTCCATTCTCGCTCTGTACATGAACGAGAGTCTGGGCTTCAGCACCAAGACCGTCGGTTTGATTTACGGCGCGTACATCGCGCTCGTGTATTTTACGCCCGTGTTCGGCGGACTTGTGGCGGATCGCTGGCTGGGTTTCAGCCGCTCGATTTTAATCGGCGCGGTGTTTATGGCAGGAGGATATTTTTTACTCGCGTTTCCGCCGCTGCCCATGTTTTTCGCGGGTCTTCTGTGCATCATTATCGGCAACGGCATGTTCAAACCGAACATCTCAACCTTACTCGGCAATCTTTATCATGATGTTCCGGAAAAGCGCGACGCGGCCTACAATATTTTTTACATGGGCATCAACATTGGCGCGTTTTTCTCGCCGTTTGTCGCGGCCTACATGCGCAACACCTTCGGCTGGGGTTATGCGTTCGCCGCCGCCGGCGTGGGCATGATCGTTTCTTTTGTTCTGTTCGTTGCGCTGCGCAAGTATACGGTGGAAGGTGAGAATAAAGCGCAAGTGAGCGGCGCGAGCGGCGAAGTCGTGCTTACGAAAGCGCAGGAACGCGCGCGCATCACCGCCTTGATGCTCGTGTTCGGCATAGTGATTATTTTCTGGATGGCTTTCCATCAGAACGGTTTTACACTCACGTTCTGGGCGCGCGATGCCACGGCTACGAATCTTTCACCGGAACTTTCACAGGCGTTTAATCCGTTTTTCGTGGTAGCTTTCACTCCGCTCTTGGTCTGGTTCTGGACCCGGCTGCGCCGGCGCAGCAAGGAACCTTCCACGGCGGCCAAAATCGGTATCGGCATGCTGCTCACCGCTGCGGCTTTTACCATTATGACCGGCGCGGCTCTTTCCGGCGGCGACACGGGCCGCGTGAGCATCGCCTGGCTGGTTTCCGCGTATGCCGTGATTACGCTCGGTGAACTCTGTCTTTCCCCGATGGGGCTGTCACTGGTCAATAAGCTGGCTCCGGCAAGGATGCGCGGCCTTCTCATGGGCGGATGGTTTGCGGCCACGGCCATTGGCAATTATCTGAGCGGTTTTGTGGGCAGCTTTTGGGATGACATGCCGCACAGTTCCTTTTTTATGATTCTGGTGGTCTGTTCCGTCGGCGCCGCCGGATTGCTGCTATTGGTACTGAAGCGCATCCGTCCGACCATTCGCGAAGCGGAGCAAATGGCTTTATCAGCGGCGAAAAAAGCGTAGCAATTTGGAATGACAAAAGCATCTTCCGACTCCGGTCTGAATCTGGTCTGGCTGCACGCCGCCGTACTGGGCAGCGTGTGGGCGTCCATTGAAATCATCGTCGGCAGTTTTCTGCATAATCTGCGCGTTCCATTCACCGGCACCACTCTGACCGCCGTGGGAGTCTGCCTATTAGTGGCGGGACAATATTTTTGGCCGGATCGCGGTATCATTTGGCGGGCGGGCGTGATTTGTGCGCTCATGAAATCGGTTTCACCCAGCGCCGTTTTGCTGGGACCGATGATCGGGATTCTGACGGAATCGTTGATGCTTCAACTGGCGGTTGGTATTCTGGGGCGGAATCCGTTGGGATT